>Ga0335071_10002544_pt1 | contig 19482 bp, 14 predicted proteins | sample Lox_Sample_15_FD_206724 | JGI IMG/M metagenome (GOLD analysis project Ga0335071, IMG submission 206724) | Soil microbial communities from Loxahatchee National Wildlife Refuge, Florida, United States - Lox_Sample_1.5 | ecosystem: Environmental > Terrestrial > Soil > Wetlands | place: USA...
TGGCTATTTCTCTCCCGCTCTCAGCGCAAGTGCTTCGATTTGCCGAGCTCAATACTCGAGATTTTTCTCGCCTCGACCGCAACAAGACTGTAATCATCCTTCCGGGGGGCATTCTGGAGGAGCACGGTCCCTACCTGCCTTCAGGAACCGATGGCATCTTCAACGAAAAGCTATCGGGTGATCTTGCGAATGCCATAGCGTCGCGCCCGGGCTGGACGGCGCTCATCATGCCATCAATTCCCCTGGGAGCTGGCGCTGCGAACGAGATCGGCCGTAAGTATTCATTTCCGGGAAGCTGTACAGTGCTGCCGGTAACGCTGCGTTCAATTTTCATGGATGTTGCCGACCAACTCGGTCAGCAGGGGTTCCTCTGGATACTCGTCGTGCATGGACACGGCGACCCGGCTCACAATCGCATGCTCGACCAGGCTGGCGATTACTTCCACGACACGTATGGCGGTGAAATGGTGAACGTGTTCGGTTATCTGTGGGCGACGAACCTGGACGACTTTCGCACGCCCGAACAACAGAAACAGGACGGTCTGCCCGAACACGCCACCATGACAGAAACCAGCTGGATCCTCGCCCTCAAGCCGCAAGCCGTTGCGCCGGATTACAAAGCCGCTATCCCCTACCCCGGACAATCCATTCGGGACCTGGAGCAGATCGCGTCCCGGAAAGACTGGCCTGGGTACTTCGAGGCATCGATTGATCTGGGCCAGAAAATGTACGACCAATGGGTGCGGCGCGGTAAGGAACTGGTCAGTCAGATTCTGGATGGTCGACCGTATCGGCAATTCAAAAGGTACGGTGATCTTTATGGTGATGACCCAGCCGACGCGGCGGCGGCAGCTGTGAACGAGAAGCTTGAATCCCAGCACGCGGCCTGGCTGAGAAAGACAACCAGCAAAACTCCCTGATTCGACTCCGAGAATTCATTGTGGTCGACGGGTGCCGAGACCAATTCCAAGCACCCGATTCAGAGACACGCTGCCGCCCCTCACTGCCCCTGCGCTACGCTCTGCATCGTCGTCTGGCATTTGCTCGCCGCAGTCAGTACTCGGCTGAACTCCGGCTCCGCCCGCAGCTTCGCCAGCAGCGGATCACCCAACAGATTCGAATGCGCACAGTAGTTTTGTTCGACGGCGCTTTCCAGCATCTTCAGTGCCGCCTGCTTCTTCCCGCAATATCCGAACAGCGCACCCTGGTAGTACCAGATCTCAGGGTCGGGCTCGGCTGGCGGGTTCGTCTCCGCCTCATGGGCAATCCGGTCCAGTTCGCTTGCCGGACGAATTCCCAGGCACGCCTCCAATAGATCGCGATGGAAGCGCGGCTCTTTCGGCATCAACTTCACCGCCTCGCGTGCCTCGGCCACTTTGCCTTCCCGCAACAGAATCGACGGCGTCACATATTTCGCCCACTCCGACCCCGCGTCCAATCGCACATACTCCGCCGCCCGATCCGTTTTTCCCAGTTCCATAAAGGCCCACGCACAGGAACGAAACTGATAATTCCCCGGATCAAGCGTCAGCGCCGTATCGCACTCGCTCGTTGCCTGCTCCAGCATCCCAGCGTAGCGATACACATACCCCATGACAAAGTGCGTCTGGGCGCTCTCCGGACGCCTCTTCACCAGGTCCTGCGCCGCCGCATAGGCCTTGCCCAGTTCCCCTCGCTCTACTCGATTCGTAATCAACTGCCCCGCTGCCCCGATCCGATTCGGATCCAGCTCCAACGCACGCTCATACGCTTTGTTCGACCGCTGGAACATCAGCTCACCGCCATCGGAATAATCGGCGTCGTAGTAACACCGGAGTCCCAGCGCTTCCCATGCCGGAGCGTATGCCGGATCCATTTCCACAACGTGCTCCAGCACCGCAATCGCATCCTTATTAGGTCCAGGATCATGCGGCAGCGCCAGGCTGTGCAGGTACAAGTCATAGGCCTGCGGATCCTTTGGACGAGACCCGGTATCCAGCACGCCTCCGGTCACGCCCAGACTTGGCAGCAGCCCCTGCCGCACCTGCGCCGACATCGCCGATTGCAGCGCAATCATGTCGTCGGCTGGCACAGTGACGTTCGTCTGCCACCGCAGCCGGTTCCCTTCCACCTCGATCGCCTCCAGCGTCACCAGCAGCTTGTCTCCCTGCTTCAGGAAGTGGCCGGAGAGTACGTTCGCAACGTGTACCTCACGTCCTACCTGCTGTGGATCGACATCATTAGCGACATACTTCCGTGTGATCGCCGATGGCCGCACGTCCAAGGATCGCGTGTACGTCAGCGTGTTCGCGATTTCGTCGGCGAGCGCGAAGCGCAGGAACTCCACGCTGATGTCGCCGTTCATGTTCTGCAGCGGCAGGACCGCGATCGTATTTGCCGCTGCCGTGCTGCTGGCCATTTTGCGCTGCTTGAACACCCACGCGCCTACCGCCGTCAGCACAGTCAATAGCAGCGCCACGACCGCCAGCAACACGTACGTATGCCATTTGCTCGATGTCGCAAAAGTCGTGGTTGCGATCCGGTACGGCAATGCCGGGCGCCGCATCCCGCTCTTGGTCAGCCCCGTCTCCGTCTCCCGCTTCAACGATTGCAGGTCGCCTCTCATCGCCTGCGCGTTCGGATAGCGGTTGCCTCGGTTCTTCTCCATCGCCCGCCCGATGATGCCTTCCAGCTCCACGGGCAAGGTGCGATTCCATTGCAGCGGCGACACTGGCTTCTGGTTCAGAACCGCATCGAGCGTGGTTACGACATTCCCGCCCGAAAATGGCTTCTTCCCGGTGGCCATTTCGTAGAGCACTACACCCAGCGAAAACAGGTCGCTGCGTGCATCGATCTCCTCGCCCCGTGCCTGCTCCGGCGACATGTATACCGCCGTGCCCGGCACCACGCCGACTGCGGTCAGCGAGTCCTCATTCACCCCTTCACCCACCGCCAGCTTCGCCAGCCCGAAATCCAGGATCTTCGCCTGCCCCGTCGGAGTAATAAAGATGTTGGCCGGCTTGATGTCGCGATGAATGATGCCCTTGGCATGCGACGCACCGAGTGCATCCGCCACCTGGATCCCGATATCCAGCACCTCTTCCAGTTGCATCGGCTCGCCGCGGATCCGTTCCTTCAGGCTCGTCCCCTCCAGTTTCTCCATCACGATGAACGGATGCCCGTTGGCGTTCTCAATGTCGTGGATGGTGCAGATACCCGGATGGTTCAGCTGCGACGCTGCCCGCGCCTCCCGCACGAAGCGGTCGAGCGATTTCGGGTCATGAGCCAGATGTTCAGGAATGAACTTCAGCGCGACATGGCGTCCCAGGCGCACATCTTGCGCCTCGTACACAACTCCCATCCCGCCGCCGCCGAGCTTCCCAACGATGTGATAGTGGGAGACAGTCTGGCCGATCATGCCTGAAGAATCAGACATATCGGGGCATATGTTAGGTCTGCAACGTTGCCGAGGTCAACAGAGCAGGTGCCGGGTCACAGGTGACAGGCGCCAGGTTGTTACCCCGTCGTCCCTGTTCCCTCCGTGGTTCAAGGGATTTTGCCCCTTGATCAGATTGGATATAGCTCCTCCACTGTCCCACTGCGTCCATCTCTCCTGTACTCCCGTGACGTAGAATCCCCCTCCATTCCCGGCGACCATATCTGGGCCATGACTTTACGCTCACTCCCCCTGCTCTTGTTCCTGTCGTGCGCCCTTGCTTTCGCTGAACCTTGCCCAAAAGTAATCAGCACCACACAAACCGCCGCCACCCTGCGGCAGATTGCGCGCTCCATCAACTGCCTCGTCGACGCGAACGCTACTCCCGCGCCGGTGAACGCTACGTTCCACACGGCTGAAGTCCGCGGCGGCACTCAGGTCGACACCTTGCCCATCATCGGCCCGCAGCATACTCACAATTATCCTGGACTGGTTCTTGCCATCCTCTCTATGCCGGTCGACAACACGCGCCGCTCCGTGCTCGTAACACCCGACTCGCCCCAGGCTTCCATCCGCGGGGCTGGTGGCGGCGAATGCAAGTTGAAACTCAATCCTGACCGTACCCTCGACGCCCAATGCAACCAGGCCGGCGGAACGGTGTTTGTTGTGTTTAAGTAGGCAGACCCCCAACGGCAGGCTGTTGGAGTTCGCTCTTCCTCTCGATTACTTCCGTTATCTTCCTTTGGCAAGACATTGCCGTAGAGTCAATGTCAGTCTGCGCGGATTGCATCGCTCATCCGCGGGCCTATGCCCCTGATTGACAACAGTGAACTCGAACGCCTCCGCAAGGAAATCGATTCCGTCCAGGGACGCTACTTTCACCTGCTCTCCCTGACGGTGCTGGTCATGCTCGTTCTGGCCGCGGGCATTCTATTGCGCACCTATCCCAAGCTGCTTTGGAACCTGCAAACCACCGAAGCGGAGCGCAATTACGTCCCACAGTTGCTCGTAGGGCTTTTCTTCCTGGTTGGGCTGCTGAGCAGCTACGTGCTCGAACAACGGCGCCGCCTCACGAAAACTCAGGAACTTCTGATCCAGGAACTCATTCGCCGCGAAACAGCCGAGCGGCTGGCGGTCGTCGACCCCCTCACCGAGCTTTACAACCGCCGCTATATCACGCAGGCGATTACGCGCGAGGCCAAACGCGCCGACCGGCAGAATCAGAAACTCGCCCTGCTGATGATCGACATCAACGACTTCAAGAACGTGAACGACACGCTCGGCCACCTGATTGGCGATCGTATCCTGCGCGAAGTAGCCGCGCTGCTGTTAGGCAACTTCCGTACCACCGACATTGTCAGCCGCTACGGTGGCGACGAATTCCTTATCCTCATGGTGGACGCCGAAGAGAAAGAAGCAGCCCGCGCCATCGAGCGCATCCGCTTCCACGTCGATCAGTGGAACCGCCCTGAACAGATCGCCGGGTATCGCATGAGCCTGAGCTGTGGGGCCGCCATTTACCGCCAGGGATCCGATGTCATTGAGACCGTGGCCGCCGCTGACCACGCGATGTACGAGGATAAGAACAACCGCCGCGCCAACACCAAAGCGTCCGCCGCCGGTGCCACTTCCTAGAAGCTTCCCGAGCCTTCGCTGCCGCTATTCGTCGTTCTGCTTGTCCGGCTCGAAGAGCACGCTAAACAACCGGAACGCCACCACCGGGATCACGAGGACACATCCGATTACTCCGATCACGAACATTCCCGTCAGGACCGGAGCCAAGAAGTCTGTTACGAAGTCCATAGTGCACGCCCTGAAACAGTACCCTCATCTTAACTCCGGACTGACGCAAACCGCCCGCCATTTTCGGCAGGACTCATCGTCAAGGCTCGCGGGTTAGATCTTTCCGTTCGCCCAGTCCGCGTCTGGATCCTCCACCGCAAGCTGCCGGACTCCTCCTCGCAGTTTGTCCTGCGCCATCAGGTATTGTTCCTGGAGCGAATCCACCGGATGCTGCCAGTTGTGAATGTAGTAGATGGTGTGAACCTTCGCCTGCAGCATGGCCTTGGTGCAATCGAAGCACGGGCGCAGAGTCGTATAGATGACGGCATCTTCGACGGAATTGCCAAACCTCGCCGCGGTAATCAGGGCGTTCAACTCCGCGTGGACGCAAATGCACACGTCATACCCGACGCTCTTGGCGTAGCCTTCTTTGTTCTTGCAGCGGACACAACCCCCATCCATGCAATTCGTCATTCCTTCCGGCGTCCCGTTGTAGCCGGTCGAAATGATGCGATTCTGCTTGACGACGACAGCTCCGACTCTGCGGCCGAGGCAGTTTGCCTTCTTGCGCACGGCCATCGCAATCGTCATGTAGTACTCGTCACGAGTCATGCAGATTCCCTCGCCTAGTAGTGTGCGCGCGCATGGCGCCGGATAGCGACTCAGATTGTAACAACAAGAACGCCATCAGCCTGCTTGTTCGCGCATGCTCTAAACTTGCAAGACTTGGCGTTCCAGATCCGCGTCCCGTTTGTTGAGGCTGGCTTTGGGTTCAAACCTGGTCACCACCGCCCGTGCACCGTCCCGCGTATCCGCTGCTTGTACACCCGCTCGACCGCAGTCATGGCTTCGCGGCTCAGCGGCGCAAGATCCGACGCTCGGCAGTTGTCGGCGGCCTGCTCCGGACGCTTGCCGCCCGGAATCGCGCAGGTCACCGCGTCGAACATCAGGATCCACCGCAGCGCAAACTGTGACATCGTCGCGCCGGCGGGCACGAGCGGCCGCAACTCTTCGACCGCCGCGAGCCCCGCATCGTAATCGACGCCCGAAAACGTTTCACCCACGTCAAACGCTTCGCCGTGACGGTTGAAGTTGCGGTGATCGTCGGAGGCGAACTGCGAGTCACGGCGGAACTTTCCTGTAAGCAATCCGCTGGCCAGCGGCACTCGCGCCAGGATGCCCACCTGCCGCTCCCGCGCTCGCGGAAAGAATGCCTCCGCCGGGCGCTGCCGGAAGCAATTGAAAATGATCTGCACTGTCTGCACGTTGGGATACTCGATCGCCTTCAGCGCCTCGTCAATCTTTTCCACGCTCACCCCGTAGTAGCGCAACTTCCCTTGCCGGACAAAATCGTCGAGCAGGCCGAAAATCTCCGCATGCTCGTAGAGCGCGGTCGGCGGGCAGTGCAGTTGCAGCAAATCGATTGCATCGGTTGCGAGATTACGCAGGCTATCGTCGATCCAACGCATGAGGTTCTGCTTGCTGTAACCTTCTACGGTCTGCCTGGGCAACTTGCGGCCAGCCTTAGTGGCAACGACGATCTCATCCTTGCGCGCCTTCTTGAGTTGCGCGATCAATCGCTCGCTGCGGCCATCGCCGTAGACGTCGGCCGTGTCGAGGAAGTTCACGCCGCAATCGATAGCCTTGTTGAGCGCTGCCAGCGACTCATCGTCGGAGACGCTGCCCCACGCGCCCCCAATCGCCCACGCCCCGAAGCTGATGTCGGATACCTTCCACGGAGTACGCCCAAGCTGCCGATAGTTCATGCCGGCCATTATACGGATCGCCTGCGTGTCGATCGTCGCGCAACAGGGCGCGCAGTTATACTTGCTTTCCGCCGTCGCGGAACGTGACGGCGTGGCGAGGAAGAATCATGGCGGGACGACTGCAAGGTCAGGTCGCGATCATCACCGGCGCGAGCGCTGGCATCGGACAGGCTTCGGCGCGAGCGCTGGCATCGGACAGGCTTCGGCGCGGGCGCTCATGCGCGAGGGCGCAAAGCTGGTTCTCACCGCGCGACGGCAGAATCGGCTGGAACAACTGGTCGCCGAGGCCAGGAAAGCTCGCGCCGACGCCGTCTACATCACCGGTGACGCCTGCGAGGAAGAGACAGCGCGGCACACCATCGAGCAAGCGGTGAAGTCGTTCGGCCGGATCGACATCCTGATCAACAATGCAGGCGTCGGGAACTACAAGAACCTCGTCGACACCAGTGCCGAAGAATACGACGAGATGATGGACGCCAACATGCGTTCCAGCTTCCTGTTCACGCGCCACGCCGTGCCGGTGATGATTCAGCAGAAGTCAGGACTGGTCCTGCTCATCTCGTCGATGGCGGGCGTCTATGGCTTCGCCAGCGAGGCGGTCTATTGCGCGACGAAATTTGCCCAGGTCGGATTCGCGCAAGGCCTGGATAAGGAACTGCGCCCGCATGGGATCAAGGTCGGGACGATCAATCCCGGCGGCGTGAAGACCGAGTTCGCCATCGGCAAGGGGCGCACCGAGGAGGGGGTGGCAAAGTCTGCGATGCTCCAGGCTGACGACGTCGCCGAGGCGGTGCTCTTCGCCTGTACGCAGCCAGCCGGCGCGCGCGTCATCCAGATCCAGATGCGCACCATGGCCGAGTCGCTGACGTAATCGCCTTCTTGACTCTCCGTGCTATGCTTTTTTCGTACCTCGCGGGGCCCGCGCGTTGAGCCATCGGCGCCACGAAAAATGAGGGCCCCTACCCACGTTCTATCTCGCGGGACACTGGATGGAGGAGATGCGAGCACACCTGGAGTGTGCGGCTTCTTCTGTCCGGCTCACCTCCGGTGAAAGATCACAAAATCTCGAGGAGAGCTTATGCAGATCAAGAAACTCACGCCCAATCTGATTGTCCGCAGTGTCGAAGACAGCCTGAAGTTCTATCGTGAAGTGCTCGCACTGGAAACCGGTATGACGGTTCCCGAACAAGCGCCATTCGTCTTCGGATCGGTAACGAACGGCACAGTTGAAGTGTTTTTCAACGACCAGAAGGTGGTTGCTGCTGAGTATCCGAACTTGGCCGCATCGATCGGGGCAAGTATGACGATGTACATGGAAGTCGACAGCCTCGACACCGTCCTCGAGCGCGTAAAGAAAGCCGGCGCGAAGATCTCAACGCCGGTGACGGAACAGTTCTACGGGATGAAAGAGTTCGCATTCGAGGACAGCGACGGCTACACGATCACGATTGCCGAAAGGATCAGTGGCTAGTGGTTGGTGATTGGTGATTGGTGATTCGCTGTGCCTAAGAAGAAGGGCCGCTTGGACGCGGCCCTTCGTTTCAGTCGGGAGATTGCTGAGGTCAGTCCGGCTCAATTTCAGGCAGGCGGCGTTTTCCCTTGGGAGCGCCGGAGGCCGGAGGCACGGGCAGCGCGAACTCCACAGTGCCCATCTGGTCGCTCATCTGATCCTGAATGCCGAGGCGGAGAGACATCGCATCCACCGGGATCTGCACTTCCTGGTGCACGTGAAAATCGGAGCCGGCCAGTCCTTTGTAAGCTGCCGCATCGAGATTACTGCCGCCTGCATGGACTCGCCAGCTCAGGAAGTTGCCGTCGGCGTCATAGGACGCAACCAGTAATGCAAGCACGTTGCGGTAGACCCCGTTGTCCGCCGGAACAAAGCGCAGTTCCGAGGCCGGCACCGTGTACTCAATCGCGTATCGTTGCACTTCCACTGTCGACGCCAACGGCGTTTTCTTGTTGGAGGCCAGGAGGACTTCACCGATCTTGGCGCGGTCCACTTTCTTCTTGCCGCCCAGAGGAACCACCCGTGCCGAGAACTGGATCTGATGAGCGGGTGGCGATCCGTGCTGCATGGCTACGCTGCGCACCCTGCGCGCCTGGTCCGCGTCTTTCTCATGCGGCTTCGAATCGTCGGCGAAATAGCCCTGCCGGTAGTGAAGCGTGTAGCCCGGCTGTGCCAGTGCCACTTTGATCTTTCTGAACTTGCCGTTGAACTGCTTGTTCGCCGGACTGTAGGAAATTGAGTAGTAGTTCGATCCTTGTTTGACGGAATCACCGATCGCTTCTTCGATCGCGTTGGAGTTGAAGGTGGCCTTGCCTCCAGTCGCCGAAGCAATATCCGTCATTGTTTCGTGCTCGGAGAAATTCTGGCCGAGCACGTTCATGGCCTGCTGTTGGTTGGCCTGCATCGGGGACAGGACCGGATCGTCACCAAGCGTCGCCGCGGCGGGTCCCGATGCCGGCCGGGTGGCGGGTCCGTTCTCGGAGGAATCTGTGTCGCCGATGATCAAGCCGCGGACATCGATCGGATACACTGCGACTTGGGCGTCGGCAAGCAGGTTCGTCATCTTCCTGATCTTCTCAACATAATTGCGACTGCCCTGCGACGGATTGCCGGGAGTCACGGCAACCGCCAGGGAAAGCGGAAACGAACCAGAGAGCCATATCAGATTCTTTCGGCCGGGAATTCCCGAAAGGTATCTCCCTAGGGTCATCATCGATTCAAGAGTGGTGCCGACACGCTTGTCGGTATCGGTTCTCTCTTGCTCCGCCTGCATGCCCTGCAAAGACTGCAGCAGGTTCTGCCATCCGCCTGTCCTTCCGCCCTCGTTCAGTTCTGAAACAGTGTTTACGATCCCTTGCGTCCCGGTTTTTTCCGCCTGCCACCGAACCGCCCGCGGAGTACCCTTTTTCCCTTTGATGGCGGCCATCAGCAGATTCTCGTCCGGTGTAAATCCCTGAATCAGGCGAAGGTTCGACTGGCCCCCGCTGAGCATGCAAAGCGCTGTCAGTGAACCTTTGGGTCTCTTTTCCAAATAGCGAATGAGTTGATCGCGCGCGAAAGTCTGATCCGCCGTGGGCGTATTCAACACATCAAACAGGATCATCGTCGCGGGACCCTGCTCCGCTGTCTGTGTTCCGTTCCAGAAGAGGTTCGGGGATTCACGGTGTGGAGGTTCAGGAGCGCTCGATGCCTGACTGTCGGTCTCGCTGAATTCGCGGAATGATCTGACAACCTGTGGCTGCCCGTCTTCGCTTACGTGGAAATCCTCCTGCGGCAGTCCTTTGATGGGGCGCCCCTTTGAGTCAGTCACCACAACATCGACGACCACGTTCTTCGCACTCGCCTTGAAGGTCGCGACGGGTTCGGAGAGTTCGTCGTTGACTTGTCCTGCTGTTTCTAAGGCCGATCCTGCGTCAGCCCGTGCCGCAGCCGTAGCGGAGTGGCCGTCAGGGCTGGAATCCTGCTTTATCTCAGTCTCGGATTGGGGCACAAGCTCCGTCGTGATCTGTTCATCCTGCCCGGAACTCTCACCCCCCTCGCTCTGCTCATCGACGAAGGCGGCTGCGTCTGGCGCGGGATCGAAAGCGTAGGATTTGAAGCTTTCCGCCCGGAGTGCGGAAAGCTGCGTGTCCTCGTCCTGCGAACGATCGGCAAGGTGGAAAAACTCAAGACCTGACTTTTGCAGCACCACCAGAGTCCGGCCGTCCGGAGCGAGCGCCAGGTTCTGGCCGTTCAGAACTGGCGGCTGAACCTCCAGAGTCAGAAGTGGCGTGCCACTCGCCGCTTCGAAGACCTGAACCTCCTGCTCCACGCCGTCAGGGACAGCATTCTCAACCTGGTCAGAATCCGGACCGGAAATCGAGTATCGTGTGTGCTGGATTGTGCTGACGGCAAAGCGGCTCGCGTCAGCATCACGCTCGACCGTAGGAAATGTCCGATAGCGGCTCCAATGCTGCTGCCAAAGCCGGCGTCCGCTGATCGTGAACGATGTGACGCTGTAATCGCATGCTGCGGAGGCGCATCGCCCAACCAGAAGCGAGTTATTTCCCGAATAGAAGACGCGCGGAGTGGTGCGCGAGCGAACACGCGCGAGGTTGTGTCGTTGCTCCGGGCTGGGACCAAAGCGAATCAACCAGACGTCCCCTTTGTGAATCGAGTCGGCATATCCGGCACTGCTTGCCTCCAGGTTCACTCTGGAATTGAACTGAACCTTCCGCTGGCGCGCGAACGTGAGGCTATCAAAGAACTCAACCTGATAAACGGGCTCGGGTTTGGCGGCCGTACTCGGTGCGGCCGGCGTTGCGGTGGAGGCCACGGGAGGAAGTTCTGTCTCCACGAGGATCTGAGTCCTATCGGGCGTGACCGAAACCCAAAGGAGCGGATGCGGCGAGTGGAACACTGGTTTTTCTTGCAGCTTGGAGTCTACGCGGTAGAGGTCGTCTCCTCTCCGCAAGAGAACGGTTCCTGGCCCCAGCGACCAGAGATAGCGGTTGTGATCGTGGAGATACCAACTCGTTTCCTTAACAACCTTCCCCTCTGGCAGCTGCAGCACGACAGCGCGGACCATGCGGTCATCGTGGGTTAAGGGACAGTTTGGCCGCCGCTTGAACAACGTCCGCGGATTGAATGTCAGCAGGACATGGTCGGCATCGAGAAAGTGCACGGACTGGCTGGCAGTATCCTCGGAAAGACGCTCAAGACGTGACGGTTCCCGGTAACCAATTGCGGATAGCTCGATACGCGAATCAGGGTACGGAGGTTGAGGATGGTCTTGAGTTCCTGCGGCGCATGCGGCCACTACGGTGATCAGCAAGAAGTTCGGCAGGAAGAACCCAGGAAGACGCTTCGGCAGAGCCGCCGATGAACACGGAGTACACAAACCATCGAACTCGTCCATAACCCGGCGGTCCACCTTGCCCCCACCGCTTCGAGGCAGCACTTAGTCTAACATCGCCACCTCGAAGCGCGTTCCCGGGTAGGTCCTGTAGATCCTCCTCCCTGCCGGCAAAAGAAAAAGGGCCGCAACCTGCGGCCCTTCGTTAGCAATTGGTCTGATCTAGCGACGGCCTCCATGGCCGCCGCCGTGGTGCCCGCCATGACCGCCACCATGGCCCGGACCACGTCCGCCGCGTCCACGGCGACGACGTCCGCCACGGCCGCCATCGCGTCCTCCGTCGCGTCCGCCTTCGGGACGTCCGCCGGCCTGCTGCTGCGTTTCGGCATCGACACGATTGAAGTTCGGCTCGTCGTCCTCCTCGAAGTCAGCGCCGCCCTCAATGACAGCCGTCGGTTCACCGTGCGCAACCGGCTCTGCATGCGCCGCAGTCGCAACGGGAGCGCCTTCGCCTCCCGCCGGAGGCGGAGCTCCACCGCCCATCTTCGCGCGCTGCTCTTTCAAGATCGCCTTGCGCGACAGCTTGATCCGGTTGCCTTCGACCGCCAGGACTTTGACGAGCACCTGGTCGCCTTCTTTCAGCTCGTCGCGGATGTCTTTGATGCGATGCTCGGCGACTTCGCTGATATGGAGCAGACCGTCGGTCCCGGGGATGATTTCGACGAACGCTCCGAATTCCGCCAGCCGGGTCACTTTGCCGAGGTAAGTCTTCCCCACTTCGGCCGTCGCGGTCAGGTCGCGAATGATCTGGAGCGCCTTGTTGGCAGCGGCTTCGTCGTTGGAAGCGACGTTGACTTTGCCGGTGTCTTCAACGTCGATCTTCACGCCCGTCTGCTCGATGATGCCGCGAATCACCTTGCCGCCTGGCCCGATGACGTCGCGAATCTTGTCGACCGGAATCTGCAGCGTGTAGATGCGAGGCGCGTAGGCCGAAACCTTGGTGCGGCCTTCGGTAATGACCTCGCTCATCTTGTCGAGGATGAAGAGCCGCCCGCGCTGCGCCTGCGCCAGCGCCTCGCGCATGATCTGCGGCGTGATGCCCGCGACCTTGATGTCCATCTGCAGCGCGGTGATGCCGTCGCGCGTTCCAGCGACTTTGAAGTCCATGTCGCCGTAGTGATCTTCGGCGCCGGCGATGTCCGTCAGGATGGCGTATGCATCCCCTTCCTTGACCAACCCCATGGCAACGCCAGCCACAGGGGCCTTGAGGGGAACGCCGGCGTCCATCAGTGACAGCGAAGCGCCGCAGACAGTCGCCATCGACGACGATCCGTTCGACTCCAGAATGTCGGAGACGACGCGCATCGCGTACGGCCACTTCTCTTCCGTGGGAAGCACGGCCGAAACTGCCCGCTCAGCCAGCGCTCCGTGGCCAATCTCGCGGCGTCCGGCTCCACGCAGAAACGCAACTTCGCCAACGGAAAACGGCGGAAAGTTATAGTGGAGCATGAAGCGCTTCTTGGCTTCGCCCTCGAACACTTCGAGGCGTTGCATGTCGTCGCTCGTGCCGAGAGTAGTAGTAACCAGGGCTTGCGTTTCGCCGCGCGTGAAAATCGCGCTGCCGTGCGTGCGAGGCAGAATGCCCGCTTCGATCCAGATGGGACGGATCTCGTCAAAAGCCCGGGCATCGGGACGGCGCTTCTTGTCGATGACCTGCTCGCGAAAGATGCGCTCGCGGAGAACTTCGTAGTACTTCTCCAGCTTGGCCTTGCCTTCGGCATCTTCGGCGGGAATGGCGTCAACCAATTCCTTCTCGAAGGCGCGGACCAGTTCGTAGCTCTCTGACTTCGGATGCTTCTGGGTATCGAGCGCGTCAGCCAGGCGAGCGCCAATTTTCGACTTCAGGTCTTTGTAGTAGGCTTCATCGAACTCCGGCGGCGTAACAGCCCTCTTCGGCTTGCCGACTTTGGCGCGCAGATCGTTGATCGCGGCGCAGATTTTCCTGATCTCGGCGTGCGCGAATTCGATCGCATCGACGACGGTCTCTTCTTTGACTTCCTTCGCGCCGGACTCGATCATCACGATTGCTTCGGCACTGCCGACGACCATGATGTTCAACAGGCTTTCGCGCATCTCCGCGTAGGTCGGGTTTGCGAGAAAGCTGCCATTCACGAGGCCGACGCGCACGGCGCCAATCGGGCCGAGAAAAGGGATGTCGGAAAGGGTGAGGGCTGCTGACGCGGCGTTGATCGCGACGACGTCAGGGTCATTCTCTGTGTCGGCTGAAAGCACGAACGCAATCACCTGCGTTTCGCACTTGAAGCCATCCTGAAACATCGGACGGATAGGCCGGTCAATCTGTCGGCTAGTGAGAATCTCGCGCTCGCTGGGACGGCCTTCACGCTTGATGAAGCCGCCGGGAATGCGTCCGCCGGCATAGGTGTACTCGCGGTAGTCGACAGTGAGGGGGAAGAAATCGATGCCCTCGCGGGGCTCGGGATTGGCGACCGCGGTCGCCAGCACAACGTTGTCGCCCATGCGGACGACGGCGGAGCCGTGGGCCTGCTTGGCCAGCTTTCCAGTTTCAAAAGAGAGGGTTTTGCCGCCGGCGAGCTCCACATTGGCGTAGGTAAGTTCAGGTTTCATTGTTCAATCCTTTAATCGTTGGTCGTCCATCATTTGTGGTTTGCGAGGCACATCAGGACGACCAGCATGGGTGCCCCGTTGAGAGGGTTCGCTTGGGTGGACGTGTGCCAGAGCCGAAAGGGGAAAACGCACAATGTTGAGGCTCTCGAAAACAAAAACCGGCTCCCCACGGAGCCGGTCGCGCTACTTGCGGATGCCGAGCTTCGAAATGACGGCCTTATACCGTTCCGAGTCGTACTTCTTCAGGTAGTCGAGCAAGCGACGCCGCTTGCTGACCAACATGAGAAGTCCGCGGCGCGAGCCGTGGTCTTTCTGGTGCGTTTTGAAGTGCTCCGTCAGCTGACCGATGCGCTCGCTCAACAGCGCGATCTGGACTTCCGGACTTCCGGTATCGGTGGCGTGCGTGCGGTAGGTGTCAATGACGGACTGCTTTTGCTGTCTGGCTAGCACTAACCTGTTGCTCTCCTGTCTCTTCTCGTTTCGTGACGTGTTATAGGTTAACAGATTGCAGGAGAGGGTGTAAAGGCGGTCGTTCGTCCTTCGCTGTTCGTCGTTCGCTCCTCGCAGTACTCTCACCACGGAGACACGGAGAACGGGTTTTGGTGGAAGGGCACGGCTTCCAGAGGCTGCGGAGAAACTCGCGTCCGGGCGGGAACGGGAAGGGCACGAGTTCCACTCGTGCCGCTAAGTCGCTGAATTTGCGTTCGCGCTTCAGCGCCTGCGGTCCACTCTCAATGCATCTCAGGACTTTTCCGCAGCTTCTTCCAGCTGTGCCGTAAAGGCCCCAATAGACCCTGGCCTCAGCCCCTGAGGGAAGCCGGAAACAAGCTTACAATGGTCTTCTTCATCCTTATGATTCGACTTTGCTGCGTATTGTTTTGCCTCGCGCTCGCGTGGGGAGAGCTTCCCGGCACGGCACTGGCGCAGACGGCCCCGGCCGCACCAACGTCTGCGGCACAGCCGGTCCCGGTCATCGATGGCACCACCGGCCCATGTTCGCTCGAACTCACAATTAAAGATAGCGATGGCAAGCCCGCGGCCGCCGCCACCGTGAAAGTACACATTGCCTACGGGTTTGGCGGATTTCACAAGCTCGATCTGGAAGCGGGCACCAATTCCGACGGCAAAGTGAGGTTCATCGGACTGCCTTCTCGTGTGCGGCGTCCTCCGCTGGAATTTCATGCCTCCAAGGGAGACCTTACGGGAATTGAGGCATACGATCCCACCACCGAGTGCCAGGGCAAGCACGACATCACATTGGAAAAGGAAAAACCCGAGCCGAAGTGATTCCGCAATTCTTCCGCTGCCTGTTTGCACTACCGAACAGAAGTTTTACAAATCTCTACCCAATCTGCGCGCAAGACGGCTCCCAATGCGGCGTTCGTCCAGAGAGCATGGAAGTTGATTATCCCCTTCCGTGCACAAGAACGGAGGCAGACCCAATGGATGAACGAACGACAGTGCTCTATGTAGACGACAATCCCAAGTCGAGCCAGTTGCTCGCCAGCGTTCTGGAAGGATGCGACTTTCAGGTCATCAGCGTCAACGATCCGGTCGAAGCACTCGCATTGTGCAAGCGAACATCATTCGACCTTGCTCTTCTTGACTACGACATGCCTCAAATCAAGGGATCGGAACTGGCGCAGGAAATCAAGTTCATCAAGCCCGACGTGCCGGTCGTGCTGATTTCGGGTCTTGCGTCGCTACCCGCGACCGAACTGATTTTTGTGGATGCCCACTTTGGCATTGGCACTTGCCTCGACGATCTCCTGTGGAGCATTCGCGTACTGACTGCGCCGTCTCCGTTGGTTGTGCAGTCGCCCCGGATTCCATGTCCGGATTCGACTTGAGATGTCCAGTGAGAGCGCGGCCCCCCGGGGGCCGCGTCTTCTCCCCCTGTACCTACCTGCATTGTCCCGCGAAGCGGTTCCCTGCTCCCACGTCCTCTCCCTGGCACTTTGCGTGTCGCTCGAGGCAATGGGAGAATAACTTCATGCGAATTCTCACCACCGCAGTAACTCTATTGGCGGCGACAGTTCTGAGTGCCCAACAGACTCCGGCCGCAAAAACACAGCCCGCAGCACCGGCAACGAAATCGTCAACCACATCAGCCAAGCCCGCCGCGAAAACCGCTGCTGCGGCAAAGCCCGCGGGTGCACTGGTTTTGAAAACTCAAAAAGACAAATTCAGTTATGCCCTGGGGATGAACCTGGGAATGAGTCTCCATAAGCAATCGGTCGAAGTCGACCCCAACATCCTGGCGCAGGGCATGAAAGCAGCCCTGACCGGAGGCAAGACGCTGCTCACTCTGCAGGAGGCGCAGGCGGCACTCATGGAAGTACAGAATGATGTGCGCCAAAAACAGATTGCAAAGTTGCAAGCTCTCGACGCAGCCAACAAGAAGGAAGGGGACGTATTCCTGGCGACGAACAAGACCAAGGAAGGTGTGGTCACGCAGCCGAGCGGCCTCCAGTACAAGATCCTAAAAGAAGGAACGGGCGCAAAGCCGACGGCGAGCGACACCGTGGTTTGCAACTATCGCGGGACGCTGCTCAACGGGACCGAGTTCGATAGTTCGTACAAGCGCAACGAGCCGGCGACATTCCCGCTAAATGGAGTCATCAAGGGCTGGACGGAAGCGCTGCAGCTGATGCCGGTGGGCTCCAAATGGCAGCTCTTCGTCCCATCGACGCTCGCCTATGGGGAACGCGGAACGCCGGACGGAACGATCGGGCCGGGTTCGACCTTGATCTTTGAAGTGGAGCTATTGTCGATCCAGGAAAAGCCCAAAGCAGAAGAGACGCCAAAAGTCGAAGAGAAGCCCAAGATGGATGAGAAACCCAAGACGGAAGAGAAGCCACCCGAGGTGAAACCGCAAGGCGCAGAAAAGAAGTAGCCGCAAGCCGGACCGGCAATTACTTGTCCAGTAGAAGTTCGCTCCTCCTGTCCGCAAGAAAAATCCCACCCTTCCGTGACCTTGGAAGGGTGGGACAAGTTCATCAGGCATTCGTTTCTAACGACGGATGCCGTCAGTCACATGTGAATCCCGTCATCGTGAGCGAGAAGGCGCGCACGCTTCCGGTATCAATGGAGGCGTTGTCGGAGACGTTCAAAATCCAGGTGCCATTTCCTGGTTCGCCATTGAAGGCGGCCAGGGGACTTGCGGGCTGAAACGATCCAGTCCACGGTGCGCCACTGACTGCGATGGCCTGAATCGAGGTAGCTGCAGAGTCATCGAGCACCGTCTGGCAGAAATTGTTGCCGCTGTTGCCGGTTCCACCGGGACGGCTCGCGAGAACGACTGTGGTTCCTGAGGGCGAGGTCAAGGTGATAACCAGATCTCCCACCCACGTGTGATCGAGTCCAACGGTGGTCGAGCCTGCCGTACTGCTGCAACTCGTACCGTCGATTGAAAACGTCAGTTTGGCCAGTGCACCAGGGAATCCGCTGACCGTGAGTGGGATGTTCACACCGGCCGAGTTGCCATCGGGAATGGCGACGGGCGGATCGGTGTAGGAAGTGGTTGTCGGTGCTCCGCCAAGCTTGCCCGTGGGGACGCTAATGGTGAACGTCTGCGGACTGAGCGGACTGCCGGAATAGGTCGCCGTAAGCTGGAATTCCGCGGGTACGCCGCAGACCAGCCCCGAAGACAGGCTGAAGGCATAAGGAGTGTTATTCACGCCCGAACCGCCGAACGGAGCGATGCTCGGGAATGTCGACGACGCTGATGTGACGGTCACACCCGGTGTCGAACTCGAAAGCACACCCACCACGCTGGAAGCCGTCCCGCCGCCCAGGTTCTTCAGCTCGGTCGACAAGGAAGCCGACTCGCCCGGTTCGAGCGCGCCATCGCCGTCTCCCGCGGTCTCCGTGGCGTTGACCGCCCCGAGATCGAGGAACGCAATCGGATTCGCGTGCGCATGGGTCAGAGCCGCGTATGCATCGACAATCCCCGCTCCCGAGTCGTGATCGACACCGGGTGCTTCGATATCCAGAGCGGACTTGGTCAGATGACTTCGGAACGCGCTGGCCTTAAGCGAGGGCTTGACCGACTTCAGCAGGCCCGCGATCGCAGCTGCGTGCGGAGCCGCTGCCGACGTGCCGAAAAATGGGTTCAGCCCTGACGAACCCGGAAGAGTAGTGGAAACGCCGTCGGCGGCAGCCAGGTCCGGTTTCTTGCGAAGCTGACCCCCGCTGTTTTTGAAGAGATATTTGCCCGCCTTGTAGGGATTGCCGTCCTGGTCGAAGAAGACACGGCGAAAACCGTCGGTACTGAACAGCTCCACCGGGTTGGTTGGGCCGCCAGTAAAGGTGCCTCCTTCTGCCTCAGCGACATCCACGGCTGCAACGCTATAAGCCCCAGCCGCAGAGCTGTGTCCGTACGTGCCGCCGCTGGTGGAGAGAGCCAACTCCCCTCCGAAGAGCAGTATGCGGATGGCGCGGTCGGTAGCTCCGGGTTTGCGGGCAACCACCACCTGAAGGTCGGAGGAAAGCAGGAAGCCGACAAATTCGAACGGCATGCCCGTTCCGTCCTGGATGTCAGTGGATGCGACGAGGACATTCTTGAGGTCATGGTCGAGAACAAAAATGTCGTAGTCGTCCGCGGCCTGGGGATTGTCGAGCGATCCTGGATCGGACCAATGCAGGATGAGCGGGCCGCCACCAACATCAATGCGATCCGAAATCACGCCCAAGCCGAAGTTGTGCAGTTCGTACCCGGGAAGCGCATCGAGGCCGTTCTTCGCCTTCTTGAAATCGCCTTCCCACGTGCCGGAAGTTCCGTCGCTGAAATTGCCTTGGTTACCGGCAGAGGAGAAATAGAGAGCACCGTCGGCAATCACGTCGTTGACCGCACGGGCGATGATGTCGTCCTGGTAGGGAGATTCGAAATAATAGATGACGTCGTCCACGATGATGTCGCAGCCGTAAGTGAAGCGCAGGGTGCGGATATTGTCGGCAAAGCTCTCCGGACTATTGAAGGCGGAGGCAAAGAACAGCTTCGCCCCGGGAGCCATGTCATGCACGATTT
>Ga0335071_10002545_pt1 | contig 19477 bp, 16 predicted proteins | sample Lox_Sample_15_FD_206724 | JGI IMG/M metagenome (GOLD analysis project Ga0335071, IMG submission 206724) | Soil microbial communities from Loxahatchee National Wildlife Refuge, Florida, United States - Lox_Sample_1.5 | ecosystem: Environmental > Terrestrial > Soil > Wetlands | place: USA...
TGTGTTTCAGCTTCACGAAGATAAACTTGCCATTTTTCCATAAGGTGTATCTTTCATCTCACACTCTTCCCGGTGGCGGTGGAACGCTGAGCGGTGAATTGGAGATTTTTTCGGGGACCTCTGTGCGCACAGCGAAGCGCCCGCCGGAAAAACTGTTTGAGCGCAATGCGCGAGTTTTTTTCCGGCAGCGAAGTGAGCAGCTATAGGGTCGAAACAAGATCTTGAACAGCGAAGTGTTGCCACCGCCACCTTTCCCTCACTCCCACTCAATGGTACTGGGCGGCTTTGAGCTGATGTCATAAACCACCCGGTTTACACCCCTTACCTCATTGATGATGCGGTTGGAGATTCTGCCGAGTAGGTCGTGCGGCAACTTCGCCCAATCGGCCGTCATCGCATCATCACTGGTGACCGCCCGTATTGACAGAATGTTTTCGTAAGTCCGTTGATCACCCATGATCCCCACACTCTTGATCGGCAGGAGCACAGCGAAGGACTGCCACAGCTTGCGGTAGAGATTAGCGGCGCGTATCTCGTCCAGCAGAATTACATCGGCCTTACGCAAGATGGAGAGCCTCTTTTCCGTGACCTCTCCTATAATACGGATAGCCAGGCCTGGTCCCGGAAAGGGTTGCCGCCAGACCTGTTCATCGGACATTCCCAGTTCCTTGCCAAGTAGTCGGACTTCATCCTTGAAGAGGTGCTTGAGAGGCTCAACAAGGGAAAGACGCATCTTCTTCGGGAGACCGCCTACATTGTGGTGTGATTTGATAACGGCACTCGGCCCGCCAAAGGCGGAACGTGATTCAATAAGATCAGGATAAAGAGTACCCTGAGCCAGGAATTTGACATCCTTAATCCGCTGGGCTTCCTTTTCAAAAACTTCTATGAAGGTGCGGCCGATAATCTTCCTCTTTTTTTCCGGGTCTTCAACACCTTTGAGCCTGTTCAGAAAAAGCTTCTTTGCCCGTGCGAATCGGAGGTTCATCTGGAAATGTCTCCGGAAAATGTCCTGAACCTTCTTGGCTTCACCTTCACGCAGTACACCGTTATCCACAAAGACGCAGTGCAGCTGGCGGCCGATGGCCCGGTGCAGCAAGACAGCGGCGACCGATGAATCGACGCCTCCGCTCAAGCCCAATATTACCTTGCCCTCGCCCACCTGGGAGCGAATCTCGGCGACGGCGGCTCTAACGAATGATTTTATCGTCCAGCTTTTCTTACAGTTGCAGATGCGAAAAAGGAAATTCTCCAGCATTTTTTTTCCTTCCGGTGTGTGAACAACCTCAGGATGAAACTGCAATCCGTATAAACGTCTGGCTGCGTTTTCCGCGGCGGCAATTTTCGTATTTGGGGTGGATGCCGTTGCCTTGAAACCCTTCGGTAAAATCCCGATAGAGTCCCCATGACTCATCCAGCACCGGGTCTTCTTTTCGATTCCGGAGAAAATGCCAGATGCTTCCTCGATAAAGAGTTCGGCGAATCCATACTCACGCTTAGCAGCGCCGATGACCTTTCCGCCCAGGGCATCGACCATGAATTGCATGCCGTAACAGATACCGAGCACGGGAATGCCAAGGCTAAAGATTTCAGTATCTGTCTTCGGGCTTCCCTTCTCATAAATACTTGCCGGCCCTCCAGACAGGATAATTCCCTCCGGCTTAAGAGTCTTTATTCTGGCGATCTTGATAATCGGAGGCTCAATCTGGCAATACACGTGATGCTCACGGACGCGCCTGGCGATCAACTGGTTATACTGAGAGCCAAAATCAATGATCAGAATCATCGGGACTTCCCCTTCTTCTTTTTCATCAGTGCGACGAATTCTTCAAACAGATAGTTGACGTCGTGGGGGCCGGGCGCCGCCTCGGGATGGTATTGCACGCTGAACGCCTGATCGGTCCAGCAGCTCATCCCTTCCGAGGTGCGGTCATTGAGGTTATCATATGTTTTTCCCGGACCTTCCGGCAGGGATTCCGGCACTACGACGAATCCATGGTTTTGGGAGGTTATTTCAATCCGTCCTGTCTGCATGTTTTTTACGGGCTGGTTGATCCCATGATGGCCGAACTTCAGCTTCTCCGTCCTGCCACCTAGTGCCTGCCCGAGGATCTGGTGACCGAGACAGATACCGAAGATGGGAATCTTACCCAAGATATATTTAGTTGCGTCCACAATATAGGGCAATGCCGCCGGATCACCCGGGCCATTGGAAAGCAGTACCCCGTCCGGTTTGTATGATAACATTTCCTTTCCCGTCGCTGTAGCGGGCAGTACCAGGACTTCGCAGCCTAATCTCTCCAGATTGCGGAGGATATTGTATTTGACACCACAATCGAGTACAACGACTCGTAGCCGGCGTTTGCCTTTAGCAGACTTGAATGACGACTTGGCGTTACCTGAAGAAATATCTGTTGAGAAGGATTGGGGTGCACCATCCTTCCATAGATAGGGCTGTTTACAGGTTACCTCTTTTATCAGGTCCCGGCCGACGAGACCCGGATAAGCACGGACACGCTCAAGCAAATGGTCAACATTCACCGTTTCGGTAGAGATGATCCCGCGCATGGCGCCCTCAAGGCGGATACGCCGCGTCAGCGCCCGTGTGTCAATACCTTCTACACCTAACTTTCCGTGAGATTCAAGAAACTCTTTTAAACTCATCCGGCTCCGCCAGTTGCTAGGATGCGGTTGATACTCTTTGACTATAAAACCTTCCAGGTGGATATCCGCGGATTCCATATCTTCCGGGTTTATGCCATAATTACCGATCAAAGGATAGGTCATGGTTACGATCTGTCCTTTGTAGGAAGGGTCCGTTATTATTTCCTGGTAACCCGTCATACCCGTATTAAAAACAACCTCTCCTAGGGTCTCGCCGCAAGAGGCAAAGGCATAGCCGCGGTACATGCTTCCATCCTCCAATACAAGCAAGGCTGGTTGCTTCCGCCCTAAAATTGACATGTGGAGTCTCCAAAAAAGATGAAACTCCCCGCCCGAAAAGGGCGGGGACAATGGGTAGTCTATATATACGTTTATTTACAAAATGGCAAGCTATCTTTCAATCGCACGTTGCCTGAATTATTAGTGATCAATCCCCTCCCGGAAGGGGAGGGGATGTTTATATAAGAGGAGATATGAAGTGGTAAAACCTTCTACTATACTTCTTTATTTAGCCGACACCTTGTAGCGTTCTTCCATCATCTTCGCCAGATCGAGTCCTGTCAGGGTCTTCATCTGCTCGAAGAAGGAGTTCACCGATCCGGCCAGGTTCCCCACTAGGTGCGGAAGACCTCCGCCTCCGCCGCTCCCGCCATCCACCACGGTCAGTCTTTCCACATTCAGGTTGGAAGCTATTACCTTGGACACATGTCCCACCAACTCCGGCAGAAGCTGGATCATGAACAGGTCCTTGCTGTTCGGATGTTCCCACTGCTCACGAAGCAGCTTGAGGGCGTCCGCCTTGGCCTTCCCCTCCTCAAACGTAAAGGCGGCATCTCCCACGGCCTTCATCTGCTGGGCCTCCTTCGCCGCTTCCGCGGGGATGACGACCTCCGCCTGATACTTCAGCTTGTTTGTCTCGACCCTCCTCTGTTCCAGGGTCTTTGTCTCCTCCATACGGGAGATCTCGCCGGCTACCTTGGCCTTCTCCTCGGCCCGGTTCGCCTCCGCCTTCCAGGTTGCCTGCTGTACACGGAAGTTCATGTCCGACTGCACGATCGACTGCCTCGCCTCTATGTCCGCTATCTCCGCAACCTTCTTCCCCTCCGCTTCCTTCTTGCTCGCCTCAGCGTTGGATTCCGCCTCGACGATCCTGGCGTCACGCTGAACCTCGGCGTTCTTCTTCCTGGCTATCGCCTCCAGGTAACCCTTGTCATCCTTGATCTCCTGGATCTTGAACGTATCCAGAACAAGTCCCAGCCTCTGCATATCCTCCCTGGCCTCTTTGGCTACCTGCTGTGCCAAGGCTATCCGGTTGGCATTCGCCTCTTCCGGCTGCAGTGTCGCCAGGATGCCCCGGAGCGTACCTTCAAGTATCTCTCTCGCTGTTGTGGCTATGGCCGTAGAACTCTTTCCCAAGAACCTCTCGATGGCATTCCCCAGGCCGTCTTCCATCGTCCCGGCAATCTTGATATTCGCCATCGCCTTTACATTCACAGGAATCGTCCCTCTCGTCAATGCCCCCGCCACATCCATCTCGATCGGCATAGTATTGAGCGATATCGTCCTCACCGTCTCAATCAGGGGAATCTTTAACCCTCTTCCTCCCTTGATCACGCGGTAGCCTATCACCTTCTTGTCCTTATCCTTGAACTGCCGCCCGGAAAAGATCATCACCTCGTTGGGCTCGCAGATCTTCATGTTGGCCTTGATGTAAATGATGATTGCCATGATGACCAACGCAGCAATAAAAATGCCTACCATCCCTATATCCATGTCCATAACCTCCTGATTTATGTTGCTTTATTTATTATGAAATATTGTCATCCTTTTTAAGTCAGAAAAGTGGGTTCATAAGGCGCGAATCGAAGATTTTTCCGGGCACCATGCCATCGCAGTGAAGCGACCGCAAAGGCAAATGTCTGAGCGCAATCGCGCGAGTTGTTGTCTTTGCAGCGAAGCGAGATGCAGCATGGTCGGAAAAAGATTCTGAGCGTTGATGAACCTCATTTTCATTTAATAACTTTGTCCTCTAAATGTCATAATACAACGCAAACTCATAAGGATGGGGACGAAGCCTGATCATGTCATCCTCCCTCTTCCTCTTGTATTCTATCCACACCTGGATCAGGTCTTCCGTAAAGACATCACCCTTAAGCAGATACTTGTGCTCCCTCTCCAGGGCGTCCAGTACCTCCGAGAGTGAACCCGGCGTTGCCTTAATGTGCGACTTCTCTTCATGAGAGAGTTCATAGATGTCCTCGTCTATCGGCGGAGGCGGCTCGATCTCGTTCTCGATACCGTCCAGGCCTGCCATCAACATCGCCGCCAGCGCCAGGTACGGATTGCACGAACAGTCGGGACACCTAAACTCGATCCTCTTCGCCTTCTCCGTCGGTGAATACATCGGTATACGGACGCAGGCGCTCCGGTTCCGCATGGAGTACACAAGGTTGATCGGCGCCTCGTATCCCGGCACGAGTCTCCGGTAAGAGTTCGTCGTGGGTGACGTAAACGCCAGAAGTGAAGGCGCATGGTGCAACAGCCCCCCGATATAATGTCTGCAGAGCTTGCTGATCCCCCCGTAGCCGCTGGGATCGTAAAACAGGTTCCTCCCGCCCCTCCACAGGCTCTGGTGCACGTGCATCCCGGAGCCGTTATCCATAAAAAGCGGCTTCGGCATGAAGGTCACCGTCTTCCCGTGCGCCCGGGCCACATTCTTCGCCACGTACTTGTACTTCATCAGCATGTCCCCGGTGCCCACCAGGTTATTGATCTTCACCCCGATCTCGCACTGACCCGCCGTCGCTACCTCATGGTGGTGCAGAATGACAGGTATCCCCACCTCCGTCATCACCTTGCACATCTTCGCCCTCAGGTTCTGCAGGCTGTCCATCGGCGGCACAGGGAAGTAACCCTCTTTATACCGGGGCTTGTACCCCAGGTTCGGCTCCTCGTCTCTGGCCGTGTTCCAGAAACCCTCCGATGAATCGATCCGGTAAAAACCCGTATTGTAGCTCTGCTCAAAACGTATATCGTCAAATATGTAAAACTCCGGCTCCGGCCCGAAAAAGACCTGATCCGCTATCCCGCAGACTGATAGATACCTCTCCGCCTTCTGTCCCACGTTCCGCGGGTCCCGGGAATACGGTATCTGGGTGATCGGGTCCTTGACGTTGCAGATCATGCTCAGCGTCGGATCCTCGGCAAAGGGATCGACAAACGCCGTCTCCGGGTCCGGCTTGATCAGCATGTCGCTCTCGTTGATCGGCTGGAATCCCCGGATGCTCGAACCGTCGAAACCGATCCCGTGGATCACCAGGTCCTCGTCCAGCTGATTGATCGGTATCGTGATGTGCTGCCACAGGCCAGGTATGTCCGTAAACTTCAGGTCGATGAACTCCAGATTCTTCTCCCTGGAATATTTTATTAACTCTTTAAGGTTCATAATACTCACACCCCCTCTATTATCCTATCGCCTTGCCGCCCCGCTCGCCGGTGCGGATGCGGACGACCTCATGCAGATCCAAAACGAAGATCTTCCCGTCGCCGATCTCGCCCGTCCGGGCACCCTTGATGATCGCCTGTACCGTCGGCTCGACAAAATCCTCGTTGCAGGCTATCTCCAGCTTGATCTTCTTCAAAAGGCTGCCCACCTCCTTGGCGCCACGGTATACTTCCGTTAAACCCTTCTGCCTGCCGCGACCCAGGACGTTGGATACGGTCATCAGATTCACCTCCACATCCTCCAGCGCCTTCATCACCTCGTCCAGCTTGTGCGGCTGTATAATCGCAACTATGTATTTCATCTCTCAACCCTCCTTATTCGACCAGGGTATAGGCTGATTCGCTCTGCTGGCTCAGATCGAGGCCGATGATTTCGTCTTTCTTCTCAACCCTCATGCCGACTAACGCATCTACAAATTTGAAGAGTATCCAGGTCATTACGACTGCAAAAACGATGGCACTCACCGCATATAGACATTGAACCAGAAACTGATGAATGTTGCCGAAGAGTAATCCATCAGCGCCATCACTATTGACGATCTTTTCCGCAAAAAGTCCCGTTGCCAAAGTCCCCCAGATACCGCCAACACCATGAACGCCAAAGACATCAAGGGCATCATCATATTTGAAAATAGCCTTTACCTTGGCGATGGCGATATAGCAGAATACGCTGACTAGAATGCCGATAAACATGGCGTTCATAGGATTCACAAATCCGCAGGCCGGGGTGATTGCAACAAGTCCGGCCACAACGCCCGTTGCCACACCCAGGACTGTCGGAGAGCCATGCTGTTGCCATTCAATAAGCGCCCACGTAAGTCCCGCTGCCGCCGTCGCCGTATTGGTCGTAATAAACGCATTGGCTGCCAGTTCATTCGCTGCCAGGGCGCTGCCGGCATTGAATCCAAACCACCCGAACCAAAGTAAAGCCGACCCCATTACGGTGAAGGGGAGGTTATGGGGTCTATAAGTCCCTCCATTATTACCAAATCCGACTCTTTTGCCGATCAGATAAGCCAGCACCAGCGCCGAAACTCCGGAACTGGTATGAACGACAATACCACCCGCAAAGTCCATGGCACCGATTTTCTTCAACCAGCCGCCGGTGCCCCAAACCCAATGGCCTATTGGATCATACACAAACGTAGCCCAAAGGATCGTAAAAATGAGGAAAGCGGAAAATTTCATTCTTTCCGCAAAGGCACCACACATCAATGCCGGTGTGATGACAGCGAACATGCACTGAAAGATCATGAAGACCGAATGGGGAATCGTGGTAGCATAATCAGAATTCGGCTGCCCCCCTACCCCTCTCAATCCTACCCAATCAAACCCTCCGATGATGCCTGCCCCTGTATCTGGTCCAAACGTTAAAGAGTATCCATACAATATCCACTGTAAACTGATGATACACAAGATAATGAAGCATTGCATCAATACTGAAAGGACATTTTTCCTTCTCACCAAACCGCCGTAAAAAAGGGCCAGTGCCGGCATCGTCATGAGCAGAACCAATGCCGATGATGCCAATACCCAAGCTGTATCGCCCGAATTCATGATTTATACCTCCTGATTTTATAATAACTTTTTTCTATTAGAGCAATTATGGTGCCACGCATATAACTAATTGATTATTATGATTATTTATTGATATACGTATCTAATTAAATAAATAAATGTAACAATTATGTATCAAAACAAAATAAGTTGGACAAAATTGTAACCCATTTTTTTCGTTTGACACATAGGCCGTATTTCACCCATAATATCATCACTTTTTTCAACATATGGGGATATTATGACAAGGGCTGATGAAGGATTGCCATTTCTGCTAAGGTATGAAAATGTGGCTGATTACAGGAATGGTGAGATATGGATATTGGATAGGAGAGCCTATCCGCTGAGAGAAGAAGTCGTGCGATGCACTGATTACCACGAAGTCGCAAAGGCGATCGCGGATATGGTTACACAGAGCGGGGGACCCTGGCTCGCGGCCGCCCTGGGGATGGTAAGTGCGGCTAGATGGGTGCGCAATCTTCCGTCGGAAAAGGCAAAGAAAGAATTAGAACACGCGGCGGATGTGCTGAGCCGTGCCCGTCCCACAACCTCTGCGAACATGAGAACCCATATCCAGCGAATTCTCAAGGCAGCCGTGGATGCCATAGACCGGGGTGAGGATACAGAAGCTGTTACATATGCCTACGTGCTAAAGAGCCTGGAAAGTCGCTACCGTAATTCTCGTAAGATGGCAACATATACCGTTGAACTGCTGCCGGATGACGTTACAATTCTTACCCATTGTTATGCGGAGACCCTCATCGGTTTTATACTCTTGGTTTCTCAAGAGAGAGGAAAGAGAATATCATTGATCTGCCCGGAGACCAGACCCTATCTCCAGGGGGCAAGACTAACCGCCAGTGTGGCCTATGACATGGGTGTACCGGTAACCGTAATTACTGACAATATGCCAGCATATGTCCTGTCAAAAGGAATGGCCCAGGTGTTCATTTCAGCCGCTGACTTGGTCACGCTGGATGGTCATGTGGTCAACAAGATAGGTACATTCCAGATAGCACTGGCAGCTCATTTTCACGGCGTGCCTTATTACGCCCTAGGAACACCATCTGCGGACTGTCCCTCTTTATCATCGGTAGAAATTGAGGAAAGAAATCCGGAAGAGACGGTCCATGCATTCGGTGTCCGTACAACTAAGATCGGCGTGAAAGGCTACTATCCCGCTTTTGATATCACGCCTCCCGAATTGGTAAGTGCTATAATCACTCCCAAAGGGGTCTATACACCATTTGACTTGAAAAGATATTACCTATAGATATAGTCTTGCATGAGGGGATTGAATGCTATACGAGGCAGTTAGAAAAGGTCTATTTGAGGCAGTTTTAAAGCTATATCGAAAAGACTTCATTCAGTTAAATTCCGGAAATGTAAGTGTATGCGCTTCGGCCGAGCACCTTGTGATCACACCGACAGGCATTCCTTACGATGATATGACAGCTGAAGATATGGTAATAATAGACCTCAACGGTGCAGTAATCGAGGGTGACCACAAGCCGTCCTCCGAAACACCAATGCACATTACTGTATATAAAAACATACCTGCTGTGAAGGCCATCGTACACACCCATTCGCCGTACGCACTCGCCTTTGCGGTAGTCGGCAGGGGTATTCCGGTAATAAGTACGGAGGGATTAGCATTACGCGGACCGGTGCCGGTCGCTGACTATGCATGCCCGGGTACAGAGGCGCAGGGATGGGCAGCAATTAAGGCGATGAAAGGACCTCCGTCAGTAACAGGCACGCTGTTAAAGAACCATGGTATACTGGCAACAGGAAAAACACTTTCGTATGCATATTCAAACGCATGCCGGATTGAAATGGCCGCGAAGGTCTATCACCTTGCCTTACAGATTGGCAACCCGGATATACTAACGGATAAACAGATCGAGGAGATCAGAAACTTGTATCTCACGAAAAAATAGGCAATCTTTGTAAGGCCAAATACTGAATTTGCTGTACTAGGAATATATATAAACAAACCGAGGTTACATAATGATAGAATTCTTCAAGATGAGCGGAAGCGGAAATGATTTCATTATTATTGAAAACAGAAGTCAGTCCCTGGCTGTGAAAAATCTCGCGGAATTTGCAAAAAAGATCTGCGAGCGTAATGTGGCTGTAGGGGCGGACGGATTGATTCTTATAGAAAATTCCAGCCGTGCCGATTTCCGGTGGCGCTTTTTCAACGCCGATGGCAGCGAAGTGGACATGTGCGGCAACGGTGGAAGGTGCGCTGCCCGATATGCCTTTATCAAGGGCATTGCAGGCAAAAGACTATCCTTTGAAACAAGTGCAGGTATCATAGATGCCGAGGTCAAAGGTGATGTAGTTAAACTTAGAATGACCGACCCGCACAATGCGAAGATCAATTTTTCAATTATGATTGAGAATCGGTCTCTTGAAGTGAACTTCATCAATACAGGTGTCCCCCACATTGTTTATTTCGTACATAACCTTGAGGGGTTCGATGTATTCAACGTTGGCCGTAAAATTCGCTATCATAAAGAATTTCAACCTGAGGGGACGAATGCGAATTTCATGGAAGTCATAGACAGGCACACTATTAGGGTCAGAACATATGAGAGGGGTGTGGAAGACGAAACCCTGGCCTGCGGGACCGGTGCTGTAGCGTCAGCCCTGATTTCATCTGGAAAAGGGTTAGTTGAATCACCCGTTGATGTTAGGGTAAAAAGCGGTGAAACTCTGAAGATATATTTCCAAAAGACAAACAGTGAATTTAAAGATATTTATCTTGAAGGAAAAGCCAAAGTAGTTTATGAAGGACGCCTCTGGGAAGAAGCTTATTAATTTTCAAGCGTCGCTAATTCAATCACGGCTTTTGAAAAAATGAAAACAGTCTTAGAAAGTGCTCAGGATTTTCTTTCGACCATTCTAGCGCTCGCTTCACTGCAAAGACAAAAACTCGTGCTTTGCACTCAAACATTTGCCTTTGCGATCATTTCACTTCGCTAAGAATGGTTACGAAAAAATCTCTAATTCGCCCTTCCTAAAACTGTTTTCTTAAGCCTTGAATAGGGAGGTATTTCGTTTTGCAGATCGCAGACCGGCTTAAAAAAATTCCACCTTACCTTTTTGTGGAGCTCAGAAAAAAAATCAATAAAGCGAAGTCCGATGGGATCGACGTTATCAGTCTTGCTATCGGTGATCCGGTGGAACCGACGCCGGGCTCTATTATTGATGAACTATGCTTGAAATCACAGGATCCGGAAAATCATCGCTATCCCACTGATGAAGAAAAGGGGATGCTTGCTTTTCGCCAGGAAGTTGCCTGCTGGTATAATACAAGATTCGGTGTGTCGCTCGATCCCAGAAATGAAATTCTGGGTCTCATCGGGTCCAAAGAAGGCTGTCACCATTTTGTCCTGGGCTGTATTAATCCAGGCGATATCGTTTTAATGACAGATCCAGGATACCCGGCTTACCGGGCGAGCATCCTCATGGGCGGCGGTGTGCCCTACAACATACCAATCCTGGAGAAAAATAAATATCTCCCTGTCTTTGAAGACATCCCAACAAACGTAGCAAAGAAGGCGCGCGGGATGTTTCTCAACTACCCGAACAATCCCACCGGTGCCTGCGCAACAAGAAAATTCTTTGATCGTCTTGTAGATTTTGCCAGGCAGTTCGACATAGCAGTCTGTTATGATAATCCTTACGGTGAAATCCTGTTTGACGGCCAGGAGCGCCTTAGTTTTCTTATGGCCGGCGGCGCCAGAGAAGTAGGGGTTGAACTAAACTCCCTTTCCAAACTCTTTAATATGACGGGCTGGCGCATAGGCATGGCTGTCGGTAATCCTGATATAATTGCGGCCATGAGCAAGGTTAAAGAAAATACCGATTCCGGAATCTTTAATCCGATTCAATACGCGGGAATTCATGCCCTGAAATATGAGGCAAAGAACATCGACCACATGCTTCAGATTTATGGGCATCGGCGGGAAATGGTTCTTGCAGCACTCAAACGCTTGGGTATAGTCTTTGATCCTCCGAAGGGAACATTCTACCTATGGGTTCCTGTACCCCGCGGCATGACATCCTTGGAATTCACTAACATCCTGTTTGATAAAGCGGCCGTTGTTGTCGCCGCGGGTACGGCATACGGCCAATATGGAGAAGGGTACATAAGGATTTCCCTGACTGTTTCCGATGATAGACTTAAAGAAGCAATGGCGCGGATAGAAAAAGCATTGTCCTGATATAAAATGGATTTACTGCAACTCGTAATTTGTCTCCCAACCACATCTCTCTGTAAAAAATGCAGATCCTTAGAGTCGGATGTCTGATAATGCAGGACTATGCCTTCCCTATTTGTACGGAAGAGAAGATCGGGAAATGCCTGTAAAACTGCCCTCATTTCAGAATTTGCCTGGAGTAATTCCTGCGAGCTGAGATCGAGCGAGCGCTCCAGCATCTCACGATCTGTATCTATCTGCCGATATGCCTCATTGACGGCATCAATAAAACTTTCCCATTCTTTGGGGATGGAATCCATTTTCCCCAAATAGCGTTTCAGTTGCCTTTTCAACAGGCTGTGCATCTTATCCATTACTAACCCTCTGAAAAAGCAGTAATTGTCATAGTTTGATTGTGCAATTCACAAGGAACACCTTTGGTAAATGGTGATATCTCACCATATGAATAGAATCCCGTCAGAGCGGCTTGTGCACCCAGTATATCACGGACGCCTTCTATCTCTTCCTCGATTCGCTGCTTTAAAATCAGTTTTCTCCCCACACAACTGATTAAAATCGCCAACTCCGGAGAAAAACCGATAATGTCAAGACTCGTTTTTGCAGCCTCAACGGCACCGTCTATCAAACGGTCAAAATTGGCTTTCATCAGGCGCGCGTATGCACCCTCAGGAACATCACCGGCAAATGTCATACTCTGATCCTCTTCGTTTACAGAAAGGATAGTCCGAACCACCCCTCTTTCACCTTCCCTGATCCGGATACTCAGAGGAAAAAGGAGCCCTGTCGAAGGCAGACCTTTCGCATGCTCACCTAGATACTTTTTATAAAGCATCAGGGCCGATTTCCCGTCAAGTTCATACAGAACATTGCCCTTTGAACGTGTAATCAACCTCTCGGGGCCAAATGGATCCCATCCTCCGAAGGAGGCATAACCTACTCGCAAGCGATTCCCGTACAATCCCAGAACAGCAACGGTATCCTTATCAGGTTCATCATCCCACAGCACATATGTTTCCATGAAAAGGGCCCCGTCTCCGGACAATCCTCCCGTGATTGAGGTATGCTCAGGGAGATGTTTTATCAATCCCTTTACAAGCTCACTTCCGTTTATCTTCAGGCCGTCAGAGAGAACAAAGACGTGCACCAAATCTTTCTTCTCAAGAGATCGGGCAAGCTCTTGCCCGACTTGAAAACTGTTCTCCATCTTATCTATTTTGATTTTTGTGCCTCTTAGTTGCGTATATTCAAAGCTGACAGCAGTAACAACAAGAGAATTATCAGATACCTGTGTGCCGCAAATCTCTCCTGCTGTCGAACAGCCCAGAAGATGGGCATTAGGATAAACCTTCTTGAGTTCTGCAAGCCGTATCTTGTCCCGAAGTATTGACTTATTTCCGAAAAGAAGAACCAACTGGGCGGAAGCACCCAAATCTCCAGGATTGCCCGGTTCCCAACCCCCGGCTTCCGTCCATCTTCTTTGTTCAATGTTCATCAGATGCCTCCCGCCTCTTTTGTTCTGATTGTGAAAGTCTTATCCTTTCCATGACCTTTTACTATATTAACTTCTTCCTGTGTAGGGATTTCTGCGTTATCAATACAATTGCGAGTTTGTCATATTAACTATAGGAAGCTTCTCCGACTGCTAATGTGTACACAGCTTTTATTTTTCTTATCAATTCATTAGTATCATTCATTACTTGACAAAAATAAAAAAGTGAGTAAAAGCTTCATCCCATCAAATAGAAATTGAATGTTAAAAATCCATTGTGATTAGTTATTATATCAAATATAATTACTTATTATTTCATTTGATTCAGAAGTATGAAAATATTCAGGACTAACAGCGATTCACCGGTATCTAAATATTTTAAATTCGGTATTGCATTATTTGCATTATTGCTATTGTCGAATTCTGTTTTATTGTACCTCTACATAAAAGAAAAAAATAACAATAAAAATCTTTCCGGTATAATCGACAAAACAAATAAAGACTTTAGCCAGATCCATGAATCCCTAAAGCAGAAAGATTTACAAAAGGCGTTCCGGCATCTGACAGAAGCGCAAAAGCAAGTCATCGCTATGCTGCCTCCGACTTCAGCATCTTCTTCAAAACCGGCGGAGGAAACAAAAGAATCGTCTGCTGTCTTACCGACAAGAGTCAAAGAAACACCGGCACCATCTCAGCCGATTGTGAGCATGGCCGCATCTGCCCAGGAAGCACCCTATCCCTTTATCTTTGCCGATCAAGGTGAATACCTTCTTGTATGCGAAAAGGATACAAAAATTCTTCATATCTTCCGATTCATGGACGAAAAATTTTCTCTCGTAAAGCAATACCCGTGCATCATTGGAGCAAACAATCACGCCAAGAGACTGGAGGGAGACTTTGCCACTCCTGAAGGGGTTTACTTTTTCTTGCGGTTTGCTTCTGGCAGAACACTCGCGGAAAAGTATGGATATGGAGCTTTTGTCTTAAATTATCCCAATTTCCTAGATCGCAAGGAAAGAAAGGAAGGAGGCGGAATCTGGATACATGGCCACAGCCCGGGCAAAACCATAGGTGTAGACGTTCTGGATACGCAAGGCTGTATTGCGGTAAGCAATGAAGCATTGAAAGAAATGAGCGGCTTCCTGAAACCGAACGGCACTCCTATTGCGATTGTTAATAAGCTTCAGTTTACAAAACTTGACAGTCAAAAGGAACAAGAAAAAGAACTAAGAAACTTTCTTAATTCCTGGAGGCAGGCATGGGAAAGCATCAACACAAAAAAATATTTAAGCTTTTATTCCTCAGCTTTTGTCAATGCCGAGGGGATGAGCTATAACGCCTTCAAGCAGCACAAGGAAAGGACAAACAGAAGTAAAAAATATATCAAGGTAAAAATGGAAAATCTAGCGATCCTTATACCTCCGGAACACGGTGGTAATGTTGCCGTTGCCAGATTTCAGCAGAGATACAGCTCCAATAACTATAAAGTGGATAGTAAAAAAATATTTTACCTGAAAAAAGGGCAGGCCGGATGGCAGATCATAGGCGAATCTTCATATTAGTTTGCGTGACACTTGTTCTTCTTCTCTTCGCTGCCAATTCTATTACAGTTAATCAGACTGTTTCATCAAGATCAGAAAAACCAAGTTTTCAAGTGCAAAAGTTTTTCAATGGTACAAACCAGGAGGTTACCGTACACTTTGTATCCGGAGAAGAAAGAGGTCCAACCCTTCTTATTTTTGCAGGAATCCACGGGGATGAATCGGGCGGATATTTAACGGCAGAGAGATATGCGGATATCAAAGTAAAAAGGGGGAACTTGATTATAGTACCGCGTCTGAACTTGCCAGCCGTTTTGAGAGGAAAGCGGCAGGGCCTGAGCGGAGACATGAACCGCCTTTTTCATCTGCCTGAAAACGGCAATTCCAACCCTGATATTAAAGTTGTTGACCTGGCAAAAACTCTAATTAAACGCGCCGATTATGTCCTGAACCTCCATCAGGGTTCAGGATTTTACTCCCCCACATGGATTTCCCCCAAAAGAAATCCTTACAAGTGGGGACAATGCAATGTTATCGATGCCCTTATTTTTGATTTGCCCAATGGCGATAAACTGGAACTAGCCAACTTTGCCAGGAGGATAGCAGCCAGATCAAATTCCAAAATAGAAAACAAGAAATTTCACTTCCAGGTAAATAACACGAACACCGCGAGCAATAAATCGCTCCATAAGGAGCAGAGAATGTCACTTACTTATTATGCCCTGTACCAGCAGCATAAAACTGCACTGGCATTTGAAGCGACCCATAATTGCAGCCTGCCTCAGGCAATCTCATTTCTAACAATCGCCATAAATTCCATGATTGAGGAGGTTGGCATGCAGGCTGAAAATCCTCCTTCAGCTGATCTTTCGACAATTAGAAAGGAGCTTACAGATAAAAAAATTAAAACGTGATATCTTTCTACTCTGCTCACCCTACATTGTTAGGGTGAAAAAGTAATTCGCATTAGCCGACCCTCATGGGCTCAATAATATTCTTTTATCATTGACACAGACCATATCTCTATCTTATATTTCCTGTTGAAAAACATATCCATCATATTAAGATAAGCAGCTGCATGAATCCGGCAGCGAGCGAATGGGTAATATAATTATTTCTTGTGGGTTGTAGATTCTCCTTAGTTAATTGCAGAGGGCTTGAATTTCTGAAATCTACATTTAATTTTCCTGGAAGGCACGCTCTTTTTACAAGATGAAAATCAGCACATATATATGCCTGAGTGTTACAGCAGCAGTAACCGTGTTTTCCCTGGTGAATCTCCCGCGCATCCTTGATGCGAATGTGGGCAGGAAAATGAAGTCATTTGAAAACGTAACAGGTAAGGTCATACAGCTTCCGGCACCTGCATTCAAAGGACGAGTTTCGGTAGAAGAAGCTTTATCAAAGCGTGAGTCAATCAGGAATTTCACCTCTGAACCGCTTACTCCATCCGAATTGTCCCAGGTTCTATGGGCTGCGCAGGGAATCACCCGTAACTGGGGAGGCAGGACAGTTCCCTCCGCAGGAGCATTGTTTCCTCTCGAAGTGTATTTGGTTTTACAGGAGGGCTTCTTCCATTATGTTCCCCGTAGTCATCAATTAATCCGCATATCCGATCAAAATTTTATTGAAGGCTTGACGTCAGCTGCACTGGGTCAGCAATGCGTAAGAGAATCACCGGCCATTATTGTAATAACAGCCGTATACGAAAGGATAGAGAGGAAATATGGTAAACGGGGAGAACGTTATGTAAAAGTGGAGGCAGGACATGCAGGACAAAATATCCTCCTCCAAGCAGTTTCTCTGGGGCTGGGAGCTGTGCCGGTCGGCGCCTTTTATGATGATCACGTTAGGGAAGTCCTAAGCCTGCCGGTGGATCAAGAACCTCTTTACTTGATTCCCCTGGGACACCCGAAGGAATAGCAGTTCATCTACTGGGAAATTGTCGTCATCTTCAGGATTCAAGGGGTTCAGGGGTCGAGGATTCGAGTGAAATAATAAGAAGCTGCAGGGATTTAAAGATTCGGTAGAAATTTATAAATTGTGCCAGGATATTTATAGATAAATCACTAGATATTAAGCACTTGACCCCTTGAAGCCTCAAACCCTCGAATCCTTGTTATAAGTATACGTGAGATGAATAGAAAATAAGGACGTTACAGGAGACTGAAAAGTGGCACTCAACATGGACGCAATCGGAAAAAAGATAGGCCCGTTAACCAAGGCTTATACCTGGAAAGATGCGGTCCTCTATGCCCTTGGGGTGGGGGCCGGTTTCAGCGAACTCGATTACACCTACGAAAAAAATCTTAAGGTCATTCCTACATTTTCAATTGCCATGATATTTGATCTTTTCCGGGAGGTAACGGCCGCCTGCAATATTAATGTCGCCGGGGTACTCCACGGAGAGCAGGACCTCATCTTCCACAACCCTATCCCGCCTTCAGGCACCATGACTACAGAGGGGAAAATTGCCCATTACTTTGATAAGGGAACGAAAGGGGCGCTGGTAGTTGTGGAAAGCGAAACCATCCATGGGAGCAGCAAGAAGCTTTTCACCAGCATTATTACTTTGTTTAGCCGTCTGGATGGCGGTTTCGGCGGCAAAAGCGTCCCGCATGAGACCTTTTTATTTCCGGACAGGGAGCCTGATCTTATTGTGGAAGACAAGCCCTCGCCGGATCAGCCTCTCTTATACAGACTCTCCGGTGATATATTTGAGCTTCATGTCGATACGGAATTCGCCAAAATGGCCGGTTTTGAAAAACCTATTATGCATGGTCTTTGTACATATGGTTTTGCCTGCCGCGCCCTGGTGGCAAGCCTCATACCCGGCGAGCCGGAAAAGGTTCGGCGTCTTGCCTGTCGCTTCGTACAGCCGCTCTATCCGGGTGAGCCGATTAAAACTCTGATCTGGAAAACCGGTAATGGCGAGGCATTATGGCAAACAGTCAATGCCAAGACCAGAGATATTGTGATTGATCGAGGAATCTTCGAATATAATAGAGGGGCCCTGAAAAATGAACATACCAACTTAATTACGAAAGAGGAGGACGCGATGGAAAAGAAGGAAACTGACGTTGGTAAAGGACTTTCAAGTGTGGAGGCTGTTTTCAAAAAAATGCCTATGGCATTTAATGCAGATGCTGCTCCCGGTATGGATGTTACCTTTCAGTTCAGCCTATCAGGAGAAGGGGGCGGTGACTGGTATGCAGAAGTTAAAGGAGGGAAATGCGTGGTTGAAGCCGGCGTTTCTTCAAATCCCACCAGTACCATAAAGATGGATACAACGGACTTTCTTGATATGATAGGTGGACGATTGAACGCAATACAGGCCTTTATGTCGGGCAAACTAAAGGTTGAAGGAGACATAATGAAGGCCCAGCTCATCGGGAAAATGTTTAAACTCTGATTGCACGAGATCCCGATATGAGGTTATCTTTGTTCTAAACAATTATATAAAGTCAAATCGATGAGGTGAATAATATGCCTGGTCCTCTAAATGGATTGAAGATACTGGATTTTACGACCCTCCTGCCGGGTCCTTATGCCACGATGGTTCTGGCGGATATGGGAGCAGATGTCTTGAGGGTTGTTTCCCGATCAAGACCTGATGTGGTCGCCTATATTCCGCCTCTTGTTCCCGGTACAGACCTCTCTGCCGCCTTTGTGTACCTGGGGAGAAATAAGCGTTGTATGACCTTGAATCTTAAAGACAGCCGTGCCATTCGTATTATCCACCAGTTGATTAGCCATTACGATATCCTGATCGAGCAGTTTAGACCTGGGGTCATGGCGAAGTTCAACTTGGATTACGAGAGCCTGAGCAAAATAAATCCGTCTCTCATCTACTGTTCTCTGACCGGCTATGGCCAGACAGGGACCTTCCGAGACAGGGCCGGCCACGATATCAATTATCTGGCCCGTTCCGGGCTCATGTCTTACTCAGGGAAAAAAGAGGGGGGGCCGAGTCTGTCTAGTATGCAGATCGCTGATGTAGCATCAGGCTCTGATAATGCAATCATCGGTATCCTTGCTGCCGTCATTGACCGCGGCAGAACAGGCAAGGGACAACACATCGATATTTCCATGACGGATGGGGTAATCGCCTTTAATGCAATGTTCGGCGCCGGCTTACTCGTCGATGGGAAAGAACCCTTGCGTGAACAGATACTCCTTAACGGTGGTTCCCTCTACGACTTCTACGAAACAAAAGACGGGGGGTATTTAAGTGTAGGCTGTCTCGAGCCTCAATTTTTCGCAGCATTTTGCAAAGTCATCAACTGTCCGGACCTTATTCCGGGTGGTGTCGAGCCGCCGGATATAGTAAATGTCAAGAAACGTGTAAAGGAAATCATCAAAACCAGGACAAGAGATGAATGGGTTGAAGAATTCAGCAAAGTCGATGCCTGCGTAGAGCCCGTTCTGTCTTTGTTTGAAGCCCTGAATAATACGTATGCAAAAGAAAGGGAGCTGGTGGTGGATGTGGA
>Ga0335071_10002546_pt1 | contig 19475 bp, 9 predicted proteins | sample Lox_Sample_15_FD_206724 | JGI IMG/M metagenome (GOLD analysis project Ga0335071, IMG submission 206724) | Soil microbial communities from Loxahatchee National Wildlife Refuge, Florida, United States - Lox_Sample_1.5 | ecosystem: Environmental > Terrestrial > Soil > Wetlands | place: USA: Florida...
CGGATTCGAGCGGTGCGCTGGCTCCCGCCGCGGCCGAGCGCTGGGAATGGTCGGCCGACAGTCTCGTGCTCACCTTCCACCTGCGTCCCGGCCTGGCGTTCGCCGACGGCTCGCCGTGCGCGAGCGCGGACTTCCGTCGCGCGCTCGTGTCCGGTCTCGGCCGCGCCGACCACGGCTCGCGTGCCTGGCTCCTGGCCGCGGTCGCCGGAGTCGAACGGGTGCGCGCCGGGCGGCCGCTGCCGCAACTCGGGATCGAGACCCCGGACCCGCGGACCCTGGTGATCCGGCTGGCGCGGCGCGACCCGCTGTTGCCCCGGCGGCTCGCCCTGCCCGGCCTGAGCGCGCCGTGGTCGCCAGCCTCCGTCGGCGGGTGGGGTGTCGCGGCGGGGCTCGGACCCTACCGCGTGCTGGCGGAGGAACCCGGGCGTTCGCTGCGTCTGCTGCGCCGCCCCGCCGCGACCGGGCCCGACACCATCGTGGTGCGCTTCCAGCCGGCGGGCGCGCGCGTGCTGGCCTACCTGCGGGCCGCGCGGGCCGACCTGGTCTGGCCCCTGCCCGGCAACCTCGATCCCGCCGCGCTCCCGCCGGGCTACCGGCTCGAGCAGCGCGAGGCCGCGCCGCCGCGCACGCTGCTGCTGGTCCTGCGCGCCGACCTGCCGCCCACTTCGCGCGAGGCCGCGCGCCAGGCGCTCGCCCACAGCGTGAACCGGGACCGCCTGCTGGAGGCGCTGGGTCCGCGCGGTCGCCGGCTCGAGAGCTGGCTGCCGGGGGCGGGCCCGTACGACTTCCCGGCGCTCGACGAGGACCTGGCGCGCGATTGGATGGAGCGCGGCCGGCTCGGGCCGGCCTTCCACGTGGTGCTGGCCTACGACGAGGACGGTCCCGCGGCGGTGGCAGGGGTCCTGCAAGAGGAGTGGTCGAGGCTCGGCATCTACGCGGAGCTAAATCCCCTGCGCGGGGAGAAGCTGGTCCGCGGGTTGCTGGAGGGCGCCGGGCATCTGGCGCTGGTGGAGGATCAGCCCTGGACGGACGATCTGGCGGGAGCGGTGGCGTCGCTGGTCATGCCCCTGCGCGGCCCGGCGGTGGGCACGTTCCGCACCGGCTGGCGCACGCGCGAGTTCGACGGTCTGCTGGGCACGACCCGCGGACCGGCCCCATCCGGATCGGACGCGGTCCAGGCCCGGTTCCGCGAGGAGCTGGTGGTTCTGCCGCTGGCCCGACTGCCCTGGCTCTGGCTCGCGCGGTCCGATGGCCCGGGGCTCTCGTTCCATCCCCGCTTCGGGCCGGCTGGCGCAGCGCCTGCGTGGTCCGCCCCGGCGGTCCCGGGGACGCCGCCGGCGGGCCGGGAGGCCGCCCGCAGGAGCCGCTAGCCCCGGACCGGCCGGGGGCGGTATCCTTGAACCTCGATCGGCATCCCTTCGACGCTACCCGGGCCCGCACGAGCATCCCATGACGACCACCATGCCCGTCTCCAGCCGTCCGTCCCGTCTCGCCGGTCCCACCACGACCCCCGACCTCATGCAGGCCCGCCACACCCTCCGGGAGATTCCATGAACAAGGCCTTCCGCGTGACCCTGTCCATCCTGCTCGGCGCGGTCCTCCTGACGGCCGTCCCGCTCCGCTCGTCGGCCGCCACCACCACGCTCGAACGCGAATTCCGCTATGCCCCCGAGCGCTTCGGCCTGGCCCGGAACGCCGATGGCACGACGCAGGTGGGGATGACCGCGGCCACTCGCGAGTACACGCCCGGCCGCCCGGACCTGCCGCTCGTGGCGGAGCGTGTGGATCTGCCGGTGGGTCAGCGCCTGGCGTCGCTGGAGGTCCTCGAGCTGGAGACCGCGCCGCTCGCTCAGGGCGTGCGCGTGCCGAGCGCGGAGCTGATGCGTCCCGGCCAGGATCGCTTCGAGCGCACGCCGCCGGATCCGGCGGTGTTCGGGAGCCCGGGCTTCGTGCCGGAACAGCCCGCGCAGGTCGGCGCGCAGGGGTTCGAGCGGGGCCGCAGCGTCGCCTACGTGGTCGTGTCCCCGGCGCGGTGGAGCCCGTCCACGGGTGAACTGGAACGCGTCGCGCGCATCCGCGTGCGGCTGGTGCTCGAGTCCACCGACGAGCGGCCGCTCGAACGCGACCGCGTGGTGCCGGAGTGGGAGGACGGCGGCACGGTCACGATGGCGCCCGGGTCGCGCGAGGCCGGGACCTCGGCCCTGGTCGGCACGGGGCGCCAGGCCGAGCCCTTCAAGGCCACCCAGTTGCCCTCGGTGCTCGGCAGTCCGGTCGCCTACGTCATCGTCACCAGCGACGCGATGGCCCCCGCCTTCCAGCAGCTCGCCGACTGGAAGACCCAGTGCGGCGTGCCGGCCGTGGTCCGCACGATGTCGTTCATCAAGCAGCAGTACCCGTTCGGCGCCGACGACGCCGAGCGGGTCCGGCTCTTCCTCCGCGACGCGTACTCCCGCTGGGGCACGAAGTGGGTGCTGCTGGGCGGCGACACCGATGTGGTGCCCGTGCGGCTGGCCTACACGACGTACTACGGCAGCGAGATGATCGCCACCGACCTCTACTACTCGTGCCTCGACGGCAACTGGAACGCCAACGGCAACGACCTCTACGGCGAGGGCATCGTCGTGTCCCCGCCGAGCGCGGGCGACTCGTGCGACATGATGCCCGACGTCTACGTCGGGCGGGCCCCGGCCAGCACGCTCGCCGAGGCGCAGCTGCTGGTGGACAAGGCCCTCAAGTACGAGAGACAGCCGGTGGGCGACTACATGACCAACCTGCTGTTCTTCGCCGAGGTGCTCTTCCCGCAGGACTGGGTGCCGGGACAGGAGACCATCCTCGACGGGGCCGAGATCGTCGACTACGACGTGCTGCCGATCATGGACACGGCGCCGCAGATCCACTACGCGCGCCTCTACGAGAACTACACCGATACGCGCTGGCGCCCGGGCTCGTTCCCCGAGAACCGCTCCACGGTGATCGATTCGCTGAACCGGGGCTACAACATCGCGATCCATGTCGGGCACGGCTACCGCAACGTCATGCACGTGGCGGACCAGGACCTCACCAACGCGGACGCGTCGGCCTCCACGAACGGCGACCGTACGATGAACCTGTACGCCATCAACTGCAGCTCGTCGGCGATCGACTTCCCGTGCATCACCGAGGACTACATGAAGGCGACGGGCGGCGGCGCGGTCACCGTCGTCGGATCCACGCGCTACGACTTCCCGAACTATGGCCGCCTCTACCAGGCCGAGTACCTCAGGCTCCTCTACCAGCAGAACGTGACCGCCGTGGGCGAGGCCCAGGCGCGGCAGAAGCTGCCGTGGGTCGCGTCCACCGGCAGCGACAACGTCCATCGCTGGACGCAGATGACCATGCTGCTGCTCGGGGACCCCGAACTGCACATCTTCACCGACACTCCGCGCACGCTCAGCGTCGGGCACCCGCTCTCGATGCCGGTCAGCGACTCGACCCTGGCCGTGCACGTCGGGATCGGCGCCGTGCCGCTCGACAGCGCGCGCGTGACGGTCTACCGCGCGGGGCACGAGTTCTCGACCGGGCTCACCAACGCCTCGGGTGACGTGACGCTCGCGCTCCGGCCCGACACGGTCGGCTCGATGACCGTGACGGTGACCGGGTTCAACTGCCGGCCCTACCAGGCCTCGATCACGGTGAGCGGAGGCTCGGCGCCCTCGCTGGCCCGGCGCACGGTCCGCATCGTCGACGACGGCACCGCGGGCTCCGTGGGCAACGGCGACGGGATCTGGGAGGCCGGCGAGACCGTGGTGCTCTACCCGCTGCTCCGCAACAACGGCGGCGCCAGCGCGACCGCCGTCGCCGGGACCCTGCTGACCAGCGACGGCCTGGTCACCGTGCTGGAGGCCGCGGCGAGCTACGGCACGATCGCGGTCGGGGACAGCGCGAACCCGGCCACCGGCCTGCGCGTGAGCATCCCCTACACGGCGCCCGACCAGCGCGAGGTCCCGTTCGAATTGCGACTGTCCGACGGCGCGGGGCGCACCTACGTCGAGCGCTTCCAGCTGACGCTGCAGGCGCCCGAGCTGCAGCACTACGCGCACAACGTGGTCGACGGCAACGCCAACGGTCGTCCCGACGCGGGCGAGACCGTCAGCTACTACATCAAGCTGCGGAACCTGGGGACCGGGATCGCGCAGGGGGTGACCGCCCGGCTGCGCAGCCCCGACGGGCTCTCCCTGGTGACCGACAGCACCGCCACGTGGGGCACCATCGCGCCCGGACAGGAGGCGACCGGGGATGCGCTGACGTTCATCCCCTCCACCACCTCGGCCTCGCTGCTGCTCGTGGTCTCGGACCAGTACGGGGAGCGGCTGCGGCAGACGCTCGACCTGCTCTACCCGTCCGCGCCGACCGGGCTGCTGGGCATGGGTGCGGCCGGCAGCATCTCGCTGTCCTGGACCAAGGTCTCGAGCGCGGACCTGCAGGGCTACAACGTCTACCGCTCCGCCCTGGCGGCCGGGCCGTTCACCAAGGTGAACCCGGTGCCCACCGACCGCATCGCCTACTACCTCGATTCCGGGCTCGCGCCGCTCACGCGCTACTACTACAAGGTGTCGTCGGTGGACCTGTCGGGGAACGAGTCCTCGCTCTCCGCCGCGCAGTCGGCGAGCACCAACCCGGCGATGCACTCGATCTTCCCGTTCCCGACCGGCCACCAGACCCCGGCCCCGGTGGCGGTGGACCATCTCTACTCCGGCTACCCGATGGACCTGGTGGCCGGCTCCGACTACCTCTACGTCTGGCACCCCGACGGCAGCTCGCCGGTGGACGCCGACGGCTCCGGCGCCACGCCCGGCGACTTCACGGTCGGGGGCTACTACTACGCGGCGGGGCCCACCATCGCCGACATCGACGGCGGGGCCAAGGAGATCATCGCCCCGACGTGGGACACTGCGATCATCTACGCGTTCGACCTGGCCGGCAACGACAAGCCGGGCTTCCCGGTCGCGATGAGCGATCCGATGTGGTCCGCGGTGGCGGTCGGCGATCTGCGCGGGGACGGCAAGAAGGAACTGGTGGTCGGCTCGAACGGCAACAACGTGTTCGCGCTGAAGTCGGACGGCACGGAGCTGCTCGACGGCGACGCGAACCCGGCGACCTTCGGGGTGTTCAAGCACCTCGGCAGCTCCTTCAACATCTGCACGCCGGCCATCGCCCCGCTCGAGGGCAACGGCACGCAGGCGATCGTCTTCGGCGGGGCCGACGCGAAGCTCTACGCGTGGCGCGCCGACGGCACGGACGTCCCGGGCTTCCCCGCGAGCATGGGCGCCGGCACGCGCGCCTCGGTGGCGGTCGGGAGCCTGGACGGCCCGGGCGGGCCGCTGAGCATCGTGACGACGGCGATGTGCGACTCGCTCTACGTCTTCGGCGCCAACGGCGCGCGGCGGCCCGGCTTCCCGGTCTACTGCCGCACCGAGGGCAACAGCCGCAATCCCTCGCCCGCGCTGGCCGACATGGACGGTGACGGCTACCTCGACATCGTCGCCGCCAGCACCGCCGGCGGCCTCTACGCGTGGAACCGCAACGGGGCCATCGTGTCGCCGTGGAACAACGTCCGCTACAGCACCATCACCAGCTGGTCGACCGAGTGCAGCCCGATCGTGGCGGACATCAACGGCGACGGGCGCCCCGACGTCCTGATGGGAGACGAGAACGGCCAGCTCACGGCCTTCTCGGGCGTGGACGCGTCCATGCTCCCCGGCTTCCCCATCCAGCTCTCGGGCGAGGTGAAGGGAGCGCCGGCGGTCTGCGACTGCGACGGTGACGGCAAGACCGAGATCGCGGTGGCCGGGTGGGACAAGAACGTCTACATGTGGGACTACGACTTCCCGTTCTCGCCCGGGCAGATCCCGCCGTGGCCCCAATTCCACCACGACGCGGCCCGCACCGGCTACGCCGGCACGCCGGTGCTCGCCGGCACCGACGACGACGCGCCGACCCTGCCGCGCACGCTCGAGCTGGCGGCCCCGGCGCCGAACCCGGCGCGGAGCGGCGTGCGGCTGTGGTACGGCGTGCCGGCCGACCGCGCGGGCGGCGCGATCGAGTTGGCGATCTTCGACCTCTCCGGCCGGCGCGTGCGGACGGTGCTGAAGGGTAGCGCGCAGGCCGGCCGGCGCTCCGCGGAGTGGGATCTGCGCGACGCCGCGGGTGCGCCGGCGCAGGCCGGCGTCTACTTCGCGCGCCTGTCGCTGGGCGCCGAGGTCCGCGGCCGTAAGCTGGTGGTGGTCCGCTAGCCTCGCGCGGCGCGGGTCGAGGCCGCCCGGGTCCGCCCGGGCGGCCTCCCGCGCATCCGGGCGCGACCGCGGCGCGGGGCGACTCGCCCGCCGCGGCCGCCGCGCTGTGCTAGAGTCCGGCCCGCGAAGCCCCGCACCGACGGGCGGGCGCCCGGGCGGGCGCCGCGGCCCCGGCGGGCCGCGAATCCGCGTCGATCCCGTCCATCCCATCCCCCAGGGGCGCCATGCCGGACCCGAACCCGAACCAGGATCCTCCGAGCCAGGAGCAGAAGGACTTCATCCGCGAGATCGTCCAGCAGGACCTGGCGGCCGGCCGTTGCGACGCCGTCGTGACGCGCTTCCCGCCCGAGCCCAACGGCTACCTCCACATCGGCCACGCCAAGTCGATCTGCCTGAACTTCGGCATCGCGCGCCAGTTCGCCGGGCGCTGCAACCTGCGCATGGACGACACCAACCCGACCAAGGAGGACGTCGAGTACGTGGATTCCATCACGGCGGACGTGAAGTGGCTGATCGCCGGCTGGGCCGACCACTGCCTGGGCCTGAAGCCCGTGGGCGTGGTGGCCGGGCGCCGCCGGGCGGGAGACCGCGACGACTTCTTCCTGCCCCCGGTGCTCCCGGGCGGGGAGGCCGGGCGCGCGCTCGAGCCGTTCTACGCCTCGGACTACTTCGAGCCGCTCCACGAGTTCGCGCTGCAGCTGATCCACAAGGGCCTGGCCTACGTCTGCGATCACAGCCCCGAGGAGGTGGACCAGATGCGCGGCGCCCCCGACCGCCCGGGGCAGGAGAGCCTCTACCGCGGCCGAGGGGTGGCGGAGAACCTCGACCTCTTCGCGCGCATGAAGGACGGCGAGTTCCCGGACGGCGCCCGCACGCTGCGCGCGAAGATCGACATGCGCGCGCCCAACGTCTGGCTGCGCGATCCGGTGCTCTACCGCATCCGCCACGCCGCGCATCACCACACCGGGGACCGCTGGTGCATCTATCCGATGTACGACTACGCCCACGGCCTGAGCGACTACATCGAGGGCGTCACCCACAGCATCTGCACGCTCGAGTTCGAGGTGCACCGGCCGCTCTACGACTGGGTCCTCGAGTCGCTCGAGCTGGCGCGGCCGCAGCCGCACCAGTTCGAGTTCGCGCGGCTCAACATGACCTACACGGTGATGAGCAAGCGCAAGCTGCTGATGCTGGTGCAGGAGGGGCGCGTGCGCGGGTGGGACGACCCGCGCATGCCGACCATCTCGGGCATGCGCCGGCGCGGATATCCGGCGGAGGCGATCCGCGCCTTCTGCGAGCGCATCGGCGTGGCCAAGCGCGAGAACATGGTCGAGCTGGGACTGCTCGAGCACTTCGTGCGCGAGGACCTCAACCGCCGCGCGCCGCGCGCCATGGCGGTGCTGCACCCGCTGCGGGTGGTGATCGAGAACTACCCGGAGGGCCAGGTCGAGGAGATGGATGCGGTGAACAACCCCGAGGACCCCGCGGCCGGCACGCGCAAGGTGCCGTTCTCGCGCGTGGTCTGGATCGAGCGGGACGACTTCCGCGAGGTGCCGCCGCCCAGGTACCACCGCCTGAGCCCGGGCGTGGAGGTGCGGCTGCGCAACGCCTACCTCGTCACCTGCACGGGCGTGGTCAAGGACCCGCAGAGCGGCGACGTGGTGGAGCTGCGCGCGCGCTACGACCCGGCGACCCGGGGGGGCGACACGCCGGACGGGCGCAAGGTCAAGGCCACGATCCACTGGGTGTCGGCCGCCCACGCGTTGGACGCCGAGGTGCGGCTCTACGAGACGCTCTTCACCCGCGAGAACCCCGATGCGGCGCCCGAGGGCCAGGACTTCACGCACAGCCTGAACCCGGCCTCGCTCGAGACCCTGCGGGGCTGCAAGCTCGAGCCGTCGCTGGCCGCGGCCGCGCCGGGCTCGCGCTGGCAGTTCGAGCGGCTCGGCTACTTCTGCGTCGATCCGGAGGACTCGCGGCCGGGGGCGCCGGTCTTCAACCGCACCGTCACGCTCAAGGACGCCTGGGCGAGGATCGAGAGGAAGCAGGGTCAGGGCTGAGCCCGGACCCCGTCCGCGGCCGTCGATCGGGGGAGACGCACGTGTCCGTCCGTGTCCGCTTCGCGCCGAGCCCCACCGGCTTCCTGCACGTCGGCGGGGCCCGCACGGCGCTCTACAACTACCTCTTCGCCCGGGCGCGCGGCGGGACGTTCGTGCTGCGCATCGAGGACACCGACGCCGCCCGCTCGACCGACGAGTCGGTGCGCGCGATCCTCGACAGCCTGCGGTGGCTCGGCCTGGCCTGGGACGAGGGACCGGGTGCGGGCGGGGACTGCGGGCCCTACTTCCAGTCCGAGCGGGGCGAGCTCTATCGCCGGCACGCGGCGGCCCTCGAGGCGGCGGGCCGGGCCTACCGTTGCTATTGCACGCCCGCCGAGCTCGAGGCGATGCGCGAGCGGCAGGCGGCCGACAAGGCGCCGCAGCGCTACGACGGACGCTGCCGCGGGCTCGACGCCGCCGCGCGCGCGCGGCTCGAGGCCGCGGGACGCGCCCCGGCGCTGCGCTTCGCGCTCGAGGCGGCGGGGGAGACCGTCTGGGACGACGTGGTGCGCGGCCGCGTGGCCTTCCGCAACGACGTCCTCGACGACTTCGTGCTGCTGCGCGCCGACGGCCTGCCGACCTACAACTTCGCCTGCGTGGTGGACGACCGCGAGATGCGGATCAGCCACGTCATCCGCGGCGACGACCACATCTCGAACACGCCGCGGCAGCTCGCGATCTACCGGGCCTGCGGCTGGACGCCGCCGGTCTTCGCCCACGTCTCGATGATCCTGGGCAGCGACGGCACGCGGCTCTCGAAGCGCCACGGCGCCACCTCGGTGGCGGCCTACCGCGACCTCGGCTACCTGCCCGCGGGCCTGGTGAACTTCCTGGCGCTGCTGGGCTGGGCGCTCGACGACAGGACCGAGCTGTTCACGCTGGCCGAGCTGGAGCGCGTCTTCCGGCTCGAGCGCGTGAGCCGCAACCCGGCGGTCTTCAATCCCGAGAAGCTCGACTGGCTGAACGGCCAGCACCTGAAGCGCCTCTCCGAGGCCGAGCGGACCGGGCTGGCCACCGGATTCCTCGCCGCCCACGGCTACGACCTCTCGCGTCACCCGCCCGAGTGGTGGGCGGCGCTGGTGCGGGCGCTCGGGGAGCGGGTGCGCACCCTCGCCGACGTCGAGCGGCACGGCGCGTTCGCGCTCTACGACCCGCTCGAGATCGACCCGGCGGCGTGGGACGGGCTCCTCGAGAAGCCCGACGTGGCGCCGCGGCTCGAGCGCCTGGCCGCCGCGCTCGCGGCCGACGCCGACTTCGGCCTCGCGAGCCTGGAGCAGGCCACGCGTGACCTGGCGGCCGGGATGGGCGTGAAACCCGGGGAGTTGATGGGTGCCGCACGCGTCGCGCTGACCGGCCGCACGACCGCGCCGGGCCTGTTCGAGGTGATGTGGCTCGTGGGTCGGGAGCGGGCGGTCGCGCGGCTGGCGGCGGCAGCGGCGCGCTGGAGGGCGGAATCGCCGCTGGCGAACGGCTGACGAGGCGGGGCGGGCCGCCTTGTCCGGGGCCGCTCCGGTGGGTTACATTCGTCGCGCTTCGATCGGATTGCCCGGTGGTGTAACGGTAGCACGACTGGCTCTGGACCAGTTAGTCGAGGTTCGAATCCTTGCCGGGCAGCCATCCCCGCGGCACGCGCAGCCGCCCCACGGCGTCGGGCGCGGCGTGACGCGCTCCGGCCGGCGACGGAGCGGAGCCGCCACCGGGGCCGCTTGACGCTCTCCCCACGGGTGGCTAAGTTCCCGCGACTTTCGTGGCGCTATCGTCTAGGGGTCCAGGACAGGTGGTTCTCAGCCATCAGACCGGGGTTCGAATCCCCGTAGCGCTACCAACCCGGACGTGAGCCGCCCGCGGGACGACCCCGCGGGCTTCATGTTTGGAGCCGGCGGTCCGGTCCCCGTGGAGGAGTGTAGACTGCGTCGCGGCGGCGGGCCGCGCACGGCGGCGGAGGCGGCGATGGTCGGAGGACTCCCGGGCGGATCGGATGCGCACGGCCCCGTGCTGGTGACCGGGGCGCTCGGCTTCGTCGCCTCGCGCCTCGTCCCGCGGCTGCTCGCCGGCGGTTCGCGCGTCGTGGCGCTGGTGCGGCCCGGGCGGGACGCCGCGCGGCTCGCGGCCTGCGGCGTCGAGGTGCGGCGCGGCGACCTCGGCGATGCGGCCATCCCGCCGGAGACCTTCGCCGGCGCCCGCGCCATCGTCCACCTGGCCGGCCTCGCGCTCGTCCCGCGCTTCCTCGGTGCGGTCGAGCTGGCCGGGGTGCCGCGCGGCGTCTTCATCAGCTCGGCCGGCGTGCACACCCGGCTGGTCAGCCCCGGCGCCGACGCCAAGCGCGCGGGGGAGGCGCGCCTGCGCGCCTCGTCGCTCGCCTGGACCATCCTGCGGCCGAGCATGATCTACGGCCGGCCCGGGGACCGGAACCTCGAGCGCCTGCTGCACTGGCTCGCGCGCGTCCCGGTGATGCCGCTGCCGGGCGGAGGGCGGGTGCTGCAGCAGCCGGTGCACGTGGACGACCTGGCGGGTGCGATCCTCGCGGCGCTCGAGCGTCCGGCGGCGGCGCGCCACGAGTACGACCTGGGCGGCCCCGACGCGCTGACGCTGCGCGCGCTGGTCGAGGAGAGCGCGCGGGCGCTCGGCCGGCGTGCGCTGGTGCTGCCCCTGCCGCTGGCGCCCGTCCACGCCCTGGTGGGGGTGGCCCGCCGCGCGGGATTGCGCACCCCGGTGCGCCCGGAGCAGATCCTCCGACTCGAGGAATCCAAGGCCGTGGACATCACCCCGGCGCGGCGCGACCTGGACTTCGCCCCGCGCACCTTCGCCGAGGGCATCGCCGCTGAGGCCGCGATGCTCGCCGGGCGGGGCTGATCCCCTCCGGCGCAGCCGCGCGCCGGGGCCGTCGCCGGGTCATTCGGACGGCGGACTCGGGCGAACCGCAATCCCCATTGCGGTTTGCAGGTCCCGGTTCCGCTAACACATTACAGTCGCTTTACTTGACACCTCTTCACCGCGGCCCCTAGAATGCTTGCGTTCGGGGTGCGCGCGTGGACGTCCCTGGCCGTGCGCGCCTGGAGTCTATCGGAACGCCTCATACCGCTCGTCCCGGGTGCCGCGGGGGCGGGTTCGGAGGCTGAAGGATCGCGTACCCGGACCTTCGACAGGACCAAACCTGCATGCCGTCAGCCCTGACGGACGCGCACCCGGTACCCCTCGCCGTTCTTCCGCCTCCCGGGTCCTCGTCAGGCCGAGCCGTTCCGGTCCGCTCCGGCGGCTCACCCCAGGAATCGAGCCCATGGCGATGAAGAAGCTGCAGCGCACCGTGATCCTCACGCTGGGCTACTCGCTGCTCCTGCAGCTGGCCTACGTGAGCTCGCTGCTGCTGCGTTTCGAGGGCGCGGTGCCGGCCGTCTTCTGGCACGGCTACGCGCTCGCCATGCCCTGGTTCACGCTGCTCTCGCTGCTGGGCTTCTACGCGGCCGGGCTCTATCACGGCCTCTGGCGCTACGCGAGCACCGTGACGCTGTTCCAGATCGCCAAGGGCGTGACGCTCTCGGCCCTCTCGATGGTGGTCATCAGCCTCTTCCGCTACGAGCTGCTGTTCCCGCGCAGCCTGATCGTGATGGTCTGGCTGTCCGAGATCGTGCTGATGGGCGGGGTGCGCTTCGCCTGGCGGCTCTCGCGCGAACGCGTGCTGGGGCCGGTACCGCTCCGCGCGGGCCGCGCGGTGGTGGTGGGCGCGGGACATTCGGGTGTGCACCTGATCACCGAGATGCGCCGCGGCCCGGCGGGCCACGAGGTGCTGCAGCCGGTGGGCTTCATCGACGACGACCCGCGGCTGACCGGCCACCTGATCGAGGGCGTGAAGGTCCTCGGCACCATCGCCGACCTGCCCGACCTGATCCGCGAACAACGCGTCGAGATCGTCATCGTCTCGGACCCGGACCTGCCGGCCAAGGTGGTGCGCGAGATCGCGCGCTTCTGCGCCGAGGCCCGCGTGCGGGTCAAGACCCTGCCCGGGCTCTCCGACCTGCAGCATGGCCGGCCCACGCTCGCGCAGATGCGCGACGTGGGCATCGAGGACCTGCTCGGCCGCCAGCCGGTCCACCTGCACATGACCGAGGTCGCCGAGTTCCTGCACAGCCAGCGCGTGCTGGTGACCGGGGCCGGCGGGTCGATCGGCGCGGAGCTGGCCCGCCAGGTCGCGGGCTTCGACCCGGCCTGCCTGATCCTGCTCGACCACGCCGAGAACGGCCTCTACTACGTCCACAACGACCTGGCCGCCCAGTACCCGTCGCTGCCGCTGCACGCGGTGGTCGCCGACATCCGCGATGCCGAAGCGGTCGAGCAGGCCCACGGCCGCTTCCGTCCGACGGTGGTGTTCCACGCGGCCGCGCACAAGCACGTGCCCCTGCTCGAGGCCAATCCGCGCGAGGCGGTGCTCAACAACGTGGTCGGCACGCGCAACCTGCTGGACGCCGCCGAGCGGCACTGGGTGGGCAAGTTCGTGCTCATCTCCACCGACAAGGCGGTGAACCCGACCAGCGTGATGGGCGCCACCAAGCGGGTCTGCGAGATGCTGATGCAGAGCCGCTCGCAACGCAGCCACACCCGGTTCGCGGCGGTTCGCTTCGGCAACGTTCTGGGCAGCGAGGGCTCGGTGGTCCCGCTGTTCCAGCGCCAGATCCAGCGGGGGGGGCCGATCACCGTGACCCATCCCGAGGCGCGGCGCTTCTTCATGACCATCCCCGAGGCCGTCCGCCTGGTGCTGCAGGCCGGCTCGATGGGACGCGGGGGCGAGGTGTTCCTGCTCGACATGGGGGAGCAGGTGCGCATCGCCGACCTGGCGCGGCAGCTGATCCGCATGGCCGGACTGCGCGAGGGCGAGGACGTCGAGATCGTCTACACCGGGCTGCGGCCGGGCGAGAAGCTCTTCGAGGAGCTGCACTCGGACGCCGAGCGCATGCGCATCACCCGTCACGAGCGCATCCTGGTGTGGGACCTGGACGCGCCGCCGGAGTCCCAGCTGCTGGAGGACGTGGACGAGCTGGAGACGCGCGCCCGTGGCGGTGACGCCGAGGGCGTGCGGGGCCAGCTGCAGCGCATCGTGCCCGAGTATCGCGAGCCGAGCCCCGAGAGCCTGGCGAGCCCGCTGGAGGACGCCGGGCTGGTGGAGCTGCCGGCCGCCGGGCCGCCCGTGGCCGCGGCCGCCACCGTCGATGGGCCGGGGTGGCTGCGCCGGGCCGGCGACACGCTCGTGGCGCTGGCGCTGATCGGGCTGACCGCTCCGCTCTGGGCGGTGGCCTGGATCGAGGCGCGCCGGGCGGGCGAGCGGAGCCCCCTGGTCTGGTCGATGTGCGTCGGGCGGAACCGGCGCCGGCAGCAACGACGCTCGGCGCTCCTGAAGTCGCAGATCGACCGGCGCAGCATCGAGCGGCGCACCCAGGACCTGTTCGGCGCCCGGCTGGTGTGCGCGCGCTTCCGCGCCGACCTGGGGCCGGTGGGCCGCTGGATGGCGCGCCGCAGCCTCGACCGTCTGCCGCTGCTGCTCCAGGTGCTGTCGGGCGAGATGGCGCTGGTCGGTCCGCGGCCCGAGTCCCAGGACGCCGTGCTGCGCTGGCAGGCCATCACGCCCGAATTCGAGCGCCGTTTCGCGGTGCCCCCCGGGGTCACCGGGCTGGCCCAGCTCTCGGGCTGCCCGGACGACGAGCCCCGGAGCATGTCGTGCCGCATCCAATACGACCTCTACTACGTGGATCACCGCACGCTGCTGCTCGACATCCGTACGCTGTTCCGCACCGCCCGCGTGGTCCTGGGGCGGCCGCGGCCGATCGCCATGGGAAGGGCCGCGGGCGCGGGGGGGACCGAGGCACGGCCGGGACGTCCGGCGCGACGCGCAGGAACCGGAGCGGACGCGGTCGCCGCGTCCGCCCCGACCGCAGTCAAAGGAGTGACACGATGAGACGGTCCTTGCTGGCAGTGCTGGGAATCGCCCTCGCGCTCGCGACCATGCTCCCCGCCGGACCGGTCCGCGCCGACGAGTACGTGATCGGGGCCGAGGACGTGCTCCAGGTCTCGGTCTGGCTGCACCCCGAGCTGGAGCGTGCGGTGACGGTGAGCACCGAGGGCGACATCACGTTCCCGCCGCTCGGCGGCATCAAGGCCGCGGGCCTGACCCCGACCCAGCTGGGGGCGCGTCTCGCGGACCGGCTCTCGAGCTACCTGCGGCAGACCGCCACGGTCACGGTCACGGTCACGCAGCACCTCAGCCAGAGCGTCTTCGTGTCGGGCGCGGTCACGCATCCGGGCCGCTACGGCTTCGAGCGCCTGCCGGGGATCGTCGACGTCATCAACCAGGCCGGCGGCGCCACGCCCGGGGCGGACCTCTCGCAGGTGCAGCTGATCCGGCGCGAGGGGGACGTGCGGCGGCCGCAGACCCTGGACGTGGCGCGCGCGCTGCGCGAGGGCACCGACGCCGCCCTGCCGACGCTCAAGGTGGGGGACACGATCATCGTGCCCGGGGGCTTGCAGAACGCGGCCCCGACCAGCGGCGACGTGGCCGGGGTGCTGGGCGAGGTGGGCCGCCCGGGGCTCTACCCGGTGGCCGGTGGCCAGAGCCTGTGGATGGTGCTGGCGGCGGCGGGCGGACTCACCGTGAAGGGCAACCTCGCCGACGTGCGCGTGGTGCGCCCCAAGGACGCCGGGGTCTCGGTCTTCAGCGTGAACCTCAAGGACCAGCTGGTGCGCGGCTCGCGTGAGCCGTTCGTGGTCCGCACCGGCGACGTGGTGTTCGTCAACCGGATCGGCGGCTGGAGCACGGTCTGGGCCGGCATGACGCAACTCCTCGCCACGTCGCAGAACGTCGCCAACGTCGTGCTGATCGTCGACTACTTCAACCATCCCAGGACGACGCGCTGATGGCCATCGCGCCCGAGCCCGCCGCGCTCGACCTGCGCCAGCTCTTCCGCGTGCTGGCGCGCCGGCGCCGGCTGCTGCTGCTGCCGTGGGCGGCCTCCGTCGTGGTGGGGGTGGCCGCCGCGTTCCTGCTCAAGCCGATCTACATCAGCCAGGTCACGCTCATGCTGGAGCAGCCACAGGCGCTGACCGGGCCGCTCGGGGGGATGGTGGGAGGGGGCGTGAACCCCGAGCAGCAGGCGGGGGTGATGCGCGAGCAGGTGCAGACCACGCCGTTCCTGCGCAGCGTCATCACGGCGACCGGCCTCAAGTCCGACCCCGCGGTACGCGCCTGGGCGCTCAAGAACGCGAAGCGCTACCCGGGGCTGTCGCAGGAGCAGCAGATCGAGGCGTTCCTGGCCGACTACCTGCGCGACGCCATCGAGGTGCACCGGGACAAGGGGGACGTGTTCCAGATCACGGTCGCCGACTACGTGCCGGAGCGTGCGCGGCGCCTGGCCGAATCGGTGGCGGGCCAGTTCGTGATGGCGTCCAAGGCGGCCCAGCTCGAAGCGGCGCGCGCCACGCAGTTGTTCTCGGTCGAGCAGCAGGAGGTCTACCGGCGCAAGCTCGCGGACAGCGAGTCGCGGCTGGAAGCCGCGTCGCGCGCCGCGCTGGGCTCCGGTCTGCCCCAGGTGGACGCCGGCAACGTCGCCCACGCGCGCGGGCTGCTCGACCAGGCCGACCTCGAGGTCGAGGAGCAGCGGCAGAAGGTCGCGACGCTCGAGGCGCAGCTGCAGTCGCGCGGCCTGGTGAGATCCCTGGACGCGCTCTCGAGCCCGCGCGCGGCGACCCTCGCCGCCCAGCTGGTCGCGCTCGACCGCCAGCTCTCGACGGTGCTGCTCTCCGGCTCCACCGCCGACGGCGGTGCGGACGTGCGGCTGCTCATCACCCGCCGCTACGCGGAGCTCGAGGACGAGCTGGACCGTGGCGCCGCAGCGGCGCTGCCGACGGCGTCGGTGGAGGACCGCGACCTGCTGGTGCGCGCGCGTCTGGCGCGGGCCGACCTGGCGGCCAAGCAGGCCGGCCGCGACCAGATCGCCGCCCAGGTCGCGGGCTTCCAACGCGAGCAGGCGATGACCCCCGATCGCAACCTCACGGTCGAGCGCCTGCGCCAGGAGGTCGAGACGAACCGGGCCCTTTACAACTCGTTCGTCCAGCAGGCCGCCGCCTCGCAGATCAGCGAGGCGTTCCAGAACGCGCGGGTGGGCGGCCGCTTCAGCGTGCTCGAGCCGGCGACGCACCCGCTCGCCCCGGCGAAGCCCAACCGTCCCCTGATCGTGCTGCTGGCGTTCGTGCTGGGGGCGGTCGTCGGCGTGGGCACGGTGCTGGTGGTCGAGCAGCACGACGAGTCGGTCAAGGACGCCCAGGAGCTGGAGAACCTGCTCGGGCTGCCGGTCCTGGGCGCCGTGCCGCGGGTGGCCGAGCTCAGGGCCCCGTCGCGCCGCCGTTCGGCCCTGGCCGCCGCCGCCGCGCCACTGCCGGTCCCGTCCGGGGTGGGGGCGCGCGATGGCCTGCTCCACCGGCTCAAGGTCGAGAGCCCGCTGGGGCTCGAGTTCCGGCGCATCTACCTGAAGCTCGCCAAGACCCACGGCCGCACGCTGCCCCGCACCCTGCTGGTCACCAGCGCGACCCGCGGTGAGGGCAAGACCACGACCGCGGCCTGCCTGGGGATCACGCTGGCGCGCGAGCTGCGCGAGAAGGTGCTGCTGGTGGACTTCGACCTGCGCAGCCCGTCCCTGCACCGCGCGCTCGGTCTGCCCAGCGCGACCTGGGGACTGGCGCAGATGCTGCACGGCCGCGTCTTCGACGAGCGCCACGTCCGCGCCACCGCCGAGCCGCACCTCGACTTCCTGGCCGCGGGGCGGTCGGAGTGGCCCGCGGGCGAGCTGGTGGACACCGCGGCGTGCGAGTGGTTCCTGCAGGAGGCGCTGCAGCGCTACCCGCTGGTGCTGGTGGACGCGCCGCCGAACCTGGCCGTGCCCGACCCGCTCATCATCGGGCGGGCGGTCGAGGGCGTGCTCTACGTCGTGAAGGCCGGCACCACCATCCGCAAGGCCGCCGAGTACGGCGTCAAGGTGCAGCGCGAGGCGCGCGACAACGTGCTCGGGATCCTGATGAACGATGCCGGGGAGATCCTGCCGAGCTACTACGGCTACCGCGCCGGGAGCTACGGCTACACCCCGGAAGAGGCGGGCGGGGCATAGCCCACGCCGCCAGGCAGGGAAGCCGGTCCGGTGGAGCGCGACGGCCCCGGGGCCGCCGCGCGGCGCTCTCCGGCCGCCATTCCGAGGAGTCGTCGTTGCCCAGATCGCAGGTCCTGGAGACCGCCGTCAGCCGTTCGAACGATCCGGCGACTGCCTCCCGGGCGGGGACCGCCCGGTGAGCCCCGGCCCCTCCGCACCGGCGCCGGTCGCCGAGGCCCGCGGCATCGCGCAGCGCCAGGCGCGCCAGCTCTCGGCCGGGCTCGCGGCCGTGCTCGGCACCGCCCTGGCCCTGGTGCTGGTGGTCGCCACCGTGGTGCTCGACTACCGCATGGGCCAGGAGCCGCACCGGCTGGTCAAGATCCTGCTCGGCGTCGGGCTGGGCGCGGCGATCGTGTTCGTCCCCGGCTTCGGGCTCTTCGCCCTGCCCATCGCCACGCCCTTCCTGTCATGGATGCCGCGCATCCCGCTGCCCGGCATGAGCATCCTCAACCTGCTCCTGTTCACGGTGTTCGGGACGTGGATGCTGGGCCGCATCTTCGCCCGCCAGCCCATCGTGAGGCGCACGCGGCTGGGCTGGATGCTCGTGGCCATCGTCGCGCTGGCGGGGTTGTCGATCGTGCGGGGCGCCGCGTTCCCGACCGGCTACCGCTACGACGGCGGCGAGGCCGCCTGGGGACTGCTGCGTTGCAGCATGACCTTCGCGTTCTATTTCCTCGCCTTCTGGATGGCCCGCGGACCGCGGGACCGCCGTCGTCTCGGCTGGGCGATCGTGCTCGGACTGCTCGCCGAGTCGGTGGTGACCATCGTGCTGGGGCGGAACGGCCGCGCCGGACGCGCCATCGGGTCCTTCGGCCAGCCCAACGAGCTCGGCGGCTTCCTCGCGATGTTCACCGCGTTCGCGGCCGCCCAGTTGCCGGCCGCGCGCCGCTGGCTGGCGCGGGTCACGCTCGCCGCCGCCGTGGTGGCGGGCGTGTTCGCCACGGTGTTGACGGTCTCGCGTGGCGCGCTGGTGGCGATCGTGCTGGCGCTGCTCTACGTCGCGTTGCGCAGCTCCCGGGTGCTCACCCTGGTGCTGCTGGTGACCGTGCTGTCCGCGCCGCTCTGGATGCCGGACTACCTCAAGGACCGCATCACCGGCACCCAGGTCGAGTCGCAGACCTCCGACGACGTCACGCTCGAGGCCTCGGCCCGGGAGCGCGTCGACACCTGGCGCGCGATCCTCAAGGTCGTGGCCGAGCACCCGCTCGACGGCGTGGGATTCGCCGGGCTCGGCACCGTCCTGCCGGCGGCCGGAGAGGAGCTCGGCGTGGAGGTCGCGGAGACCGCCCACAACACGTACCTGCGATTCCTCGGCGAGATGGGCGTGCTCGGCCTGGCGCTGTTCCTGGCGTTGATCTGGCGCTGCTGGCGGATGGCGGAGGACGGCGTGCGGCGGGCGCGGGACCGCGCCGACCGGCAGCTGGCGATCGGCTTCGCCGCGGCCACGCTCGCGCTGGCCGTCTCGTGCGCCTTCGGCGACCGCTTCTTCAGCACGCTGATCGCGGGCAACTACTGGGTGGCCGGCGCGCTGGTGAACGACCTGGTGAGCGAGCCCGGTCCGGAGGGAGCGTGAGCGGCCGGGCGATGCGCTGGCTCGCCAGCCTGCTGCCGGGGCCGGCCGCGGGAGACGAGTCGAGCCTGGTCGTCATCCGCCATCACCGCGTCTACGGTCCCGGCGAGCGCCCGCTCTATCGTCTGGGCGTGACGGCGGAGGTCCTGCGCGCCCAGCTCGACATGCTGGCGCGACGCGGGCTCACGCCGCTCACGGTCTCGGCGGGACTCGAGCGGCTGGCGGCGGGCACGCCGGGACGCGCCGTGGCCCTGACCTTCGATGACGGCTACGCCGACAACGTCACGCGCGCGCTGCCGCTGCTCGCGGCCGCGGGGGCACGCGCCACATTCTTCCTCACCGCCGGGCTCAT
>Ga0335071_10002547_pt1 | contig 19470 bp, 23 predicted proteins | sample Lox_Sample_15_FD_206724 | JGI IMG/M metagenome (GOLD analysis project Ga0335071, IMG submission 206724) | Soil microbial communities from Loxahatchee National Wildlife Refuge, Florida, United States - Lox_Sample_1.5 | ecosystem: Environmental > Terrestrial > Soil > Wetlands | place: USA...
ACTCTGGCTCTTCCTTGGTCTCCAACGGCAGCTCCAATCTCCGGGAAGGGTATCCGGCGACTGTCATCTCAATCGAGCCGTCACCTTTCGCGTCGCTTCTGTCATCGACCTGAAGGTCATCCTCCAACGGGGAATGCCTTCTGTCGTTTTCGTAGTCGTTCGGATTCTTGTACAAAAGGACCGCCGCTCCCGTGATCATAAAGACAATCCCGAGGGCCATGAAGAAACCTAGCCATATTTGGTTCAAGAAGGCGATCATCAACAACCCCAGCGAGACAAAGACGACCGATTCGATTGCTTTCTCGACGATCCTTCTCACGCTCGATTCATTGCCCGCTCAATCAATGAACGTATCTCATTGTCAGGCGGGAACTCAATGCAACATTCTTGAAATGAAGACCAGGGACGACACCATAGAGAGTAAAGGGAATTGATTCAAGTTCGGTTTCGATCTTGATTCCTCCGGCGGGGTGGATGTTTGCCTTCATGGATGCCATTCACCTCCATCCAGCGTGCTTCCAGGTACATGGAAATGAGTGATTCGACTTGGGTGGCGCTTCCCCTCACGGCAGACCTCCGAGTGCCTTTGCACCTTGGCGAGGGCACGAACACCCACGCGAATCTTGTCCGATCCTCACTTGTAGGTGTTGTTGCTCCAGGTGTTGTGCGCCGCGTCGTAGCAGTTGTGGTTGCCGGTGACGGTGTTGCCAGATATGGTGTTCCCCGTGTCGGTGGAGTCGACGATGGCGCACCAGTAGTAAGCACTGGCAATGCCAGAGATGATGTTGTTGATTATCTTGTTCCCAGTGCACCCTGTGGTGAGCGTCTTGATGACGTAGATGCCGTTGCGAGCCGCGGTCTTGATGGTATTGTGCGAGATGACGTTGTTGTTCCCATCCCAGATCTGGATAGCCGGGTACGCGACGCCGTTGTTGGCGATGCTATTCCCATCAACGAGGTTGCCGTTCCCGCGCACGTTGATGCTCGCGTCGTGGATGTCGTGGATGGTGTTGTTCAACACCTTGCAGTTCTTCGCTTGGATGAGGATGCCGTCCCCGCAGCCCCCAGCAGAGTTGTAGAGGCTGGTCTGGTATACCAGGTTGTTCTGCACGATGGAGTTCGTCACGTAGCGTAATGCCGTGCTGCTCGACCATCCGAGGTTGATCCCCGGGTGCATGCCGTCGCTCCCGCAATCGATGACCGTGTCGTTCTCGATCAGGTCGTTCTGCCCCACATCTTCCAGTCCGCGTAGGCTAATGCTCAGTCCACTGGTGTAGGTGCGCGCGGCGGTGTTGTTGCGCAGGATGTTGTTGTCGACATGCTCCACGATGCCGTCGTCCTCGCAGTAGAAGTAGCAGCCTCCCTCGAGAGAGTCGTGGATGTAGCAGTTCTCGATGATGCAGTTGCTGCATCCCGCCATCATGAAGTTGTCCCAGTTGGAGTAGCCACTGTCCACGTTCGAGATGGTTATGTAATTGCTGTTCTCGAACTCGATGTTGTCATAGCAGCCATCGTGCACGTTGAGGTTGCTGATGACGACGTACGTGCAGGAGGTGAACCGGAAAGGATTGTTGTCGTTGCGCACTGCCCGGTTCGCCCGGTTACCGTTCCACTCCCCTCCGACGATCTCGAAGTTGCTCTTTGCGGTGGCGGTTGCCATCACGCCGGACATGCCGTTGCCGGCAGTGATCTTCGCCCCTGTGTCCAGTTGCAGGATCGTGTAGCTGGCCATGTTGATCGACGACGTCAGCACGAAGCTGCCCTGGAGCAGCACCTTCTCTTTGGTGGTTCGGCCCGAGGTCAGGCTGTTGATGGCATAGTTGATCGCGGTAGCGGCATTGGTGCTGGTGTAGACTGTCGTCCCTGCGGAGTTCTTCACGACATAGCTCGAGCCGCTGCTGACGACGGTGAACTTGATCGAGGTGTCGATGGCGGTCGGGGTGGCGCTCGATTCGTTCGATAGGCCGCCTTCGCCGACCCCGTTCACGGCGCTGACCTTGTAGTAATAGGTCCTCCCGTTCGTTAGGCCGGTGTCAGAATAGGTGAGAACGTTTCCCAGGGTGACGAGGAAGGCCTCGCCGCCCTTGGCTGTGCCACGGTAGAGTTTGTAGTTGACGATGACACTCCCACCATTGCTGTTCGGTGCTTTCCAGGTAAGGACGACCTTGGCGTTGCCGGGTGTTGCTGGACTCAAGGTCGGGGCCGAGGGCGAAGTGGTCTGAGCGCTCGCGACCGCAGTGAAGCTCGTGGAGACGGATGCGGCCAGATACTGCGTGTCGCCTGCGAATGACGCTGCCAGAATGTACGTTCCCGCGAGAGTCGGCACCCAGGCAATGGTGGTCAGCTGCCCATTGGCGTTCGTGGCAAGGTCCTCAGTGAAATGGGTCCCACTCGGGCGGGTTATGTCGATGTGCACCGTGCGACCAACCACTGCTGCTCCGCCGGTCGTGCACAACGCTATGGAGATGGGTATTGTGCTACCGACAGAGGCGGTACTGCTGCACGTCACAGACAGTACGGTGGCGACCGCGGCGAGGGGCAAGGCAGCGATTTCGTTGGACAGCGGCCCTTCGCCCACCAAGTTGACCGCGCTGATCTTGTAGTAGTATGTCTTGCCATTGGTCAGGCCGGTGTTAGTGTACGACAGTACAGTCCCCAGGGTAGTCAGGAACGTCTCGCCTCCGGAGATCGTGCCTCGGTAGATCTTGTAACCGATGATTGAATAGCCGCCATTGGATGAAGGCGCCGCCCATGTGAGTACGATCTGGGCGTTGTTAGGAGTTGCAGAAAAGAGCGTCGGGGCGGAGGGTGTGGCGGCGGAGGCAGAAGCAAGGCCAGCGGAGGAGAGCAAGATGACCGCGGCAAGAACGGCTACGAACAGCGGTCCGAGCCGTTTCAGTCCGGTGTGCTGAGGTCTTCCTGTCATAGCTAGCAGGACCTCTTCCTGTGACGCGTAGAAACTGAGCTCTCGGAGATGATCATCACCCTTGGCAGGTCCAAAGCGTCACAGGCGACTCGCCTTGCATTAGGAGATTAGGTGATGCTTTCTTGCCTTGGCTTGAGCAACGACCAAACCCCGCCGATTCCGCTGTTGACGAAGCCCCACGAATCGAAGCTTCCATCAAGCTCGTTTCCTCCTTTTCAGAATCACCCACACAGTGCATCCCATAATCCCGAACTACCCTATGCTATAAGAGAATTTTAGTTCAGGTTTCGATATGTCGACGCCCAAAAGATGAAAGCGTGAGAGGGCGCAAGGCCCTCTCTTCGTGTTTTACTAAGGTGCCTTCGGCGGCGAGGCCCGCTTGCCCTTCATGAACCACAAGACGCCGACGAGGCCGAGGACCACGATCACGACGATGACACCCGCGTACAGCGCTGTATTGTCGGCGGCCGGGGTGCTAGTGCTCGCGCTCGGGTTGCCTTGTGCGGTGTTCGAGGCGGGGCTCGATCCGACGGTGTTGACGGCTTTGACGACGTAGACGTAGGTGTTGCCGTTGACGACGGTGGCATCAGTGTAGGTCAAGGTCCCAGCAGAAACGGAGCCGATTGGAGTGCTGCCAATCGAGTCGGCCGTCGCCCCGCGGTAGATATCGTAGCTCGTGAACGCCGGATTCCCAACGTTCGTCGGAGCGTTCCAATGTAGCACGACGGAGTTGTTGCCGTTCGTCGCCGCCACGTTCTGAGGCGCGGATGGCGCCTGCGGTCCAGAGGTGGCCGTCACTGTCGCCTCATTCGAGGCTGGACTCGATCCAAAGGTGTTGACTGCCTTCACGACGTATACGTATGGGTTCCCTGGCGACGCCGTCGTGTCGTTATAGGTTAGGGTGCCCGCGGGCACATAGGCGAGAATCGTCAGCGAGCCCGCCGTCGCCCCACGATACACGTAGTATTGGGTGAATGAGGGATTGCCAGCATTGGCGGGTGCCGCCCATGTCAGTATTACGTAGCCACTGTGACCCACGGCCTGCAGGTCAGTCGGTGCGCCCGGCACGGACTGCGCGGAGGTGGTCGCCTCCGCCGTCGCCTCGTCCGAAGCGGGACTGGATCCCGCCGTGTTGATGGCCTTAATGACGTAGAAGTACTGAGTGCCAGGGGTCGCGGTCGTATCGTTGTATGTCGCTGTGTTCGAGCCGAAGGTGCTCAGCGGGCTTCCGTAGCCGCCTGAGCTCGTCCCCCGGTATATTGCGTATTGTGTGAGGGGCGGGATACCGACATTTACGGGAGCAGTCCAGTTCAAGAATATGAAACCAGGGCCGCCTTTTGCCACCAGGCCTGCTGGCGTTCCAGAAACAACGGACGTATTGGACAAATAAGAGCCCATGGTCAAACCAGCCCAAACATGCCCTGGGGCGGGGAAGTTCGAAGAATAGTATGCGTGACCAAACAAACCATGCGTATCATATATCCAAGAGTCCACCTGAACGTTCGTCGGCGAAGCGAGCCCATAGAAAACCATGTTGGTCAATGCGGTGCAGAATTCGAACGCCGTATAGCCGATCGTTGTGACGCCACTTCCTATGGTCACAGAGGTCAATGCGTTGCAGGCGTAGAACGCGTTGTTTCCGATGGTGGTCACGCTGTTCGGAATGGTCACGGAGCTCGCTATTCCGTTTTCGAACGCATTGTCCCCGATCGATGTGACACCGTTGGGTATGGTGAAGACTCCAGTCGCACCAGGAGCGGCAATCAAAGTCGTCATACTTTGATTGTATAGCGCGCCATTCGAACTAGCAAAATCCGGGTTGCTCGGGTTGACCGTGATCGCCAAGGAAGGGCAAGCCCCGAAAACGTGTGAACCTATGAAGGTCACAGTGCTAGGAATCGTGATGGCGGGCAGCTTGCTGCAGCCGTAGAACGAATAGTTGCCGATACTGTCGAAACCGCTTCCGAATGTTACTGAGGCCAGATTGCCGCAGGATGAAAACGCATAATCCGAAACGAATTGGCTGTTTATCGTTGCGGAGGTCATGGCGCTACTATAGAACGTGTGGTCGCCCATTGTGGCGACGCCGCTGGGGATGGTCACTGATGTCAGTGCCAAGCAGTTAGCGAACGCATAGGCGCCAAGTGTGGTGACGCTGCTTGGGATAGTCACTGATTTCAGGGCCCAGCAATAATTGAACGCACCGGGCCCAATATAAGTGACACCACTAGGGATGTTTATTTCACTGAGCCTTATGCAGCTGTTGAACGCCCAGTACCCGATGTAGGTGACGGTGCTGGGTATGGTCACCCCAGTAATATGATAATGTGACAAGAATACGTTGTCACCGATCATGGTGACAGGCTCTCCTGCAATGGAGTTTGGTATCGTGATGTTTCCGACACCAGATCCGGTGTAGCCGGTTATCTCAACTGCTGTCCCACTATTAATCAACGAATACTGGAAGTCACCGCTCGTGTCTGCGGACACCGTGCCGATCGAGAGACCGACCAACGACATCGCAGCCGTGGACACGAACAGTACTGCTATCAAACTGGCTATTAGCTTCTTTGCCATTCCTCTTGCCCCCTCACTCGCAAATGTTGAGCGAACAGCGAATCTCTGACTATTTAACAAGTAGGAATGATGAGGCGCCCCTGTCTCAATTGATGTGGTCGGACGTTCCGTTCAATTTGGCACTTGGGAAACGACGAGAGCAGGTTTATGCGTCATGAGCTATTGGAGACGCATCATGCTGAGCGAGACGCGCAAAAAGTGCGCCCGAATCGGAGCATTGCTCCTGCCGGAAGCCAGGCTGATGCTCGCAGCATTTGCCTTGCTCGTCGCTTTTCTGCCGTGGTACCGGGTCGGAGGCTCTGGTCTCTCCCCGTTCTTCGGCATCCAACTCGCGGGCAACTTCTGGCTCGAGCTCGGCTCGATGCTGGCGTTCCTGAGCGTCGCTGCTTTGCTCCTATCGATCTTCAGATCGCGCGCTTGGGAACTGATCGCTGCGGGGTTCTCTTTCCTCAGCATCGTGCTCTTCACCGCGAGCATTCACATCAGCAGGACCGAGGCGGGCCTGGTCTTTGAGCTGCTGATCTTCATCGCTCTCCTCGTGGACGGAGGCGAGTGGATGACGAACGAAATGAAGTGACTTCTAGCGATCGGTAAGTCGTCTTCTTCGAGATGAAGACGCGCGATTCAAATGTGAATCCGCAAGCCGAGCATATTCGATTTCACAGCTGCTGGGCAAACCAATTTATCGATACACGCTTTATCATCGAGTGGGGAAGTGCATGAGAGGTGGCATGCGATTCAACAGCGCCACGGCATTCATGATGCCGATCATGCTGGGCGCTTTCTTGCTGTTCGTCGGCATCTCGACCTCTGGACCGTCGCCGCCGATGAACGGATGGAGCTCGACCGCAGGGGTAATAACTCTGAGCGAAGTGAGCACGGGCACTGACTGGGTGAACGGACAGCAGGTCCCTGTCTACTCGCCTTGGGTGTGCTATGACTACACCGTTGGCGGGACGCCGCTCAGCGGGAGCGGGGTCTACTACGTGGATTCCAGCAGCCAGGATATCAGCTATGCCAATGGGGTCGTGGAAAGATTCCGAGTGGGTTCGACCGTAACGGTCTACTACGATTCAAGCAACGTCGCTCGAACCGTTCTGGATCGTGGGGACAACCCCCAGATCGGAGGAACGATGATGCTGATCGGGGGAGTCCTGGTGGCGGGCGGGGCGACCTGGGGGGGCGTTCCGGGTGCGGAGCCTGGTGCGCGGGAGCAAGGAACCTTCCGGCACGGCTTTCGGAGGGAATTGGGTCCAGCTTTTCTCCATCGGCTTCGGCCTGGCCTGGTTCGGGCTGTTCCTCTTCTATTCGTTTGGATCGACGGGCGGCACTCTGCCGTCCCTCCTGAGCATCGCAATCATCGGCGTGGGCGCGGTGATTGCCATGGCTGGGGCCTCAATATTCCTTCGCGGGCGGAACTCGTCCAAAAGTGATGATGCAATGAGGGTAGGTTCGACCTCAACAAAGCCCAGGGGGCTGGCGGCGATCAAGGACAAGTTGGAGGAGCCCAACCTCGATTCCGACCTAGCGGCGCACCTGAACGCAATCGGGATGAGCGCGCGCCCACTGGAGAAGGGTGACCCAGAGCTGATCCACTCCGGGGGCGGAGTGGTCGGGGACCCTGTTCTCGCTTCCGTCAAGGTGGAGGCGAGGAACTTCCAGGTTGTGGAGGTTTGGAGGGTCATGGGAAGCGGACCGGGCGACTGGTTCCGGTACTTCTTCGTCTATGCTGTCAAGGGCAAAATCAACAACATTGCACCTGAGTTCGAGGCGGACCTCGCTTGGAACGCGTCCAAGGAAGGTGCCATCTCTGACATCTACTGGCATGGCGGAGGCCTGGCCGCGAGGCTCAACAGCGACAAGGAGCTTGGGGATATGCTCCTCAATCTTGGGCTGCCTCATGCGCGCATCGGAAAGCCGATGATAATCGGCGGAGGCGGAAGAAGAGGGAATGCCTCTTATGTGGTGGAATCGAACGAGCGATTGGGGTACATTGGCATCCAGCTGCTCCCTCGCGGGACCCATCTCTCCTATCAAGGGAACCAGTTGTTCGACCAGGTCTCCACGACGAAGCAGTTCCCGACGGTCCAGCAGCTCGAGGCCGCCGACCGGATCGCGAAGCACGTGAGAGACTATCTGGATCTAGCAGGCATCTGAACAATCACCCTTGGAATGACCCCAGCTTGGTCCCGCACTTCCGGCAGAATGAGGAGTCCGGCTCGTTGAGCGTGCCGCAGGAAGGGCACCTCTTGATGGGTTGCTGTGCGGCCCCGGAAGCAATTGGCATCGCCAACATCGCCCTCCAGAAATCGGCGATCTCAACGTTCGCGCTCTGATCGTAGTCCAGGTACGACACTCCGCCAACGACGATGGCGGCGACCGGGAGGACCAGCAACCCGATCCCGCCGACGATCGCTCCGGTGTCCCCGAGCGTCGCTGAGAGCGAAAGGTCGACGGCGGAGTCCTTGTTGTAGTCGCTGACCGATAGGTCCACGACCTTTCTCAGACCAATGTGCGACTCGAAGTGCTCCGCGTGAAACAGAAATGGGCCTCGGAACTCGAGACGATATCCTCTGTTCGCCCAATATCCTGCCGCTCTCTGAACGAGCTCCTCCTTCGAGCCTCCGGAGACTATCCTCTGCTCGCGTTTCGTGAACAAATGCTGAAGTGGCATATTCTGTCCTTCCAAGCTTCACTGGGAGCATGCTGCTATTAGGTCTTGCGGATTCAACGGAGCGGGCAGTCTCACTTTGTCAACGCTTTCTCCGACGGTTCTGCTCGCGTCTTCTGCTTCGGTTCCCAGAGAGGCAAGATGGGCCTTCCGAACGTGCTGTTGTAAAGCTCTGCCAGCCCTGTGTATACTGCCGACGAACCGACTATCAGACCCCAAATCCCCGCTGCCGTCACAATTCCGCCGTCCCCGGTCGCTTCGCCCACGCACAGGGCGAAGAACAGGATCGCAAGACTGCCGAAAACGAAGCCAAGCGCCCCGGAGGACCGCAGCGCAATCGGGAAGAGGAACAGGGTGAGGAATCCCCACAATCCCAGATAGGAGGCCATTGCTGCGGGCTGAGTCGCGCTCGCCAATCCAAGCGAAGGAAGCAGAACGATTCCCACGAGCGATAGCCAGAACAGGCCGTATGACATGAACGCCAAGGCCCCGAACCCATTGCCCTTCTTCCATTCCATGACTCCTACGACCACTTGCGCAAGTCCTCCATAGAAGATGCCCATGGCAAGAACCACGCTCCCTAGCGCGAACAAGCCGACGTTATGCAGGTTCAATAGGATCGTCGTGATGCCGAAGGCACACAATCCCAGAGGCGCTGGATTTGCAGTCCGGTCCTTCTGGACAGTCTCCACCTCACTGACCATAGTGTCGTTTTCCCCCATTCACGATTGATTGGACTTGCGACGGAATCCCCGGGGGGACTATTTGAGCGGCTGCTTCCAGAATATGGCGGATAGTCTGGCAATTTGAAGAGATCGCGGAGTTCGCCGACCTCATGACTCTGCGAGACCCTTGTGCTGTCGTCTTGGCGGAGAACGACCTACCGAGTAGCGGGATGACATCAAGCAGCCTCCGGGCAAGGATGTCTGGCCACAGAAGCGAGCGGCGACGGAGGGTCAGCATGTAGAATGAAGTATCGCGACGAATTTGCGCTTCTCTCGATTCATCGCCTCGACCGCTTTTTCGGTGGTGCCCGAGAAGATCTCGAACTTGGCCAGGATCTCCTTTGCCAAGGGTGTTATTGTCATCATGCCTTTGTGCCCGCCGCCAACTATTACGACTTCCGGCCGCTCTTCCTCGAGGAATCCAAGCTCAAGCTCCGAAAGCGGGGTGTGGAATAGCTCCTTTCGATACTCGATGGAAAGATTGGTTTTCCTGGGGGTGACAGTGCCATCAACATGCACGATGACGTCGCCCTCGAAGCGTTTCCCTTCCACTTCCAGCCAGCCCCACGAACAGGCGTATTTCATCGCCAATAGAAGGCATCCTCCCCCTGATTACGCTTGCCACTGTCATGCGAAAGCAGGGCATTGGCAACCCATATATCGTGTCCGCACCCATCCCAACGCAACTGGAGGGAACCCCACGGGCAAGAGACGAATTCTCCTGACCGGCGCCACCGGCCAGATTGGCTCGGAGCTGATACTTGAACTGCGTCAAAGACTTGGAGGAGAGAACGTGATCGCCGCGGTTCACTCTCGTCCGCCAAGCGACCAGTTGGCAGAGTCCGGACCGAGCGTCAAGCTCGACCTCGCAAGAGAGGGTGACATTTCTCTACTAGTCGAGGATCGAGCCATCACGGAGATCTGGCACCTGGCGGCGGTGCTGTCGGCGGTCGGCGAGAAGGACCCCCAGAACGCTTGGAAGGTGAATATGAGCTCGCTGATCAACGTGCTCGAGGTGAGCAGGAAGGCGAACCTCAGAGTGTTCTGGCCGTCCTCCATCGCGGTGTTCGGTAAAGGCGCACCTCGCATCGACACCCCTCAGGACGCGCCCCTCGTCCCAACCTCAATGTACGGGGTCACGAAGGTCGCCGGCGAACTCCTCTGCAACTACTATCACCTCAAGTACGGCTCGGACGTGCGCTCGGTCAGATATCCAGGCATCATCTCGTCAGAGACGCATCCTGGCGGCGGCACGACCGACTATTCCGTGGAGATGTTCTACGAGGCGATCCAAAAAGGGAGATACACTTGCTTCGTGCGCGAGGACACGATTCTGCCACTGATGTATATGCCCGACTGCATCCGCGCCACCGTCGAGGTCATGGACGCACCCGCTGCGAGGATCAGGCGCTGGACCAGCTACAACGTCAACGGAGCGAGCTTCTCTGCGGGGGAGCTCGCGGGCGAGATCAAGAAGCGAATCGCGGACTTCGAAGTCGAGTACGTCCCTGACCACAGGCAAGCGATCGCGGATTCCTGGCCGATGTCGCTCGACGACCGCGAGGCGCGCCGGGACTGGGGTTGGAGCCCCCGGTACGACCTGAAGGCGATGGCAACCGACATGATGGAGAAGCTCAGCAAGAGACTGCGAAGAGAGTGATGATGGATGAAGCGCAACCCGACGGCGTTCCTGAAGCAAGAATACGAGGCCCTGGTGAAGGACGAGCTGGACTGGAGATTGAGGGAGCTAGAGGGGCCGAGCACACCCTGGTGCGTGGTCGATGGCAAGAAGGTGCTGATGCTGTGCTCGAACAACTATCTCGGACTGAGCAACCACGAGAAGCTGAAGGAGGCGGCGATTCGAGCGATAGAGACGCACGGCGCTGGCTCTGGCTCGGTCCGCCCCATCGCCGGAAGCATGGACCTGCATTTTGAGCTCGAGCGCAGGCTGGCGAAGTTCAAGGAAGCGGAGGCCTCCCTGGTCTATCAGACCGGGTTCGCGGCGAACGCAGGCCTGATACCTCAGCTCGTCGGCAAAGGCGATCTCATCATCAGCGACGAGCTCAACCACGGCAGCATCATCGATGGGGTCAGGCTTTCGCGCGCGGAGCGCACTGTGTACAAGCACTGCGATCCGGCGGACCTGAACCGCGTGCTCGAAGAATGGGAAAGGAATGATCCGGTCCCGGGAAGGATACTGATAATCACGGACGGAGTGTTCTCGATGGACGGGGACATCGCCCCGCTTCCAGAGGTCGCCAAGCTTGCGCATGAGCACGGTGCGATGCTCTACGTCGATGACGCGCACGGAGAGGGCGTCCTAGGGGAGGGGGGACGGGGAATCGTGCACCATTTCCACCTGTCCAGAGATCAGGTCCATGTCGAGATGGGGACCTTCTCGAAAGCCTTCGGAGTTGTCGGAGGTCACGTTTCAGGCTCGAGGGACCTCGTCAACTTCGCGCTCAACAAGTCGAGGACCTGGCTCCTCAGTGGCTCCCATCCGCCTGCGGTCGCCGCCGCGTGCATCGCCGCAGTGGATGTTCTGGAAAACGAGCCGGAGCACGTCCGAAGGCTCTGGGAGAACACGCGCTACTTCAGAAAGGCGATGAAGGGCCTGGGATTCGATACTGGCGTATCCGAAACGCCGATAATCCCGATCATGGTCGGAGAGAGCAGAGTCGCGAAGCAGCTGTCCGAGCGGCTCTTCAAAGAGCAGGTGTTCGCTCTGCCAATCGTCTTCCCGATGGTGGCGAAAGACAAAGCGCGCATCCGCACGATCATGAACGCAGCGATGTCGCACGAGGACCTGGACTTCGCGATCGAGAAGTTCCTGAAAGTGGGACGAGAGCTGAAGATCGTGAAGTGAGGTCAGCCGACGTCCTTGATCTTGCGGAACACCACCGACTGGGCGGCGGTCATTGCCATGAAGGAACCGACCATCGCAGCCTCCATGATCTCTTCCTTCGTGGCCCCGAACTTCCTGGCCTGACGGATGTGGACTCCGAGGCAGTGCTCGCCTCTGAGGGCAGAACCGGCGGCGATCGCCGCGAGCTCCACGCTCTTTTTGTCCATATGTCGCGGGCTGGTGAGCACGCGGTCGGTGAGGTTAGCGTAGGGGATGAATATGTCTGGATACGATGAAAGCAGGTTCGAAACGAACGGGACCTCGCCGAACTCCTTCTCGATGGCTTTCAGCAGCCCCTTCACGATCTCCTCCTCTGTCGGCTCGCTCGCCTTCTTCTTCGCGCCTGCCATGTTCCCCTCCGCCCGGAATCTCATCCAGAACGATATAACAATGCCTATTCGACCGGACGGCGGAACTCGGCCACGATCTCTGAACGGAGAACGTCCTCGCCCCCGTAGTTCTTCGTCGATTCGATTCGGTAGATGCGACGCGCCTCGAAGGCTGTGAACAGCTGCTTCAGCTCTTCCTCTTCGAAGAAGTGGGTCCGCACACCTGTGCCCTTTGTGACGGTGCCCTCCTCGACCTTCCTGCCCCTCTTCGCGCGGAGGTCCTGGCATGAGAACTCTTGGACGTGGAGGATCCCACCAGGAGCCAGGACTCTGTAGGCCTCAGCGGCAACTAGCCTTCTTTCGTCGGCGAGCAGGTGCCCGATGATGTGCGAAGCGACCACCGTCCGGAAGCTTGAGTCGCTGAACGGGAGGCGTTCGGCCTTAGCCACGAGCAAGTGCAGCTGTCCACACGTTCCCGCTGCGGTCGCGCAGCTCTTCACAGCTGCGGATGAGAAATCGATCGCGACCACCTCTCGGCCTTCGTCGAGGAGCGCTTTCAGTGTCTTGCCACCACCACAACCTAGCTCGAGCACGCTCTCGCCTCTCGGCAGGAACGGCGAGCAAGCCGGGCCCTTCCATAGCCTCGGCTGCCTCCTATATTCCCTATCCCACACTTCCCTCGAGCTCTCTTCCCTATTGTCGGCCTTCATTTCGGCGAACCTCGACCGAGCGGGCGTGAGCGTCGAGGCCCTCCGCCTTGGCGAGGGTCTCGATGACCGCTCCGATCCGCTCCAAACCCTTCCTGTCGATGGATTGGACGGAGCTTCTCTTACAGAAATGCATCGTGTCGAGCCCCGAATATATCGCAGCGTAGCCCGCCGTCGGAAGCACGTGGTTCGTTCCAGAGGCGTAGTCTCCGCAAGCGACCGCAGTATTATGCCCTACGAATATCGAGCCAGCGTTCTTCACTTTGGCGGCGACAGCGACGGCGCGGTCACATTGGATGGAGAGGTGCTCGGGCGCGATGAGGTCGGACACCCTCACGGCTTCTTCCAAGTTCGGAACTAGCAAGTAGCCGGCGTTCGTCAGCGAACCTTCCAGAATCTTCTGTCTATTGGACACCTTGAGTCCTTTCGACAGACTTGCGCCAACCTTCCGCGCCAGGCCTTCACTCGTCGTGATGAGCGCGCAGGGGGAGCGAGGGTCGTGCTCCGCCTGGGCGAGAATGTCCGCCGCGATGAATTTGGGGTTCGCGGTTGAATCGGCGACTATCACGATCTCGCTCGGCCCCGCCGGGAAGTCGATCTCCGCCTCTTTTCGCAGCAGCATCTTTGCCGCGGTGACGTAAACGTTGCCCGGTCCGACGATCTTCTGCACCTTGCGCACGCTCTTCGTGCCGAGAGCCATGGCGGCGATCGCCTGGACGCCTCCCAGCGAATAAACTTCGTCCGCTCCGGCGATGTCGAACGCGACCAGGGTCAGCGGATTGATCGGTGGAGGCGTGCAGCAGACCACCTCGCCGACCCCCGCGACCTTCGCGGGCACGACGCACATCAACGCCGTGCTCGGATACGAAGCTCGGCCTCCAGGGACATAGCAGCCTACCCTCTGGAGCGGAGTGACCTTGACCCCGAGCTTGATGCCAGGCTCCACCTCCTTCATCCACGAGACGTTCTCGAGCTGCAGCCGGTGGAACCGTTCGATGCGAGACTTGGCCTCCTTGAGCGCTGAGACGACGCTCGGCTCCAGCTCGGAATAGGCCGCCTTGATAGCCTTGCGGTCGACGCGAACGCTTTCGAGCCTGATCTTGTCGAAACGCTCCGTGAGCGAGAAGAGAGCCTTGTCACCGTCGCGCCTAACCTCGTCGATGATCCGCTCGACCGGGCCAATCACGGACTCTAGGTCTTCGCGGCGCTTCGCCATCCAGGAATCCAGGTCGAGCGGTCCCCACATGAATCGCACAACCCCTCCCGCCTTAATGTATGTTTCTGGCGCGCCGCTCCGCCAACATTTATGCCCAGGAAGTCGTTTCGAGGCGCATGCCAAAGCAGGTCAACTGTTCCCACATCCTCGTGGCTACCGAAAAGGAAGCGAAGGACCTCCTCGCCAAGATCAACGCCGGAAAGAGCTTCGGCGACATGGCCAAGCAGTGGTCGAAATGCCCCTCCGGGAAGAAGGGCGGCGATCTCGGCTGGTTCGGCAAGGGCCAGATGGTGCCCGAGTTCGAGAAGGCGGCCTTCGAGGGCGAGAAGGGCAAGATCTACGGTCCTGTCAAGACGCAGTTCGGCTGGCATCTCATCAAGATCAACGATCAGAAGTGACATTCTGCTCGGAAAATTAAATAGCCACACCATGCGGTACCGAAGGTAATCCGAATTCATCGAGCGTTGGAGGAGTGAACTTTGCCACTGTTCTCAAAACCCAAGAGGATCTGCACTGGATGCGGCCGCGAAGTCCCGGAAGAGACCGAGTTCTGCCCGTACTGCGGGACGAAGAAGCAGGGCAGTGCGCCCGCAGGACCTGCTTCGAACGCACCTCCCCAGGGTCAGCAGATGAGGCTTTGCCCCGGGTGCGGACGCCAGATCCCAGAAGGGCTTCGCTTCTGTCCATACTGCGGACGTGAAGCCGCCGGTGTGGGACCCGCGGTTCAACCGGCTCCAGCCTCGCCGGCGCCGACAGCACCGGCACCGGCTCCCCAAACCTCGAATGTCCAACCACCCTCATCGCAGACTGGCAACAAGGTCACGTGCGGGGCCTGCCGGAACCAGGTGCCGGACGGGTTGAACTTCTGCCCGATGTGCGGAAAGCCCGCGCCGTACGCTCTGATCGTCGCTCCTCAACCTCCATCCTACGCAGCGCAGCCGCCAAGGTCAACGGTCAGGTGCATGGGCTGCGGCAGGGACTTCTTCAGCGATCTGAACTTCTGCCCCTATTGCGGAAGGCCGAACGCTGGGATGCAGACCTCGCAGGCACCATCTCAGCCACAGCAACGCATGCGCATGTGCCCCGGTTGCGGCAGGCAGATTCCTGAAGGATTGCGGTTCTGCCCCTACTGCGGGAGACCCGCGCCCACCGGCGCGCCGATCGAGTCCGAGCCTGCGCCGGCCGCGCAGACGAACGCCCCTGTTCCGCCGCCTGCGCCCTCTGCGTCCGAAGGCATGCGGTTCTGTTGGAACTGTCAAGCAGAGGTACCCGCGAACAACAAGTTCTGCCCTGAATGCGGCTCTCCGAAGGAAAGGAAGTAAGCAAGAGCTTCCAGCAACCGTCCGTCAGCCGATAATTATTAAGTAGTGAACATGGTGATAGGGCGGCAATACGTCTGGTGCGCAACCAGGCGGGCAAGAGGAGAGTGAGAGATGTCAGCTAGTGGACAGATGAGGATGTGTACCGGATGCGGTCGGCAGATCCCCGTCGAGTACAACGTCTGCCCTCACTGCGGTAGGCCTCAGAACGTGCCGCAGTACGGACAGCCGCCGATGGGATACGGGCAGCCGCAACAGTATGAGCCTATGGGAGCGATAAAGTACATTCTGTACCTCCTATCGTTCTTCAGCCTCATCATCGGAATCATCATCTTCGTAGTCTGGTACAGCGACCAGAACCCTGAGAAGAGGCACGTTGCGAAGAACTGCCTTCTGCTCAGCATCGCCGCGATCGTGATCAGTATCCTGTGCGCAATCGTCCTGGCGATCCTATCGGTCAGCTGGATGGTCATCTAAACCATTTCCTTATATTCTCTTTTCACTTTCTGGCCCTAGATGCTGGTCCCATCTGACCCGCTGGCAGCGTTTCTGGCGAACATCGGCTACTCGATCTGCCATCAGCTTCCGAGCCGCTCATTGTTCCTGGGCGGCTATCAGCTGCCATTCTGCGCTAGGGATACTGGCACTTATCTCGCGTTCACGGTGGTCATGGGCTACTATCTCGTGACGAAGAGCAAGAGGGGGGTGAAGCTGTTCGACCGCTACGTGCTCGTGGCATGTCTGATCGGCCTGGGGCTTTACGCATTCGACGCGCTCTCTTCCTATGCGGGATTGCGGAGCACGAGCAACGAGATCCGATTGCTCAGCGGGCTCGCATTCGGGGCAATGGCAGGGTTCCTTCTCACCTCGGTGGCCTCGATAGTGCTTTTGCGGTCCAAGACAACCTCACCCTCGTACACCTGGCGCGACCTGCCTCCGGTCTATTTGGCGATCGCAGTAGCAGGAGCGTTGGTGCTCGTGGATACCGGAGTGGCGGGATGGTATGCGTTCTCGGTCGTCATCGACGCCGGCTACCTTGTCTTCCTCTTTCTGATCGTTGCGATCGTGGTCGCGGTCGCCACCGGCTGGGACCTGGTCACTAAGACGAAGCGCAAACTCGTCACGACATCCATCTTGTTGGAAATCGCCGTTATCGTCCTCCTTTGGCTCGTGCACTACCTCGTGGGTACGCCGATACTCGATTGAACTTGTTACCGAAGGGACTAGAGCGCACCGTGTCATCCGGGCGGCATATAAGCGCCCGGGGAGCAGGCTTCGGGATTCACACAAAGGACATCGACTTCGCGCTCGCAATTCTCTCTCTTGGTCATCGGAGGCGCAAGCGCGGCGATGGCGTTCGCTCAGAAAGACCCTGTCACCCAAATCCAGATGCTCGCAGCAGTGCCGACCAACGTCGCTGCCGCGGACGCTTTTGCCATACGGAAGACGACCGGCTCCATCACGTACGTCAGGGAATCGTTCCTACCATTCATTTCTTTCCTGATGCCTTCGTTGATACTCGATTCGCCTGCGATTCTCCCGGCCGACCAATCCTTCACAATGGCGGTCCTGCTTGCGATTCCAGGACTGGTTCTGGCGCTGCTCGCCCTTTGGTCGCTTCGGTATTCGTTCGCAGTCTTGCCATCTGTCCGCGCCGTGGTCTTCGGAGGCCCGTATTCGGTTGTCCGGCACCCCCTCTATCTTGGCGAGACGCTGATGCTCGTGGGCCTTGTGACGATGAGGTGCAACCTCCTCATGTTGGTGCTGCTTTGCATCTCCCTCGCGCTGACGCTTGCCCGCATTCAGATCGAAGAAATGAAGCTCCGTGAATCGCCGGACTATCGAGAGTACCGCGCGCGAGTTCGCTACCGCCTCGTGCCTGGGCTGTATTGACTACAATTCCTTCTTGTACTCCTCGAGCAACGCCTTGCGATACTCTCTCTCCTTGCTCGCCGGAACGAAGTCCCTCGTCTTGACCCGCTTGAGAAGTTCGTTCGCGAGGCCGTTGTCGTCCTTCAGACCAAGAGCCAAGACCTCTTGACATATCTTGCCCCATTCGCTGATGCCGACGTTGACCCCCGCGACCCAGATCTTCTTCGTCTCGTCGAACGACGCCGACCCGCAGGCGCCGCCGCCCGATTGCTTCTCGCTGACCGGCATTCGGCTTCCCTCGTCGCGCACTCGGACCCGATGGGATTTATCGCTTTGCCTTTTCCTCGCGCGCCTTCTCGATGCTCTCGCTCCTCTCCGCGCTCTTCACCGCGATCTTGAACTGGTTGAGCATGCACGGCTCCGCGTACGATCCTGGCTTGTTCCTCAACGCCTCGTAGAGATTCACCGGGTCCCGGCCTCTCAGCTCATCTTTGCTTATGATCCCCAGCTCGAAGAGACCCTCCGCGGCCTTCGCGCTCACCCCCGGAAGCGTTCTGAGCTCAGCGATGACCTCCTCTCTCGATTTCATTTCTCGCCCTCCTACAAGAACGATACCAACGAATGCGCAACCATCATGTGGTTTGATATGAGCCAGTCGGTGACGCCTCGGAGCACGTATTCGACCGCGACGGCCGCGATCAGCAGGCCGATGATCTTGGAGAATATCTCGATGACGTTGTCGCCCACCCGCCGCACTATGTAGACCGCGTTGCGCAGCAGACCCCAGGTCACCGCGAGCGAGATCACCCCCGCGATCAGCGTGGTGAAGATGCCTACGTTCGCAGTCAGCAGGATGGCGGTGGTTATGACTCCAGGCCCGGTGAGGATCGGGGTCGCGATGATGACCCAGGCAACGCTGGAATTGTCCTGTTTGGTGAGCTTGAAGCCGAAGATGATCTCCACTGCCATCAGTATGAGGACGATGCCGCCCGCGACCCGGAACGAATCGACGCTGACGCCGAATACCGCGAGCAGGTTCGTCCCCAGGACGGTGAAGATGACGAATAGAAGGCCAGCAACGAAGACGGCGTTGTTCGCAGACTTCAACTTCTCCTTGTCATCGAAGCCCTTGGTCATGCAGATGAATATCGGCAGCGATGCGAATGGATCGAAGATGAAGAACAGCAGTGCGACCGCGTAGACCAGTTGCTCCAGAGCGTCCATTGAGGCCTTGCCAACGGATAGCGACCCCTTAATCCTTGCGCATCCGCGTGATGAGTTACTAGTCTGGCATCAGGTACCGTTCGCAATGACTCGCGGCTCTCGGGAGTCTTCTCGGTCGTTCGACCGCCAGGAAACGATTTATATTGCCACCGCTCCGTAGTGAAACCGATGTACGAGAACGTCAAGAAGAAGTACTGGCGCTGTCACATCTGCGGCGACATCCATTATGGGGAGAAGCCTCCCGCCATCTGCCCCACCTGCGGCATGAAGAACTCCTTCGCGCTCACCGACAGCTCCGAGGTCTCGAACGTCCAGGGCGACGTGAAGTACCTTCTCGACACCCCGGAGAAGCTGATCAAGGCCTGGGGGGAGTTCGTGGAGAAGGCGGACTTCCGGCTCTGGGACGACAAGCAAGCGGTGCACGACCTGGCGGTCGGGGAGCTCGAGAACATGAAGAACAAGGGGCTGCGGTACTGCCCGTGCCGGATCACGACCGGGGACCGCCAGAAGGATATTGAACTCATATGCCCCTGCAACTTCAAAGCTCAGGGCACCTGGAAGGAGTACGGGGAATGCTGGTGCGGTCTGTTCGTGAAGAGGTGATCTAATGGCTCAGGATGGAGAGAGACTGATCTGGTTCTATGGTAGGGAGTGCCCTCACTGCAAGGCCCTCCACCCGGTGGTGGACAAGTTCAGCCAGGATACTGGAACTGAGATTACGAAGCTCGAGGTCTGGCACGACGACAAGAACGCCCAGCTGATGCGCAAATACGGCAAGGCGCTCACGGAGGCGTGCGGCGGGAGCTTGGGAGTGCCGGCATTCTACAACGAGAAGACCGGGAAGGCGATATGCGGGGCCAGGATCGACGCGTCGAAACTGCAGAAGTGGGCCAGCGGCCAGTAGTCGAAACGAGGACCGTCGAGCGGCGGTCGATGAACGGGAAGTCCTTCAGGATCAAGGCGGAGCTGCTGGGCGGACGAATAGAAGCGGTCGTGCTT
>Ga0335071_10002549_pt1 | contig 19465 bp, 20 predicted proteins | sample Lox_Sample_15_FD_206724 | JGI IMG/M metagenome (GOLD analysis project Ga0335071, IMG submission 206724) | Soil microbial communities from Loxahatchee National Wildlife Refuge, Florida, United States - Lox_Sample_1.5 | ecosystem: Environmental > Terrestrial > Soil > Wetlands | place: USA...
GCGCAACTGAAGTTCACCGGTGACGTGCTGGCCGGGATCTGGCTCGGCCAGATCACCAAGTGGAACGACTCGCGCATCACGGAGCTCAACCCCGGCGTGAGCCTGCCGGACCAGGACATCGTGGTCGCCCACCGGTCGGACGGCTCCGGCACCAGCTACATCTGGACCGACTACCTGTCGAAGGTCAGCCCCGACTGGGCGCAGCGGGTGGGCAAGGGGACCTCGGTGAACTGGCCGGTCGGACTCGGCGGCCAGGGCAATCCGGGCGTCGCCAACATCGTCAAGCAGACCCCCGGCGCCATCGGCTACGTCGAGCTGATCTACGCGATCCAGAACCAGATCGGTTACGGTCTGGTGCGCAACAAGGCGGGCCGCTATATCCAGGCCTCCCTGGAGACGACGACGAACGCGGCCGCCGGCGCGGTGGCCCACCTCGACGAGAACACCGATTTCCGGATCTCCATCACCGACGCGGACGGCAACGACGTCTACCCGATCTCGTCGTTCACCTGGCTGCTGGTCCCGAAGGAAATGACCGACATGACCAAGGCGCGCGCCCTGCTCGAGTTCGTCTGGTGGGCGGTGCACGACGGCGAGCGGTATTGCAAGGACCTCGCCTACGCGCCGCTGCCGCGCCGCGTCGTGCAGCTCGAGGAACAGCGCCTCAAGAGCGTCACCGTGAACGGCCAGGCGGTGCTCCCCAGCAACTACCGCGGGCGCTAGGCCTTGACCGACCTGTCCGCCACCGTTCTGGAGCCCGAGCTCGCTCCACGATCCACGGCCGAAGAACGGTGGCGGGCCCTGAGGACGGTGAGCCGCGGCGACGTGGTCTTTCGCGCCCTGCTCACCGTCCTCGCGTTGTTGCTCCCCTTGCTGCTGTTGCTGATCGCCGTGGAGCTGGTGTCGCAGGCCATGCCCGCGGTGCACAAGTTCGGCCTGTCCTTCCTCACCACCAGCGTATGGGACCCGGTCCGCGGCGAGTTCGGCGCGCTGCCGCTGATCTTCGGGACCCTGTACTCCTCCCTGGTGGCCCTGGTGATCGCCGTGCCCCTGGCGCTCGCCTGCGCCGTCTTCCTGACCGAGTTCGCGCCCAAGTGGCTGCGCACGCCGGTCGCGACGATGATCGAGCTGCTGGCCGCCGTGCCCAGCGTCATCTACGGCCTGTGGGGCATCTTCGTCCTGATCCCGCTGCTCCGGGACCACGTCTGGCCCGTGCTGCGACCCGTGCTCGGGCACGTGCCGATCTTCAGCGGCGTCTTCTACGGCCCGTCGGTGCTGGCGGCGGGGGTGATCCTCGCCGTGATGATCGTGCCGTACATCGCCGCCGTCTCGCGCGAGGTGCTCCTCGCCGTGCCGTCCTCCCAGCGCGAAGCCGGCCTGGCCCTCGGCGCCACGCGGTGGGAGACTGTATGGGGCGTGGTGCTCCCCTACGGCCGCACCGGCATCATCGGCGCGGTCATCCTCGGCCTGGGACGGGCGCTCGGCGAGACGATGGCCGTCCAGATGGTGATCGGGAACCGGCACGAGGTCGCCGCTTCCCTGCTGCAGCCCGGCTACACCATCGCGGCGGCGATCGCCAGCGAGTTCTCCGAGGCGGTGTCCGACATGCACCTCTCGGCCCTGTTCCTGGTCGGCGCGGTCCTCTTCGTCATCACCGTCATCGTCAACGCCCTCGCCCGCCTCCTGGTCTGGCGGGTGGCCCGCGGCTCGGCCGTGGGCAGCACGGCGATCTGATGCGGGGGCGCCTGTTCCGCCGCATGTTCGGCTCGGCGATGACCGGCCTGACCTACGCGGCCGCCGTGCTCGCCATTCTCCCGCTCGCGGTCATCTTCGCGATGCTGCTGGTCAAGGGCGCGGGCTCGATCAACTGGGACTTCTTCGTGAAGTCGGCCGTGCCGTTCGGGGAGCCGGGAGGCGGGTTCGCGCACGCCATCGTGGGCACGCTGATCATGGTCAGCCTGGCGTGCGCGTTCGGCCTGCCGATCGGCGTGGGCACGGGCGTCTTCCTGGCGGAGTTCGGCGGCGGCCGGCTGGGCTTCACGGTCCGGTTCGTGGCCGACGTCCTCAACGGCGTCCCGTCCATCGTCATCAGCATCTTCGCATGGACCTGGCTGGTGAAACCCACCGGGCATTTCTCCGCCCTGGCCGGGGGCGCCGCGCTCGCCATGATCCTCGTCCCCATCGTGGCCCGCACGACCGAGGAGATGGTGCGGCTGGTGCCCAACTCCCTCCGGGAGGCGGCCCTCGCCCTCGGCTACCAGCGCTGGCGCGCGACCCTCCAGGTGGTGGTGCGGACGGCGCTCTCGGGCATCGTGACCGGATGCCTCGTGGCCATCGCGCGGGTGGCGGGAGAGACCGCGCCGCTGCTCTTCACGGCGCTGGGGAACGAGTTCTTCTCCACCAGACTGAACGGCCCGATGGCGGCGTTGCCCCTGCAGGTGTGGAGATACGCCCTCGGCCCGTACGACGAATGGCACCGGGAGGCGTGGGCGGGGGCCCTCGTGCTGATCACGCTCGTCCTCGCCCTGAGCCTCATCGCTCGCGCCGTGGTCCGTGCCAAGCGTCAGCACGCTTGAACGGCCGCGGGGAGACCCGCCCGTGACCGCGCCGCCGCCCGCCCGGCCCGCCGCCTCGAACGCCCAGGCGGCGCCGGCGACCGTGCCGCGGCTCGCGACCGACGCCCTCACCGCCTGGTACGGGAGCACCTCGGGGGTGCGCGACGTGACGCTCGCCTGCCGGGAGAACACGGTCACCGCGCTGATCGGGCCTTCCGGCTGCGGGAAATCCACGCTGCTGCGCTCGCTCAACCGGATGCACGAGCTGGTGGCGGGCGCCCGCGTCACGGGGCGGGTCCTGCTCGACGGCTACGACATCTACGACGCGGCCATCAATCCGGTCCAGGTCCGCCGGCGGATCGGGATGGTCTTCCAGCGCCCGACCCCGTTCCCGACGATGTCCATCGCCGAGAACGTCGCCGCCGGCCTCGCCGTGGGGAAGCAGGTGTCGGGCGCCGATCGGGACGGGATCATCGAGCGCGCCCTGCGCCGCGCCGCGCTCTGGGACGAGGTCAAGGACCGGCTCCACGACTCGCCCCTCAACCTGTCCGGCGGCCAGCAGCAGCGACTCTGCGTGGCCCGCACGGTGGCGCCGGAGCCCGAGGTCATCCTGCTCGACGAGCCGACCGCGTCGCTCGACCCCGCGGGCGCCGCGCACATCGAGGAGCTGGTCCAGGAGCTGAAGCGCGAGTTCACGGTCGTAATCGTCACCCACAACCTGCAGCAGGCGGCCCGCGTCTCCGACGTCACGGCGTTCTTCTATCTCGGCGAGCTGATCGAGGTGGGACCCACGTCACGGATGTTCACCGCGCCGGAGAAGGCGCAGACCGAGGCTTACATCACCGGGCGGTTCGGATGACCGCGCCGAAGACCCGCGTCACGCCGGGCGGCACCGTCCGGCTCATCGGCACGCTCGCCTCCAGGGAGTTCTCGTTCTGGTACGGCGCCAAGCAGGCGCTGTTCGACATCAGCATCGAGGCCAAGCCGAACGCGGTCACCGCGCTCATCGGTCCGTCCGGGTGCGGGAAGTCCACCTTCCTCCGCTCGATCAACCGGCTCCAGGAGCTGCTGCCGCGCACCCGCTTCACCGGCGACATCGCCTTCGACGGCGACTCCGTGTTCCGCGCGGGCGTGGACCCGGTGGATCTGCGCCGCCGCATCGGCATGGTGTTCCAGCGCCCCAACCCCTTCCCCAAGACCATTTTCGACAACGTGGCCTACGGGCCCCGGGTGACCGGGACGGTGGCCGAGAGCGACATGCCCGAGCGGGTGGAGCGCTCGCTGCGCAACGCGGCGCTGTGGGACGAGGTCAAGGACCGGCTGGACGACCCCGGAACCTCGCTCTCGGGCGGCCAGCAGCAGCGGCTGTGCATCGCGCGCGCGCTGGCCAACGAGCCCGAGGTCCTGCTGATGGACGAGCCGTGCTCGGCCCTGGACCCGATCGCCACGCAGAAGATCGAGGAGCTGATCGTCGAGCTGAAGGGGAGCTACACGATCGTCATCGTGACGCACAACATGCAGCAGGCCGCCCGGGTCTCCGATTACACCGGCTTCTTCTTCCTGGGCCACCTGGTGGAGTTCGGCACGACGCAGCAGATCTTCACGAGCCCCAGGGACGACCGCACCGACGCCTATATCACCGGGAGATTCGGATGAGCAACCCGCTCGAGCCGCAGCGCCACTTCCACGAGGAGCTGGCCCAGCTCAAGCAGCGCCTCATGGTCGTCTCGGCCGAAGCCGAGGAGGCGGTCGGCAAGGCCGTCACCGCGCTCCTGACGCGCGACCGATCGAAGGCGCAGGACGTGATCCGCGGCGACAAGACGATCAACACGCTGGAGAGCAGCATCGAGGAACAGGCCTTCCAGCTGATCGCGCTGCACCAGCCGATGGCCAAGGACCTGCGGCTCATCTTCGCCGCCATCCGGATCGTCGGCGACCTCGAGCGCGTGGGGGACCACGCGGTCAACATCGCCCAATCCGCCGAGCGGCTCGCGACCAATCCGCACATCGTGCCCGAGCCGGAGATCGTCGAGATGGCGCGGCTGTCGCGGAAGATGCTCGCGGACGCCCTGAGCGCCTTCGTGCGCGGCGACGCCCCGCTGGCGCGGGAGGTCTGCCGGCGGGACGACGCGGTGGATTCGCTGAACGACTCCGTGTTCCGCATCCTGCTCACGCATATGATGGAGGATCAACGAGTTATCGGGGCCGGGATGGAGCTGCTCCTGGTCTCCCGGAACCTCGAGCGGGTGGCCGACCTCGCGACGAACGTCGCCGAGGACGTAGTTTTCCTGGCGGAAGGCAAGACCATCAAGCACCACGCGGAAGACGAGCGGCCCGCACCCGACGGCGTCGCGTGAAGGAGCCATGGGCATCCACGAACCACATACCTTCCCCGGACGGCTCATAGTCGTCGAGGGCATCGATGGCTCGGGGAAATCCACCCAGCTGTCGCTGCTCCAGACGTACCTGGTCTCCGAGGGCTACGACGTCTCCTTCACGGAGTGGAATTCCAGTCCGCTGGTGAAGGACACGACGCGGCGCGGCAAGAAGAAGAACCTCTTCTCGCCGACCACCTTCTCGCTGATCCACGCCACCGACTTCGCCGACCGGCACGAGCGGTCGATCCTGCCGCCGCTGCAGGCGGGGCTGATCGTGCTCGCGGACCGCTACGCGTACACCGCGTTCGCCCGCGACGCGGCGCGCGGCTGCGAGCCGGGCTGGATCCGCAACCTGTACGACTTCGCCACCCGCCCGGACCTCGCCCTCTACTTCCGCGTGGACATCGACACGGCGGTGGCGCGCATCACCGGCGGCCGGATCCAGCTCAAGTTCCACGAGGCCGGGATGGACCTCGGACTCTCGCCCGACCCGATCACCTCGTTCCGGATCTTCCAGAACCGCGTGCTCGAGGAGTACGACCGCGTGTCCGACGAGTTCGGGCTCACGGTGCTGGACGGCGCCCGGTCGGTGGTCGAACAGCAGCGCGAGATGCGCAAGCTCGTGAAGCCCATCCTCAAGGGCCTGCGGCGCACGCATGCGGAGCGGCCTTCGGCCGCCACGGCGCGCCTGGCCGCGGCGAGGAGCACCTGATGGACGCGCGCTTCTACGGGGCAGGGCTGGCGAAGCTCGAGGCCGGCACGGACCTGCCCGGCAACCTGATCGTCGTCGAGGGCGCGGACGGCGTCGGCCGCTCCACGCACATCGAGCTGCTCCAGGGATGGCTGGAGGGCCAGGGCTTCGCCGTGGCCTCGACCGGCCTGGTGCGCTCGGCGCTCACGCGGCGCGGGATCGAGTCGGCGAAGGAGGGGCACTCGTTCGACCGGACGACGATGGCCCTGTTCTACGCGACCGACCTCGCCGACCGCCTCGAGCACGAGATCATCCCCGCCCTGCGCAGCGGGTTCGTCGTCCTGGCCGACCGGTACGTCTTCACGACGATGGCGCGCGGCTCGGCGCGCGGGCTCGACCGCGAGTGGCTGGCCAAGCTGTACGGCTTCGCGCTCGTGCCGCGGCGGGTGTTCTTCCTGCGGCTCGACCCCGACGAGCTGATCCGCCGCACCCTGCGCCGCGGCGGCGAGCTCGACTACTGGGAGTCGGGACGCGACATCGGCCTCGCGCCGGACCTCTACACGTCGTTCCGCAAGTACCAGACGCTCATCCTCGAGGAGTTCGACCGGATGGCCGAGCTGTACGGCTTCACCACCATCGACGCGTCCCGCACCGTCGAGGAGGTGCAGGCCGAGCTGCGCCGCGAGGTCGCCAACCTCCTCGACCCGTCCCTGCTCACGCCCGTCGTCGATGTCGCCGACGACTGAACGCTTCGCGGCGATAGACGTCGGCTCCAACTCGATTCGCTGTCTGATCGCCGAGCAGGGCGAGGACGGCCATCTCCAGATCATCGACGACCTGAAGGACCAGCCCCGCCTCGCGCGCGGGCTGTCGTCCACGGGGCTGCTCGCGCCCAAGTCCGTGGAGCACGCCCTCGAGTCGCTGGGCCGGATGGTACAGGCCGCCGAGCGGCGCGGCGCCTCGCGCGTGGCGCTGGTCGCGACCTCGGCCGTGCGCGACGCCGCCAACGGCCGCGAGTTCGCGGAGCGGGTCAAGAAGGAGATCGGCATCCCGCTCGAGGTGATCGACGGCGAAACGGAGGCGCGGCTCGCCTTCCTGTCGGTGAGCGAGCACTTCCCGATCGGGCGGGGGCGCGCGGTGGTCGCCGACATCGGCGGCGGCAGCCTCGAGCTGGTACTCGCGATCGGCGGGCTGGTGGACCGCGTGGTCTCGCTCCCCTTCGGCGCCGTGCGCCTCACGGAGCAGTACCTCGCGGGCGCCGAAGACGCCGGCCAGGGCGTGCGCAAGCTGCGCGGCGCGGTGCGGCAGAAGCTGCGGCGCGCCATCCCGGGCCGCGAGTGGGCCGCCGCGAAGCTGTTCGGGTCCGGCGGGACGTTCACCAACCTGGCGCGCATCTCCGTCGCCCGCGGCCGCGGCGCCGTGCCGCCCGGCGGCATCCACGCCCAGTCGGTCACGTCGGCCGAGCTGCAGCGGATCCTCGAGTGGCTGGCCGCGATGAGCGTCGAGGAGCGGCGCGGGGTTCCCGGCCTCAACGCCGCGCGCGCCGACATCATCGTCGCGGGCCTCGCGGTCGCGGCCGAGGTGCTCGAGCTGTTCGACGCGCCGAAGGTCATCGTATCCGCGTTCGGCCTGCGGGAAGGCCTCCTCATCCACCTGGCACGGCCCACCGCCGGCGCCGAGGCCCCGACCAAGGCCAGGGCCCTGCGCCGGTTCGCCGACCGGTGCCGCGCCGACCGCCGCCACGGCGAGCAGACGGCGCGCCTGGCCCGCAAGCTGTTCGACGTCCTCGGCAAGCGGCTCGGCTGCGTGCCGGAGGATTGGGAGCTGCTGGAGGCCGCCGCGCTCCTGCACGACGTCGGGACCATCGTGTCGTACCGCAGCCATCACAAGCACAGCTACCACCTGATCGCGCACGCGGAGTCGCTCCCGTTCCCGCCGCGCGAGCGGCTCCAGATCGCGCTCATCAGCCGCTACCACCGCAAGCGGGGCCCGAGCAAGAAGCACCTCGAGTATGCCGCGCTCGAGCCGGCCGAGCGCGCCCGGGTGCGCCGCCTCTCCGCCTTGCTGCGGGTGGCGTGCGGGCTCGACCGCGGTCACGTCTCCGCGGTGGAGGCGATGCGGCTGCGCGTCCTTCCCGACCGGCTGCTGATCGACGTGGTGCCGCGGCTGGTGACGACGGACCTCAAGCTCGAGCTGTGGGGCGCGCAGCGGAAGGCGGACGTGCTGGCGAAACTGCTGCAGCGCGAGGTGATGGTGCGCGGCGCACCACTGGCGGCTTCGAAGACGGAGTCCTAGTCTCGCACGCGACCTCGCCCTTGGACCGGAAGTGCCTCCGCGCGCCTCCACCACGCGCCAACATACCGCGGAACCCGCTGGCAGTATCGCGCATACTCCTCGCCGTGTACGGCCAGCAAATGCTCTTCCTCTGTCACTACCATCGTCGGATGTAGCACAATGCCGTACAGCGCCGCCCATCCCAGCGCGTACCACGATGGCCACAGCACGACACACCCCAGCACCACCGGGACAAAGAACACCAGCTGCGGATTCCGCGTCACTCGGTACGGCCCGCTCTGGATCAACCCCTTCACCTGCAACCCGAATGCCCGCCGCAACCCGAACCAGAGCATCGTCCCGAATGCCGAGACCAATCCAAGCGCCATGCAGACTCTCCCCACTGTCCTCAGCGGTTCACTCACAGGCACTTCGCGCGACCAGGGCGACACCCACTGGGGCGGATTGTAGAGGTATGGAAAGCTCACGTACAAGCTCATGACCAACAGCTCAAGGAGACTCGAGAGCAACGTCAAGCGGCCTTTTCGCTGGTAGTCGCGGCGGGCGAAGACGCGAAAGACGACGAAGGCGAAGGCGATGAGCAGCGCAGCCGCGACGAAGTAGATCGCTGTCTTCATCAGACCACACTCTTGCTTGCGCTGGTTTCCACGAATACGCGGAAATGCCTGCGTGCTTGCCGACATTCGCCCCAGCGCCGGACGACTGCCCGCCAGCCACACCTACGATGCACGCGGTAGCCCCGCAGCGATAGCAGGGCGTGAGGGCAGGGTCGTTTCGTGGCGGCTGGCGACCGGAACACCATGAACGCTTGGGCGCAAGCCGGCGTCTGCGACCGCCGAGGGTCCAAGCCTGAGTCTGATACCTGTTCTTTACAAATCCTTGACGCAGACGCCGACCGAGTGGATGCAGACTCTCGGGTTGGCCCGTGGCTTGCACGCCCGTTGTCATGGCAGCACGTACCCTGCGACCGGGTCGGAGGTACCATGGTCGCCTGCGGAGGGGCGGAGCACCCTCGCAGCGTCGCCTGATGTGGCAGGCGGTCGGGCCAAGCGCGGCCGGCGGTGTTTTGGCCGGGCGGGGCGACAGGCGCTACAATTGAGGCGCTCTCACAAGATGAGTCGGCATGAAACGGATTCTTGGACCGCTCCTGCTTCTGCTGCTCGTCGTCGGCGTGGGCTGGGGCATCGTGCGCTCCGCCCGGCTCTGGCTGAGCAGCCGCAATGTCGTCACGGTGCGGGGCCTGGTCGGCTCCGAGAAGATCCCCTTCCTCACCGACGCTCGCGTGCTGGCCGCCCTGCGGCGGCACGGCTTGGACCTGCAGGTGGAGAAGGCCGGCTCGCGCGAAATGGCCTCCCGCACCGACCTGCGCCGCTACGACTTCGCCTTCCCCGCCGGCGCACCCGCCGCCACCAAGCTGATGCAGCAAGCGCATGTGACGAAGTCGTACAATCCGTTCTTCACGCCGATGGCCGTCGCGTCATGGAGAGCGATCGCGGAGATGCTGGCGGCGAACGGGATGGTGCAGCGGGGCGCCGACAGCGTCCTGACGCTCGACATGCATCAGCTCCTGGCCGTGATGCGCCGCGGCGCCCGTTGGCGCGACCTGCCGCACAACACGGCCTACCAGGTCGGCAAGGCGGTGTTGATCTCGACCACCGACGTGCGGACGTCCAATTCGGCCGCCATGTACCTCGCGCTCACCAGCTACCTGATCAACGGCGACAACGTCGTGCAGACCGAGGCCCAGGCCGAGCACGTGCTGCCGGTAGTGGCACCACTCTACTTCCAGCAGGGCTACCAGGAGTCCAGCACGGCGGGGCCGTTCGAGGACTACCTGACCATGGGCATGGGCAAGGCCCCGCTGGTGCTGGTCTACGAAGCACAGTTCGTGGCCTACCAGATCGAGCATCCGCGGGCGAATCCCGACATGGTGCTGCTCTACCCCCAGCCCACGGTGTTCACCAAGCACACACTGGTGCCGTTCTCGCCGCGCGGCGATTCCCTCGGCGTGCTGCTCGAGACCGATACCGAGCTGCAACACCTCGCCGCCGAGTTCGGCCTGCGGACCGCCGACGCCACCTACGGCGCCACGCTGTGGGCGCAGAAGGGCGTCCGCGTGCCGAGCCATCTGATCGACGTCGTCGATCCGCCGAGCTACGACATCCTCGAGCACATGATCACCGCATTGGCCCGGGGCGCGCCGTGTGCTGCCTCGGACAGCACCTGCCACTGACACCACCGGCCGACCTTGAGGAGCGAAGATGAGCGACACCGCCACCGCGCAACCCGCCCTGACCCTGACACCGCCCGAGCCCGTGGCCGCCGTGCCGCCCGGGCAGGCAGCCGGCATGGTCAAGCTCGACCCCGCCGTCACGGCCAGCCTCGATTCGCAGGTCCGGGAGTACGTCGGGGGACTCGTCTCCGACGACGTGCACAGCGATGCGTTTCAGACGCGGCTGAACTCGATCCAAACGCTCGGCAACGCCGACGTGCAGGCCTCGGCCCAGGTATCGAACCGCATGCTGCAGCGGCCGGTGCGGGCCATGGAGCACGGCGGGCTGGGTGAGACCGCGGTGATTTCCAACGGCCTGATCGAGCTGCGGCAGACGATCGACAAGCTCGATCCCTCGAAGCAGGGCGACCTGCTGTCGCCCCGTCGGCTGCTGGGGATCATCCCGCTGGGCAACAGGCTGCTCGCTTATTTCGACAAGTACCGCTCGGCCCAGACCCACCTGAACGCGATCATCGAGTCGCTGAACCGTGGGCAAGACGAGCTGCGGCGCGACAACGCATCCATCGAGCAGGAGAAGCAGAACATGTGGGCGCTGATGCAGCGCCTTGAGCAATGGGTGTACCTCGGCAAACAGCTCGACCAAGCCGTGGAGGCGAAGGCAAGCGCGCTCGAGAGCAGCGATCCAGCCCGGGCGAAGCTGGTCAAGGAGGAGGTCCTGTTCGCGGTGCGTCAGAAGGTCACGGACCTGCTCACCCAGCTGGCGGTGAACAGCCAGGGATACCTCGCGCTCGACCTGGTGCGGCGCAACAACGTGGAGCTGATCAAGGGCGTGGACCGCGCAACCACGACCACCGTGTCGGCACTGCGCACCGCGGTGATCGTCGCGCAGGCGCTCGCGAACCAGAAGCTCGTGCTGGACCAGATCACGGCGCTCAACACCACGACCGGCAACATCATCGAGGGCACGGCGAAGATGCTGAAGGAGCAGTCGGGCGCCATCAGCGAGCAGGCCTCCAGCGCGACGATCCACATCGAGCAGCTGCAACGCGCCTTCGACGACGTCTACGCGACGATGGACGCCATCTCCCAGTACAAGGTCAAGGCGCTGGACAGCATGGGCAAGACCATCGATGTCCTCACCACGGAGGTGGACAAGGCAAAACAGTACCTGGACCGCGCGCGCGGAGAGCCGGGGCAGGCGGCACCGGCCGCGCTGAATTCGGCCGGTGCCGTGAAGCTGCTGCCGGGGCCGTCGGCATGATGCGGCGCGCGGTTCACTGGCTGGTGATCGCGGCCTTCGGCGTCGGCGCGGCGTGCCACCGCGGCCCGCCTCCCGAGACCCTCACCGTCCTGGCCGGCTCGGAGCTCAAGGACCTCGAGCCCCAGCTGGAGCAGATCCGCAAGCAGACCGGCGTCGAGCTGCGTTTCCAATACAGCGGCACGCTGGCCGGCATCGATCGCCTGAACGCCGGCGAACCCTTCGACGCGGTGTGGTTCTCGCACGCCAAGTATCTGATCCTGAGCGACGCGGGCCGCAACCGGGTGAAGGCGGAAGAGCGCATCATGCTCTCGCCCGTCGTGCTCGGCATCAAGGCGAGCAGGGCGCGGGCCTTCGGCTGGGTGAACAATCCCAACGTGACGTGGGCCGCGATCGCCGCCCGGGTGAAATCGGGCGAGCTGCACTACGCCATGACCAATCCGACGGCCTCGAACAGCGGCTTCAGCGCCGTCATCGGCGTGGCCGCCGCGCTCTCCCGCACGGCGGGCGCCCTCACGGAGACCGATATCAACACGGAGGCGCTTCGTGACTTCTTCCGCGGCCAGGCCCTCACCGCCGGCAGCTCCGGGTGGCTGGCAGAGAGCTACGAGCGCGACCAGGACCGGCTCGACGGAATGATCAACTACGAGTCCATTCTCCTGTCGCTGAACCGGAGCGGCCGGCTCCGCGAGCCGCTGGTGCTCGTGTACCCCAGGGAAGGCATCGTGACGGCCGACTACCCGCTCGTCCTGCTGAACGCGGACAAGCGGGCCGCGTACGACCGGCTGGTGGCCTACCTCAAGGGCCCGGATTTCCAGCGCACGTTGATGACGGCGACGTTCCGCCGCCCGGTGAACCCCGACGTGCCGCTCGACTCGTCGTTCCCACGCGACCTCATCGTGGAGTTGGCGTTTCCGTCGCGCCTGGCGGTCGTGGATCGGGTGCTCGAGAGCTACCTCAGCGAGCAGCGCCGCCCGGCCCACTCCTTCTTCCTGCTGGACGTCAGCGGGTCCATGAAGGGGCCGCGCCTGGACCAGCTGCAACGCGCGATCTACACTCTGGCGGGTGACGATTCGTCATTGACCGGACGCTTCGCGCAGTTCCAGCCGCGCGAGGTGGTGAGCATGCTCACCTTCAGTGACCGGATCCAGGACCGGAAGGACTTCGACCTCGGCACTGGTCCGCAGCCGGCCGCGACGCGCCTCGCCGTGCGCCAGTTCGTGGGCGGGCTGCAGGCTGACGGCGGCACGGCGATCTTCTCGTCGCTGGAGGAGACGTACCAGGCCGCGCTCGCGGCGCGGCGAGCCGACCCCGACCGCTACGTCTCGATCGTCCTGATGACCGACGGCGAGAGCAACCGGGGGGCCTCCCTCGACGACTTCCGCGGCTTCGTTGCCTCGCTGCCGCCCGAGGCCCGGGAGATCAAGGTGTTCCCCATTGTGTTCGGCGAGGCCGACCGGCGGCAGCTCGATGCCATCGCCTCACTGACCGGCGGCCGGCTGTTCGAGGGCAACAACGCCCGGCTGGCGGCGGTGTTCAAGGAGATCCGGGGCTACCAGTGACCGATCCGGCAACGGGAATCACGCGCCGGACGCGCCTGCTCCTGTTCCTGTACTCGCGGCGCAACCTCGTGGGCTCACTGCTCGCCCTCGTCGGCCTGGGGGCCCACTTCGTCGGCATCCTCGAGGCCGGCTGGCTGGCCATCGTGGTCGGCCTGTATGGGATCGGTTACCTGGCCGCTCCGGCGCAGCGGGAGCTGGCGCTCTCCCTCAGCGGCGAGCTCGCCGCGGGCGACATCGAAGGCCGCCTCGACCAGCTCGTAGCGTCGCTGGCGCACAAGGTCGAGCCCGACGTGCTTGAGCGCGTAAGTCAGATCCGGCAGTCCATCGTGACGCTGCTGCCCCGGCTGCTGGCCCAAGAGAACGTGGGCGACGCGAGCCTGTTCACCGTGCGCCAGACCGCGCTTGAGTACCTGCCCACCACCCTGCAGAGTTACGTGGCACTGCCGGCGGCGTTCCGCCGGATGCACGCCGTCCAGGGAGGCAAGACGCCGAAGGATCTCCTGCTTGAGCAACTCGGCATTCTGGACGCGAAGATGAAAGAGATCGTGGTCAGCGTGGCGCAGAACGACATGCAGGCCCTCCTGGTCAACGGCCGGTTCCTCCAGGAGAAATTTGGACAGCGCGGCTTTCTGCTGGGCAAGAGGTCCGAAGCTGCGTCAACCTGACATCTCCGAGTGGGGCCACGTCATGCGCACGTTGTTTCGCCGGTCGCTTCCGCCTTGTCTCTGGATACTCGGCGCCGTTGCCTGTTCCGGGTCCTCCGGCAGCAAGTCGGAGCCTGTCTCCAGGTCTCCCAGCCGGCAGACGGCATCGATGCCTGGGTACGTGGATACCGTGGATGCCCGGATCGTGGCCAGGTCGGTGGTGCTCTGCAAGACCACGGCGGACTCCGTGCGGCGTCTGCTCGGCGAGCCCACCAGGGACGGCCTTCTCCACGGCGCCCGTGTGATGAGCTGGACCACGCGCCTCCAGTCGCCAGAAGTCTTCCTGGCCATCCTCGTAGACAGTCGCGGGGTCGTCGCGGATCTCTACTTCGACGTTCCAACGGAAGTCCCCTGGGTCCCAACGGACCAATGCTCGCGTCGATAGCCTCCGCGCCTCGGGCCGCCGGCTCTTGAGTCCCAGCCCAGCCGTTCGACGCGTGTTGCTCGCCGTTGCCCTGCTGCTTCTGCTGGCACAGGCCTGGACCAGCTTGAGCGGCGGGCCGCGGCGGCTCCCCGAATCCCATACGCCTGGCCAGAAGGCGCAAACGGCAGCCGAGATCGCGTGTGGGCTGCTCAGTCTGGTCGGTGTGGTCACCACCTTCTGGCGGCGCGTGCTGGGTCCGTGGGTCCTGGCCGGCTGGGTGTTGGGCGTCACGATCGCCCAAGGACTGGCCGCCGTAGTCTGGGGCCGCGCCAGCGTCGGCGGCGGCCTGCGCACGGCCGGAGCAACGCTTCTCGCGGCCCTGGGAGTTGTCTGGCTCTTACGCGTGGGGGCTCGCGGACTGTCCGGCGGATGAACCGGCAGCGCCTGCCTCTTCGGGAATGACATATGGCGCCGAGTTGGCGAGCCACAGCTTGGCGCTCGTCCGTTCGCCGGTCCCGCTGAAGGAGCCCGCATCATGAAGCTGATGGTTACGGCATTGTCACAGGCGTCGACGGGATGCACCGCCGCAGATGACGATGGCGGCCGACAGGGACAGTCGGAGGAGACGACGTGATCCCCATCGTCCTCTTCATCATGGTCGGACTCGTTCCCATCTCGTTCAGCCCCATCGGCAGGGCGCTGGCCCGCCGGATCGGAGGTGAGAGTGAGGGACGGCAGGACGCGGCCGACGTCGAGGCGCTGCGGGGTGAGGTGGAGCAGCTCCAGCAGCAGCTGGACGAGGTGCAGAACCGGCTCGATTTCGCCGAACGACTGCTGGCTCAGGCACGGGAACGGGGACTGCTCTCCGACGGGAAGGAAAGGTAGGATCGTGAGAGGCGTACTTCTCCTGCTGGCCGTGGTCGCGTGCACCTCCGGAGTCGGCGAGGCCGGACGGCAGCGGCCCACGCCCGATGAACTGCGGATGTGGCGGGAGTTCGTCACGCTGGTGCGCGCCGGCAACTTCCCGTCCGACAGGATCAAGCCCTACCGGGAAGAGCTGCGCGCGCCGCTCCTCGGGTTCCTCGAGACGATGCGCGCGAAGGCCGACTGGCACGAGTGGGACGCGTCACCGGAGACCTTCCGGGTCGGGGACGAGGTGCACTTTCTCCTGCCGCTGACGTTCGACGGGCACACGCGCACATTCAGCTTTTCCTTCGTCCGCGAGCACGGCCGCTGGTCCTTCGAGCACATGGAAGGCATCTCGATTCGGATGGACGAGGTCGGTCGCCTTCCGGCGCACTCGTTCCCCGACCTGCCCGACACGGACAAGGCCTGGATGCGAGAGGAGATCGAGGTGACCCGCGAGGTGCACCTCTACAACGCGCTGGCCGCGGAGAAAGGTGCCGCCGCGGCGCTCCAGTGGTTCAACGACGGCCAGGGCTACGCGCTGGCCGCCCGGACCTGGGTCCCCTTCGTCGCGCCGTCGCGGGCCTTCATCCTGTATCTGTGCTGGGAGCAGGCGAACCTGCGCGGCAACGGGGTGGTGCTGGAGCGACTCGACGCCGACACGGCCGTCGTCCGCATCACGCCCCTCTACTACCAGTTGTACGAACGCACCGGCCATCTCAAGCTGCAGATCACGCCGGACGCGTACCGGACGCTGTACGAGACCCGGTGGCAGGATCGGGCGTCCGCGGCCGGCTGGGACGTGGCCATTTCGTGTGCGGAAGGCCGCTGCCTCTTCCGCTTCGTCAGGCCCCCCGGGGCGAGCTGACCTCCGTCCCCACCTGGTCCCGCCTCCCGGGCGAGACCATCAGCGTGCGCCGCAGCCAGCCGGCCCGCGCGAGCATCAGGCCGCCGACCGCCACGGCGAGCAGCAGGGTGTAGAAGCGCCACAGCAACAGCAGCTGGCCTGCGGCTCCGACCGGAAGGCTCCTGGAGAACCCCGCGATGAACCCCAGCTCCACGCCTCCCGCGCCGGCGGGAGTCGGGAGCAGCGCCTGGCCCAGCAGCAACAGGTATGAGCCGACGATCAGCAGGCTGGGCGTGGTGCCGGGGATCCCGGCCGCCAGGACCGGCAGGATCGCCGTGCGCGCGGCGAGGCTCAGCAGCGTCAGGCCGCCGACCGCCACCAGCAGCGACGGCGGCCGGCGCCGCACCGCGACCCACACGTCCCGCGCGTGGTGCACGAGCCCCGGCGGCAGCCGATGGCGGAACCGCACGGCCGCCGCGGCGCTCAGCGTAGCCGGGACCACGACGAGGCCGATGGCTCGCAGCGCCGACGAGGGAGAGCCCAGCACGGCCAGGCGCCGCGCGAATTCGGCGGCCGCGCCCGCGAACAGCGCCGACAGCACCAGCGCGCCGAGCGCGATCGCCACGACGCTGGCGCCGAATTCCGTCACGAACGCGGCGAGACACGCGGACGCGGCCGCGCCGGCGCGATGGAACGCGGCGAACCGCAGGGGATCCGCGCCGATCTGGGCGGGGGTGAGCGAGCCCACGGCGTCGGCGCAGAGGTTGACGCCGACCGCCCGGGCGAGCGGCATCGGCACCAGGGCCCGCACGCGCAGCCCCCGCGCGAGCGCGTCCAGCACAAGCAGTGCGACGACGGCGAGATGCTGCGACCACGCGATCGTCACGCGCGCGCCGCGCCCCCGTCCGAAGGTCCCCGCTCCGCGCCCTCCGGGGCGGTCATCCGGCTGGGTGCGGCGACCGCGCGTCCGGCTCCGCCGCGAGCCGGTACGCCGGACGGAATGCGTAGGCCTGCTGCACCAGGTAGTCCACGGGAAAGCGCTCGGGATACTCGGCGTAGTCAAGCCCGTAGCGCGAGGCCTTGCGCCGCGCCGGGTCGGGGAAGTAGGCCGTGCCGAAGAGCCAATCCCACACCGCGAGCTTGGTGGAGTAGTTCTTCCCGTAGGCCGCCGCTTCGGCGGCGTGGTGCCAGCGGTGCATCTCCGGGCCGTTGATCACGTACCGCAGCGGCCCGAGCCGCACGTCGAGGTTCGAGTGGATGAACATCCCCCAGATCGCGCTCACGGCCCCCTTGAGGACCGCCACCTGCGGCGCCGCCCCCAGCAGCACGATGGGCGCGAACTCCACCGTCTGGTTGATCAGGATCTCGAGCGCGTGCGAGCGCACGCCCGAGAGCCAGTCCACGTCGTGCACCGAGTGGTGCGCCTCGTGGATCCTCCACAGCAGCAGCGAGCGGTGCTGGAGTCGGTGGAACAGGTAGATGTAGAGGTCGTGGGTCACGATGAAGAAGGCCAGCTGAACGCCCACGGGCCACGCCGATACCAGCGCGAGGCGCGAGAGGCCGGTGTGGACGTCGAGTGCGTGGATCACGCGCCCGATCACGAGGCCCAGCACGTAGCTCTGGACGAAGCAATACAGGACGAAGTCGATCCAGAAGCCCGGCCGCAGGACGCGCTGGCCACGGTTGTAGGGCCGCACGCGCTCGAGCAGCACCAGCAGCGCGCCGGCGACGACGACGGCCAGGAAGGTCCAGAGCTCGACGGATCTCACGCGTGCGCCGCTGCGCCCGGAGGCGCCACGGACACGCGGCGCAGGCGCCGGAGCGCGCCCAGCTCGCTGTCGTAGACCCGCTTGACCCCGTCCCCCAGCGAGCGCTCGATGTCGCGGAGGTCGCGCACCAGCCGCATCAGGCCGACGATCTCGACCGACGCCGCCTGGTCGGAGCCCCACATGCTGCGGTCGAGCGTGATGTGCCGCTCGACGAACGCGGCGCCGAGCGCGACGGCGGCGCAGGTCGTCGCCAGGCCCGTCTCGTGGCCCGAATATCCCACCGGAACGCCGTCGAACCGGTCCCGCAGCGTGAGGATGGCGTGGAGGTTGAGCTCCGACGGCGGACACGGATACGTGCTCGTGGCGTGCGCCAGGAGCAGATCGTCCTCACCCGCCGCGCCGACGGCCGCCTCGATCTCCTCCATCGTGGACATCCCCGTCGACAGCATCAGCGGCTTCCCGGTCGCACGGAGCTTGGCGAGCAGCTCGTGATCGGTGAGGGTGGCCGAAGCCACCTTGAAGAACGGCGGGTCGAAGCCTGCGATGAAATCCACCGAGGGCTGGTCCCAACACGACGCCGTCCACGCGATCCCGCGGTCGCGGCAGTAGCGGTCGATCTCCGCGTACTGCGCGAAGTTGAACTCGACGCGGCGGCGGTACTCGAGGTACGTCATCCGCCCCCACGGGGTGTCGCGTTCCACCGCCCGCTGCTCGGGCGGCACGCACAGCTCCGGGGTGCGCTTCTGGAACTTCACGCAGTTGCAGCCGGCGGCCACCGCACCGTCGATGAGCTTCTTGGCGATCTCGACCGAACCGTTGTGGTTGATGCCGATCTCCGCGATCACGTACACGGGCTCGCCGTCGCCAATGGCGTGGCGGCCGACCTTGAGCCACCGCCGCCGCGGCGCGGGCAGGAGGTGCAGGCCGGCGGTCCGGGACGAGGGCGCGGCCTCCCCTGCCTGCCTCGCTGCGAGGATCGCCTCGGCGAACTCGCGGAACGCCCCGTGCCCCCCGCGCCGGGACGCGACGTAGTCGGCCGTCTCCCGCACCGCGGGCTCGGCGTCGCGCGGGCAGCCCGAGACGCCGACCGCGCGGAGCGCCTCCAGGTCCTGCACGTCGTCGCCGATGAACGCCACCTGTTCGAGCGCCAGGCCCCGGCGCGCGGCGATCTCCTCGATCACCGCCAGCTTCTCCGTCACCCCCAGATGCACTTCGGTGAGCTGGAGACGTTCCGCGCGCCGCCGCGTCGCCGGCGAGCGGTCCCGGCTGACGACGCCCGTCTCGATCCCCGCCGCGCGCAGGCGCTCCACGCCCATGCCGTCGCGGCGCGAGAAGCGCGTCAACTCCTCCCCGCGCCCCGAGTAGAGCACGGTCCCGTCCGTGAGCACCCCGTCGCAGTCCGCGAGCACCAACCGCACGGCGGCCAGGCGCACGGGCGAGAGCCGGAACGAGGCTGCCGGCGGGTTCATCGGCTCACCACGCGGTGAAGCCGCCGTCCACCACCAGCGTGCTCCCCGTCATATAGCGCGACGCGTCGCTGGCGAGGAACACGATGGCGCCGCGGTAGTCGTCGGGGGACGCCATGCGCCCGAGCGGCGTGCGGGCGCCATAGCGGTCCACGAAGTACTGCTCCTGCCCGTTGTGCACGCCGCCGGGCACCAGCGCGTTGACGCGCACGCTCCGATGACCCCAGTAGGCCGCCAGGAATCGCGTGAACGCGAGCACCGCGCCCTTGCTCGCCGGATAGGCCGGCGACTTGACGAACGGGCGCGACCCGTCGGGCCGCGCGTACAACGACGGATCGGGGCCGACCAGCGCATAGGTCGAGGCCACATTCACGATGCTCCCGCCGCCGCGCTCAGCCATCTCCGCGCCGAGCACCTGCGACGGGAGGAACACGCCG
>Ga0335071_10002550_pt1 | contig 19455 bp, 18 predicted proteins | sample Lox_Sample_15_FD_206724 | JGI IMG/M metagenome (GOLD analysis project Ga0335071, IMG submission 206724) | Soil microbial communities from Loxahatchee National Wildlife Refuge, Florida, United States - Lox_Sample_1.5 | ecosystem: Environmental > Terrestrial > Soil > Wetlands | place: USA...
GGCAGCGGGTGGTCGCTACCCTCTCCAGATGGCTATCGCCGACAGGACGTTGGATCCACCGGGAGATTTCGGCTCTGAACATACCGATGCAATGTCTGCGAGAGACCAAGGCTGGCTGATGAGTTGGGCGTCAACGCCTCAGGAGGTCTTTGACAATACACTCATCAATTATCGTGTTGGAGAAGACCCCAGTATAATGCTTCCCCAATTCGTGTGTCAGGATGGATACTTTATTTCCCACATCGCGGATAAGGTCGTATTGCCGGAACTCTCACAGGTGAGGGAATTCTTACCCCCCTACAGCGCGCCTCACCCTTTAAGTACCACATGTCCGGTTTCTCATGGCCCGCAAATCAGGCCGGATCAGGGAGCGCCGATGGATGCTCAACGGGCAATGACGTTTCTGGAATTACCCCCGGTAATCGAAAAAGCAGTAGCCGATTACAACAAGATTTTCGGTCGGAAGTTAGACCCATGGCTGGAGAAGTACATGATAGAAGATGCAGAGGTCGCATTCTTTATCCAGGGGGCTCATGCAAACACATGCAAGGCTGCTATCCGTCAATTGCGGAGCCAGGGCCTGAAGGCCGGCATGGTGAGACCACGCTGGACGAGACCATGGCCGACCCAACAGATCATGGAAGCGCTTGCACACGTGAAAGCTGTAGCTACGGTGGAATCCAGCACCTCCTATGGTGGCGCCACAAGGGGCGGCAACCTGATTCATGAGGTCAGCGCATCCCTCTATGACCTTGATAAGAGACCGTTGCTCACATCATTTATGGCCGGTCTCGGAGGTGACGTAATTCTTCTTGAAGACTTTTACTATATGGCGAAGATCATGAAGAAGATGGCTGAAGAGAAGAAGGTGCGTCAGAAGGTATATTGGGTTGGATTTGAAGATGAAGAATAATAACGAGCACGAGGAGGTGTCAAATTATGCAAGCCTTTGATTATAAGAAACAAATTTTAGAGCCGATCAAGTCCCTCAGGGGCGCACCGAGGGAAGAGATGTATGTGCCAGGACACAGGACATGCGCCGGATGTGGTCCTGCAATAAATTACCGTCTTACGGCAAAAGCCGCAGGTAAGGAAACAATCTTCATTGGGCCTACAGGCTGTATGTACGTGGCAAATTCAAGTTATCTGTGCACACCGTACGCAGTATCATGGATCCATGCCCAGATAACCAACGGCGGAGCCGTGGGGTCGGGTATCGAGGCGGCCTACAAAATACTGGCCCGTAAAAAGAAATATGACGGCCCATTCCCCAATGTCATAGTCATGGCGGGCGATGGCGGGTCCGTTGATATCGGTCTCCAGGCAATGTCTGGAATGATGTATCGCGATCATGATGCTCTGTTCATCTGCTATGATAACGAGTCCTATGCAAATACGGGTATTCAGACCTCGCCAACAACGCCTTACGGCGCAAACACTACTTTCACACCGCCGGGAAAAGAAATTCCGGAAGGCAAGACACTCTTTCCGAAGGACCCCCCCCAAATGGTAATCGGGGGACATCCTGCGGTAAAGTACGTTGCTACTACCTGCGTTTCCTACCCCGTCGACCTGATGAATAAGGTGCGTAAGGCTCTCAATTACGTTGGTCCGACATTCCTGCATATGCTCGCACCCTGCCCGAAGGGATGGAAGTTCGATGAGAAGCTGACACTCGAAATGGGCAGGCTAGCTGTAGAGACAGGTATGTGGACGCTGTACGAGTGGGAAAACGGCGTCTACAAATACTCTCGTCTGCCGAAAAAATACAAAACGGTAGACGAATATATGAAATACCAGGGAAGGTTCTCTCATCTGAAACCGGAACACATTGCGAAGATGCAGGCCTTCGTCGACGAGAAGATTCAGAGGATTAAAGCAATTGCAGTTGAAGCTCCGATTCCTACGCCCAAGAAAAAGAAGGCATAGGCTTTGATCGAGGCAAGAGTCTTTTTTGTGTATTGAGTTCAAGGCACCCGTTGCATTGAGCTGGGTGCCTTGAAACTCGCTCAAGCTTAGATACATTTTAGTTACTTAAAGGAGGACCGGGTATGACTAGCGAAAATGTAACTAACGAAAACCCAGATATAGCCAGGGAGACGTTTGGTCCTATTGTTGGCAACCGGTGGATTCAGTTGGCTGCAGGTGTCACGGCAATGATCGTCATATCGAACTTTCAGTATGCCTTCACCCTTTTCACTCCGGGGCTGAAACAGACATTTGCCAATGTGCCCTACTCGCAAATAGCCTTAATTTATACCCTGTTCATCTTGTTTGAGACATGGCCGGTACCGCTCGCCGGATATTTAATCGACAAATTCGGCATCCGCAAGCTTATGCTCGTGGGCGCGACAGGCATCCTTCTGGGATGGACGCTGGGCGGAACCGTCGCTACGACAGTTTTTCACCACTACATCTGTTACGGCGTGATCGCCGGGACGGGGGCGGGCATCATCTACATTGCGACGGTTGCCAATGCCGTCAAATGGTTCCCCGACAAAAGGGGGTTGGCGGCCGGCCTGACGGCTGCGGGATTTGGAGGCGGATCGGCGCTCACACTCATACCCATTTCCGCCACCATCAGCAGCATGGGCTGGCAAGGCGCCATGGCCGCCTGGGGCATAGGCCAGGGCGTCGTGGCCATAGCATGCGCACTCGTTTTACATCATCCTCCTACAGGCTGGCTGCCTCCCAACTGGGTACAGCCCAAGGCGGTCGCGCAAACGCGGAAGCAATTTACCGCGACGGAGATGCTGTCGACGAAAGAGTTTTATATTATGTACTTCATGTTCCTCATGGTCTGTACTGGCGGCCTGATGACGACCGGCAATATGTCTCAGATCGCCAAGTCGCTCAACGTGTTCGAAGCGAAGTTCTGGGGTATCGCTATTGTACCTTTCGTTGCAACCATAGCGGGAGTAACCAATGCCTTTGCCCGGATCATGTGGGGAGCGATTTCAGACAGGTTTGGACGGGAATATACCATGGCCTTTGCTTTTGCCCTTGAAGGCGTCCTCATCTTCCTGATGACGCAGATTTCAGGCAGCCCTATCGCGTTCATGATCCTGATGCCCTTTGTCTTCCTCGCCTGGGGTGAAATCTACGCCTTGTTCTCTGCGATCACGGGAGACGTCTTCGGCCCGAAGAACGCCACAGGCAATTATGGCATCTTGTACACGGCCAAAGGGATGGCTTCCATTATGGCCGGATGGGGTGCGGCTGCCGTGGCTGCTCTTTATGCCGGCTCTTTCGCGGTTCCATACTACATTTCATCTGCATTCGACATGACAGCGGCGGCCCTGGCACTTTTCATATTGAGGCCGATAATTAGGAAAAGGATCGCCCAGGAAACTCCCAAGGCGGCTTAAAGGGAATGGCAGCGTAGGCGGACAGACATATACCCTATCATTTTGGTCGGGGCCCCGACTGGAAGACTGAAATCTCCCCGGGCCCCGTCCTTCTTTCTTTGCAGGCTGAAAATCGCCGTTTCCTCAAACCCTATAGAACCTGGTCTTTAGGATACGAAAAAATATATCCTCTGTATGAATTAAACACCGACGCCTTCTCTCGAATAAGGAGGAATAAATATGGAGGTCCTTATTGTTGGTGGCGCTGGAGAAGTAGGAAGATACCTGGCGAAGGTGCTTCCCCCGAAGGGCCACAAACTAACAATCCTCGACCGGGCTCCGATCCCTCTGTGGCTTGATGAGAATCTGCCCCTCAGCTATCTTCGGGGAGATATTTCAGATGCAACGATAGTCAAAGACGCTGTCGGCGGAAAGGACTTGGTCATCCACCTTGCATGGAGTTTTGCCGATGACCCGCACACTATTTTTGACATAGATATCAAAGGTCACACTCATCTCTTAGACGCAGCTTCATCCGCGGGAGTCAAGGGTTTTATCTATACGAGCACAGCAACTGTATACGGCCGTGCCGTTGTGCACCCCGTGACAGAGGCTCATCAGTGTCTTATTGGAGAAGCAAGAAAACCTCTGTACGCGCTTGGCAAGTTAACAGCGGAAGAGCTTAGCAAATACTACCATAAAACGCGCGGGCTTCATGTCACAATCTTCCGTTTCTGGTGGGCCTTCGGTGATAGCATAGGCGGGAGTCACTTGAGGGATTTGATCAGGAAGGCTATAAACAATCAATCCCTCGAATTGGTTCGCGGTACGGGTGGCGCATTTATTACCATGGCTGATCTCGAAAGCGCCATCATGTTTGCAGCGTCAAGGCCCATTGCATCGGGTCAGATTTACAACTTGGGAAGCTTTTTTCTCACATGGGAAGAGATCGTGAAGATGATCGTGCATCTCACCAACTCCAATTCGCCTATCCAGTTCATCCCTGCCGAAGAGTGGCGAGGACCTGCATTTTTGAGCGAGGTATGGGATTTGGATTGGAGTAAGGCAAAAGCCGAATTGGGCTTTAGGCCGACAGCATCTGCAGAAGCAATTCTCTCCTTGTTCACGGAAGCTATGAAGAATTGTATTGCCAACGTTCAAAAAGATGCCATTCAAAAATAAATGTGTGGCCTCGTTATCTCAATTGCTCATAAGCATCAAGCAGATCACATCAGTTTTGGCATCGAACCAGGGCAGGTCAATCTTCTGTTACAATCAGCCGATTAGAAGAATCCCATACCCTGTCTCCGCCATTGATTAGATGTGGAAGATATAGACAAATGTTCCATGGAAGAAAGAAGACCTTCCGAAAATATCAACGATAGGCAACGTCGAGTTTTTCAGGATGAACTATCCAGCACTGAGGGTCATCGGCGAAGAGATCAGGGGTGCCTCGGGATTTTGAATAGGCGTAGGCCACGGCCCTGCACCCACGGCAGGATGGCCAGAGGGAACATCTCCCGCATTCGCCCTTGTAACTTTCTCTCTGCCTGAGACGCCAGAGGACTTTGGAGGTGGACCATATCTCGCGCAGAGAGGTTTTACTGAGGTCGCCTATCTTGATCCCCATGCGGCGGCAGGGCATGACAGACCCGTCACTGGTAATGGTCACTCCGGAAAATCCGGCGCTGCATCCGGAAAGAGCGAGCTGGCTTTCCGGCGAAGGCCTGAATCCCGAGAGGACTCCGGCCAAAGGATCCCCGGAGGCGACTTCGAAGGAAGGACTGTCCAATGCGAGCGCTCTTTCGTAGCCCAGCTTAATCTCTTGGGCGGTAAGTAGGCTGTCCAGTAATTTTTCACCGCTTCCGCAGGGCACCAGACGCGAAAAGCCGATGCCCGAGAAGCCAGCGGCTTCTGCTATCCTTGCCGTTTCTTCAACGCTCCCGATGTTGAGGCGGGAAAGAGTCATATTCGCGCTCACGCAATTCCCCGCATCGATGAGAAGGCGGGCGCCGTCATTTGCAGCGGCAAAGCTTCCCGGACCTCGTATGCTATCATGTATTGTGGGAGGTCCTTCAAGACTGATCTGAATGTCTGATATGGCGAGGGCCGACGCCTTCCCTGCGTCTTCTTCAGTAATCAGACAGCCGTTGGTCAGAATAGCAACCTTGTAACCGCTCTGTCTGGCGTGGGTGATTACATCCCATAACCCTTTATAGAGGAACGGCTCGCCGCCGGTAAAATTAATCGACGGGGACAGAGATATATCGTACTCCTTTTCCCAGGCCTCCAACATCTCTGTGGCCCCGTCGATATGCTGCTTTAATTCATCAATGGACATCTCGCGTGGTTTTCTCCGCTGCTGATAGCAATGCCGGCATCGGAGATTGCAGCGCTCGGTAAGATGCCACTGGATAAAAAAATCAAATGTCTTTGTTGCCGGACCGGCAACTATTTGCCTTTTCACTTTTTTCAACTGTAGCATAACTTACCAGACTCCGCAGACCTCATGTACAACCAGAACTTCTCTTCTTCGCGCTTGGCTCGTTTGCTCAGTTCGTTCCTTTTTAGGGTCCTCATCCTTTTTCACCTCCTTTCATGTTTTTTTAAGCCTGGGGGTGCAAACTCCCAAGATGATCATATCGACCATCAGTGGGATTATCTTTTCATTCTTTTGCGAGACTTGATCCCGATAACTGTGATTGTTTACTAGGAAAGAGCGCTCTTATTCTATAGGGGAAAGCCTCATTTATCTTTGTCAAATGCCTTAGTTCTTTTCAAGATCACCCGCGCCGGGGCGCCGTCCGAATCCAGGATCTTCATCGGAAGGCATACCATGTCATAGTTACCGGGCAAAGCCTCGGTGAGATCAAGCCCTTCAATGATGAGAATCCCTGCGCCCAGTAACAATTTATGGACGTCGGGGCCATTTTTTTTGTATCCACCGACGGAAAGATAATCTACGCCAAGGGTCTTGATGCCCCGGGAAACGAGAAATTCCGCCGCATCTTTCTCCATGTAGACAAAGTCTTCGGTAAAGGTATTTTTATGCAGTAATTTGTTTAGCGAGTTTCGTGTCCTTAAAAGGATCCTCTCGCCTTTCTTAATTCCCGATCCGGCAAGTTCCTTTTCTTTGATCGTATCGGCATCCGCAATCCCGATGATCCTCGCAGTGCCTATCAACGAATCAAACAAAAGCCGGTCAACTCCCTTTGCGCCTTTGATAAAATGCACCGGGGCATCGACATGGGTGCCGGAATGTGCGCCCATCATTATCTTCGAGAGGTTCACGATATCGCCTTTGTCCATATCGCGCACGCGCTCAATGGAAAAAGGAGGATCAGTGGGCCAGTGCACCATATTTGATTTCAAGGTAAGAGAGAGATCGATCCATCTATTGTCATTCATCGTATTGTGAATTCTCCTTCTCCCTTTGTATCAGATCAGTTGCGCTCCAGATGGCGAAGGCCGCCTTCCCCGGCGACGATCACATCCGTGGCTATGCGTATAAAGAGCCCGTGTTCTATGACCCCGGCACGCGCCTTCAAATCGGCAGCCAGTTTGGCGGGGTCGCTTATCGGACCGAAATGGGCGTCGAGAATAACATTACCCTGGTCAGTCTTAAAAAGTTTGTCGCCATTTCTTCTCGGCTTCACTTCGGCCCCAAGTTTTTCCAGGAAAAAAACATGTGACTGCCATCCGAAGGGGGCCACTTCAATAGGTAAGGAGCACCGTGTGCCGAGGACAGGTGACATCTTCGATTCATCCACGATAATGATCTCACAAAGGCTTGCCTGGGCAACGATCTTTTCTCTCAGAAGGGCGCCTCCCGCCCCTTTTATGAGGTTAAGACGTCCATCCACTTCATCGGCTCCGTCGATGGTAAGATCGACGACGGAGTGCCTGTTCAGACTGGTAAGGGAAATCCCCAATCTCCGCGCATCTTCGTATACCATCCGGGAACAGGGTACACCGCGTATGTCTTGCAGCTTTCCTGAACGGATCAGCTCTGCAATTCGTTTTACGGCAAAAAAAGCTGTGCTGCCATGACCTAAACCCACGATCATGCCCGATTGCACAAAGTCGACGGCCCGGCGCGCCGCCTGCTCTTTGAATCTTGCGGCATCAATTCCCACTCCTCTCATCCCTCCTTCCTTTTCGAGGTTGGGTCCATCATTCTTCTTCATTGTTTCAATTATGTCACAGTTTACTAAAGAAGGAAACCGGGCAGTTTATCAAAAAATATAAAAATCATGACCAGGAGTATGAAATAATTCGTCCTCTTGAAGAGATCCGCGTAACCCGACTCGCACCCGTTTATGAAGTTTGCTCCACTCACGGCTAACCATAGCGAAATGGCGATGAGGGAGATATGAACAAGCGGCGACCCGAGAAGGCCGCAGAAAATAACAAGTTGCAGGCTCACGGCTGTCGCAATGATCCACTGGAAAGTCAGCCGGGCCAGTTGATTCCTGGTAAATACCGCCGTGAGCGAGGGAAGGCCGGCCGCTTCGTATTCCTCCCCGAAGGCAAGGCAGTGGATGAAAAAATGAGGGACTTGCCACATGAAGAAGAAGATGGAGAGAACCGCCAATTGCGAGTCCACGGGGCTCCCTCCGCCGGCAATCCAACCGATCGCCGGCGGGATCGCGCCGACCAGCGCGCCGGGGATCGCTGCGAAGGCATTGCGGCCCTTGAACCACGTGTAGAAACCGTTGTACCAGAGTACGGCGGCAATACCCAGAAGGGGCGCTGCTAGGGTGCCGGTGAGAAGTAGAAAGGCTGCACCTGAACATATCAGGGCGAAAGCGAAAAAAATGGCATGGCCGGGATTGATCTTTCCCGCGGGTATCGGTCTGCGGGCCGTCCTTCGCATAAGGGCATCGGTCTCCCGTTCCTGCCAGTGATTGAGGGCGCATGCGCCGCAGGCCATTAGAAATACGCCAGCTATGAGTGCAGGCAATACCTGCCAGGTATCATGTGCTTCCAGTAAAAGTCCTGCAGCCGCGGAAAGGGCGGCGAAGAAAGATATCTTTGCCTTGCAGAGGCAAAGATATGAATGCAACAGTCCTCTATCACAGATGAATTCAAGGATTCTGTGGTTCGAGGGGTCGAATACTTGAACTGTTCGCTTGAACCCTGGATATAATGGCAATCTTGTACAAATGAACCTCATTTGATTGTCTCCATATAACTGGTAATAGTTTTTAGCTCCTCATCCGTCAGCGGGGTCTTGGGCATCACAGGGGGATAGCCCTTTACAAGGGCGGAGCGAGGATTAAGTATGTGTTCACGGACAAAAGCTTCATCCACGGTGATGCTCTTTTCCTGCCCCGATGTGATCACTGTCTCCTTCCTGCCTATGAGGTCTTTGAAAGTAGGACCGATTTTCGGTGTGCCGTCCAGAGTATGACATCCGAGGCATCCCTTTGCCTGCAGGATCTTCGGCCCCAGGTCAGCGGCCGTTCTTCCCGCTGTTGCATTCGCCCACTTTTCAAAATCGCCGGCGTTCATGACAACGACCTTCGAACGCATATGCGAATGGCCAACGCCGCAGTACTCAGTGCAGAAGATGTCATACGTTCCGACCTCATTCGCGGTGAACCAGAGATGCGTCCTCATGCCGGGGACGCAATCCTCCTTGATGCGGTATGCAGGAATGAAAAGACAGTGGAGAACATCGGCGGAAGTCATGATGAGTCTTACCGGTCTCCCCACGGGAACATTCAGCATATCGCTCTGCTGGCCCTTGTCATACTCAAAGAGCCAGGACCACTGGCGGGCGGTGACATTGACTGTCATGGCGTCCTTGGGCGGATTGCGGATATACTCAAAGTCAACCCAGCCAAAATAAAACATGAAGATAACCAGGATAGTTGGAATCACCGTCCATGCGACCTCCAGGACTGTGCTCTCTTTCACATGCTCCGGCTTCGGATGCCTCTCCCTGTTGTATTTGATAAGGAAGGCCACCATACATACCGTGACGATAGCAAGTAGAACCACACAGCAGACGACAATGAAGATGAACGCGTTTTCTACTTTGCCGGCTGTATTTGAAGGCCCTAGAAACATAATCCACCTCAGCGCAACCAAACATCAACAAAGGTAAGCCCTATAAGCAGCGTCAGGGCGGCCACAGCGACGGTCAACATCGCTTTCAAAAATCTTCCCTCATACTTGAGATGCATAAAGAAGGCGAGGACGAGGCCAGTCTTAGCGGATGCGATCAGCAGCGATCCCAGGACGCTGAACTGGGCGAGCAGCCGTAGCTTCGCTACGGCGATAGTGCCGGCAAGGAGAATAAGAAGGGCCAGCCAGACGGCAGTGTAGGTGCTGGTCGCGACTGCATGATCCTTCGCATATTTCTCTTCCATGGTTTCTCCTCAAGTAATCAGGTAAAAAAGTGGATAGAGGTAAATCCACACGATATCGACAAAGTGCCAGTACAGGCCGGTGTTCTCCAGCCGTGCATAGTTATCCCGGTTGATCGTTTCTCTCCGAGTGAAGTGGAGCATGAACGAGATGACTACGACCCCGACGAGGACGTGGAGCCCGTGGAGGCCGGTCATGACATAGTAGAGGCCGAAAAAAAGAATCTCCCCTTTGGCAAGCTTCAGGAGTACCGGTGAATCAGGATATATTCCTATGTTAATCTTGGCAGTCCACTCAAAATATTTGATGACGAGGAATGTCACTCCCATGAGAATCGTAGCACCTTGGAGTAAGGACGAGGGAATGTTTTTCCCTTTTTTAACGGCCGCAATCGAAAGAGCGATCGTGAGACTGCTCGTGAGGAGAATGACGGTGTTGATCGTCCCCAGGATGATGTTCTCTTCAGCAGCGCCGGAATGAAAGTCCTGGGAATACTTGTAACGGTATATGGAGTAGAGGAGAAACATGCCGCCAAAGAAGAGTATCTCCGTGAAGAGAAAGAACCACATCCCCATCTTCTTTCCCATCTTATCGATATGACGTGTTTCTGCACTCACGTGTCACCTTGCCTCTTCTTCGTATGGGTAAGCTCCCCGCGTTATGACAGGCATCTTGTCGAAATTCCCATGTGACGGAGGCGACGGGATGGTCCACTCCAGTGTCTTCCCTCCCCACGGGTTTGCCGGAGCCTTCTCACCTTTGAAAATCGACCGGATCAAGTTCGCGAAGATGATGATGAGACCGATGGCCAGAAACCAAGACCCCATTGTGGAGATCACGTGGTTCGTGTGATACTGCGACGGGTAATCGAAGTACCTTCTCGGCATTCCCTGAAACCCGAGAATAAACATGCTGAAATAGAGGATGTTGAAGCCGACGAATAGATTCAGCCAGCCGATCTTGGCAAATTTCTCGCTGTACATCCTGCCGGTGATTTTGGGGAACCAGTAATGGAGCCCTGCTATGATCGAGAAGCCGGCCCCGCCAAACATGACGTAATGAAAATGCCCGACGATGAAATAGGTGCCGTGGAGGTGGAGGTTTGGCGCCAAGGCCCCGATGATCAGGCCCGTAAGGCCGCCGATGGAAAAGAGAAAAATGAAGGAAAGGGCAAAAAGGAGCGGCGCGTCGACTTCAATGGAACCTTTGTAAAGGGTGGATACCCAGTTGAATATCTTGACCCCGCTGGGCACCGCAACAAGAAAGGATACGAAGGAGAAGATGACACGGGCCGTATCGCTCATCCCGCTGGTGAACATATGATGGCCCCACACAGCGTAACCTACTACGGCGATACCGAGGGCTGACATGCAGACGGCGGCGTACCCGAAGAGCGCCCTTCTCGAAAAGACAGGGACGATCTCGCTGATTATGCCCATCGCCGGAAGGACCATGATGTAGACGGCAGGGTGGGAGTACATCCAGAAGAGGTGTTCATATAGGATCGGATCTCCCCCTTTGGTGGGGTCAAAAAATCCTACACCGAAGAACCTGCCCAGAAAAATGAAAAGCAACGTGATGGCAAGAACCGGTGTCGCAAGCATCTGCACCCATCCCGTGGCGTATAGCGTCCACGGGAATGCAGGCATACGGAACCAGCCCATACCAGGCGCCCGCATGCGGTGAATGGTAGTGACGAAATTGAGGCCTGTAAGAATTGACGAAAATCCCAGGACAAAAACGCCCATGACCGCTATCGAAACATTTGCGGGGGTCTGGACGCTGTAAGGGGCGTAAAAGGTCCAGCCCGTATCAGGGGGACTGCCCTTTACGAAGACGGACAGGAGGACAAGGATTGCGCCGGTCACATAGAGCCACCAGGACAAGCGATTGATCCTCGGGAAGGCTACGTCCTGCGCACCGATCAGAATGGGAAGGAAGATATTCCCAAAGGCGACGGGGATCCCCGGTATGATAAACAGAAATATTTGGATGACGCCGTGCAGAGTGAAGAACTCATTGTATGTCTGCTGGCTCATTAGCCATCCCGGCGAAAGCAGGCTCAGCCTGATGGTGAAGCCCAGTACGACACCGACGGAGAAGAAGGAAAGAAGAGCCATCAGGTACATGACGCCGATCCGTTTGTGGTCGGTGGACATCATCCACTCCGCGATAATCCACCGGTACTTTCCCGTCCTTCCGTAAAAGCTGGCTGTGGCAGCAGGTTCACTTCTCAACGTCATATTCCTTCCCCTTGCGGTATTTTCTGGAAGTCACCTGGAGGTATATAAAGAAGGATACCATGGCAGCGAGGGTGATGAGGCCGACAACTGCCATGAAATTAAAAAACTTAGTCTGCCCCGGCGGTTCATGGGAAAAGCAGTAGAGCAGGGCCTTTCTGAACCCTGTTACGGCTTTTCCCTCGGCAGCCGCGGCAAGGCCCATGTTGAGGTCATAGGAAGAGAAGCTTATCGGGTATGACTGGCCGTATTGAAATTTAGTGACATAGAAATACCCCGATATCTTGCCATCGGGCGCCAAGAAGATCAACACCACCGGGTGGCTGAAACCGTGCACGTCCCTCCGGTACTTGAAACCTACAGCCTCGGTCAGATCATGGATACTCTCTCTCGGACCCGTAAGGAATTTCCAGGCGCCTTCCGGGAAGGTCTTATCCGGCGCCCTGTCGAAGGGGCCGATTGCCGTCATGTAATTTTTCTTTAGAGACCGTGCTGTCTGCGGCTTATCCTCAGTGTCAAAGCTCACAGTTATTACTCTGTAGTCTTTGCCCGGCGCTGTAGCCAACCGGGGAAGGGACTGAGAAAGGCCACCCAGCATGAGAGGACAGATGTGCTCGCAGGTGTAATAGACAAGTGTAAGGATGGCTGGTTTCCCCAGGAGCGCTTCCAGCTTTATTCTATTTCCCTCTTCGTCATAGAAAACGAGATCAGCTGGGATGAATTGCCCTGTTTTTTCCTCGATCCCTATGTCTCCTTTTTTAGCATCGCCGGTATCAAGGGTTTCATGTCCGTAGGCGTTGTTTGCGAATAGAAAACAGCAAACACAAATGCTACATAACAATTTTTTCATTTTTCCACCTTTTTTTTCTTACCTTTACCCAGTCCCCAAAACCACCACCAGCCAAGGAGGTTGATCCCTATCAAGAGGAATGCGAAGACGGTGATTATAAAAAACATGCCCGGCGAAAGCCCGGGGTGGTTGATCTTGGCTCGATCCACGCCATTGAGGCTCAGGATATAAGCTTCGAGGTCGGCAATCTGCTGCTGCGTGAGGGCGTTGCTGTCGCCGAAAGGTAACATGCTGACCTGAGGATTCGGTCCTTCCGGCCGTGAGCCATGCTGGATGTAGAGATCTATTTTTTCCGCGAATGCCTTCGGGTCCGCGCTGAATTCGTCCCGGTCGATCGGGTTGAGTGGCGGAATCGTTCCGTCCTTTGAACCTGGATTCGTGACTCCCCCCATCCCCTGAGAACCATGACAGGAAGAACAGGTACCCGCGAAGATAACGGCGCCGTGCTTGGCGCTTCCGATGATGGTGACTGCTATACCAGGTCCGCCCTGGGGACCTGTAGAGGTTGCCGCCGCTGCAGCCCCTGCGGGAGCAGAAGCCATTGCCGCCACCTTTTCCTTGAGGCTCAGCAGATATTCCACCAGTTGATTGATGGCTTTGTCGCCCAGGGCCGCAAAGGAAGGCATGATGCTCGTGGGGTTATGGATCTTTGAGTTGCGGAGTTGATCTCCCAACCATTGGGGCGAGCGCCCTTTGATCCCTTCTCCGGAAAGATCAGGTCCGATGCTCCCGCCAGTGCCTCCAGTGCGGTGGCAGGCCGCACATCCGTTAGACCTAAAGAGGGCCATTCCTGCCTTTGCGTCCGAGGAGAGGGCCGCAGGAGTCGCAGGACCTGGCGTAGATGCGGTTGCACGCCCTGCCTCGAGTCCCTCGGTCTTACTGTAGGCCCCGGCAACGGTGAGTGCAACGAAACCCGTAACAACGATAAACCAACCCGCCATGGCCACGGGCCGTTTGCCGGGGTGGCGCTCCGGGTCACGGTCAAAAAAAGGTAACAGGAGAAGGATCAAGGTGCCGACTATGGGAATCCCGATAGTGGCGATGACCTCCAGAGGCCCGGGAAAAAATTTCAGCGCCTCATAGAAGAAAAGGAAGTTCCACTCCGGTTTGGGTATGTAGGAGGCATCCAAAGGGTCGGCCATGCCCGCGAACGGCGGTGGGGCGTAGACGGATAGAGCAACCAGCAAAAAGATGACGAGGCTTGCCACAAGACCGTCCATAAATACCTGGTCGGGCCAGAATGGTCCCTTTTGTTCGCGGTCCTTTTCGTCCCAGGGGCCGGCGTTCCCGACCTTTCTGAGAGCGACTAAGTGTATGGCTGCCAGGGTCATGAGACCGCCCGACAGGATGGCGACATGAAGGATGAAGAACCGAGAGAGTGTCAACTGACCGATGACGCCGCCCGCAAGCATTATGCGCTTTATCAAATCTCCGATGAAAGGAACAGTGCCTGCGCTGCTCGACGCCACTTCTACAAGCCAGTAGCTGCGCTTGTCCCAGGGGAGTGCTCCGCCGGTGAGGCTCATAGCCATAGTCAGAAGGAATAGAAAGACGCCGGTTATCCACTGCAACTCATGGGGCCGCTTGTATGCGCCCCAGATGAAGACCTGCGACATGTGGAACATCACGAGGACGACCATGGCATTGGCGCCCCAGTAATGAAGTCCATGGATCAGCCAGCCGAAAGGCACTTCCGTCCGCAGGTAGTTCAGGCTGTTATATCCCTCACCGAGGGTCGGCACATAATAGAAGAGCTGCCAGATCCCTGTCACAACCTGCAGAACGAAAATGATCAGGGCGGAGCTGCCAAATACATAGGCATAGCAAGCCCCTCCCGACATGTCCTCTTCCAAGGCCAGGCGGATAAATGGGGTGAGGGGCCATCGCTCATCGATCCATTTCAGTATTCGGGAAAACATACGAGGTCTCCTATACGGGAATCTTTTCCGGAGTGCCGCTCTTGAACTGCTTCCACTCCACGTAGAGCTCGCCATTTTCAATTTTTGTAGGCAGTGTATCGAGACGGCGGGGGGCGGGCCCACCCAGGACAGTGCCGTCGGGAGCATACACGCTGCCGTGGCAGGGACATTCAAAATGGCCGCTTGCGGGATTCCAGTTATAATGACAGCCGAGATGAGGGCAAATGGGGGAGAACACGGTTATCTCTGTTTCACTGTTTTTCACTGCCCATAAGTGGCGGATTACTGATTCCTGGACGTATGCATCCACCTGCACGTCGGCTGCCATCAGGCTGATCGGCTCACCCGCAGGCAACGTCCCAACTTCCGTAACCTTGATCCAATTTGTTTTCATGTTTCGGAATGCGGGTCCCACGAAAGAGCCGACAAGCGGTATGCCCACGGCCAATCCGCAGAGGAAGGTCAGGATGCCCGTCCCCCACTGCAGGAATGCCCGGCGCGTGCTCTCTATCCGGCTTTCTATGGGCGTATTGGTCTTTTCCATTTATCCTCCTCTTGAAAAGTCTGCCGTCATTACTTACTTAAACGTCCTCAGTATGTACTCAGCAATCGCTTTCCCTTCTTTATCCGAGATAGTCTTTTCATCGAACCGCGTCATCCCCGGTCCGGGGTTCCTCATCTGGCGGACAATATCCGCAGGCTTCCTGATGCCGTTTGCCTCCAGGGTTTTTTTGTTGATGGGCTTGGCGGGATTGATGATATTTCCACCATTCGCATGGCAGACAACACAGTTCTTCACAAATGCCTGCTCACCCGGTGAGTCCTTTGCCGCTTGTACAGGCATGTGGAAGCAGAATAAACTTGCAAAGAGCGCTGCTGCGGATGTTATTAGAAAATGTCTTATCTCAAGCCCTCCCATATCTATTGAATAGATCTTCATATTATCCCCTTTCTCGCCCGGCACTCTCTGCCGGTTTACAATGTACCGCGACTCCCCTTTCCTCAGATTCGTAGATAGAAGGGGTGAGCCAGTTCCGGCCGTCCCGGGCGATTAGAATCGCCGCCGGTTCGATGATGCCCGTTCCCGCGGGATAATTGGGAAAATCGGGCGGCGCAGAAAGTTCCCATGCTTCGAGGATCGGGGTCATGAGCGCCCAGGCTGCCTCGATCTGATCCGCACGCTTGAACAGCGTCCCGTCACCTAACATGACGTCGACGAGCAGTGTTTCATAAGCCTCCGGCGGTTTAGCATTGAAGGCTTCACAATAGAAGAAGTGCATGTCTACGGGACTCAGGTGTATCTGCAGGCCGGGCCGCTTCGCTTGAAAGCGGAGTATGATCCCTTCGTCGGGTTGAATGCGTATCATCAGACGATTGGATAAGAAATCCCGGATCGCCGTAGCAGGAAACGACTGGTGCGGTGCGGGTCTGAACTGTATCGATACCTCCGAGATGCGCTGTGGGAGCCTTTTCCCGGTGCGGAGATAAAACGGCACGTCCTGCCACCGCCAGTTGTCGATAAAAAATCTGACTGCCGCGAAGGTCTCTGTCGTTGAATCAGGTTTCACCCCGGGCTCATTACGGTATGCCGGCACATGCTGCCCTTCGATCCACCCGGCGCCATACTGCCCCCTCGCTGCATGTTCGTGGACGTGGTCTCTATTTATCGGGCGTATCGCGCGGAGCACATCAGTCTGCTTGTTCCGGATTTCATCGGCATCGAAAGAGACAGGCGGCTCCATGGCGATCATGCAGAGGATCTGTATAAGATGGTTTTGGATCATGTCCCTGAGTGCCCCTGTTTGATCGTAATACGACCCTCTGTGCTCAATCCCCACCTGTTCCGCCACCGTTATCTGCACGTTGTCAATGTAACGGCGGTCCCAGACCGGCTCAAAGAGGGCGTTGGCAAACCGGAAAGCAAGGATATTCTGCACCGTCTCCTTGCCGAGGTAATGATCGATCCGGAAGATCTGTGATTCGTCAAATACATTCGTAAGTACTTTGTTCAAGACCCGGGCAGATGCGAGGTCACGACCGAAAGGCTTTTCCACTACTATGCGGGCGCCTCTGTAATCCCTTGCAAGACCGGCCACACCCAGTTGCCTGGGGATGACATCTATCATCTGCGGAGGCGTGGCAAGGTAATAAATCCTCACGGCCTCGGTATTCCACTCCCGGTTTAGATCATTGAGGCGCTGGGCCAACGCGGCATAACATTCGGGATTCGTAAAATCGGCTACCCGGTACCGGAGAGACGAGGCAAAAGTTTGCCACAACTCGTCATTGGGTTTGTCCTGGCGTGAAAACTGGTCAACACCCCCCCGGAGATGCTGCCGGAATTCTTCATCGCTCATCTTTTTCATATCCATCCCTGTGATCGCGAATCTCCCGGGCAGCCACTGGTCCCGGAAAAGACTGTATAGGGCGGGAATGAGCTTCCGCCAGGTCAGATCTCCGCCGGCGCCAAAGATTACTATGGCCACGGGAATTCCGTTCGTCGATTTTTCCATGATTCAGTCCTCCTCCCACTTCGTATGAAAGACGCCTTTCTCATCCACCCGCTCGTATGTGTGGGCTCCGAAGTAGTCCCTCTGGGCCTGGATGAGGCTGGTAGGCAGCCACGCACTTCTGTAGCTGTCGAAATAAGCAAGTGCTGCCATCATCCCTGGAACCGGAATCCCAAGGTTTGCGGCGGAACAAACCATTCCCCTCAGCTCATTCTGGCACGCCAGAACTTGCCCGCCCAGAACGGGTTCCACAAGGAGATTTGGAAGATCAGGGTTTTTTTGGTAAGTCGCGCGAATATCCTCCAAGATGGCCGCGCGGATGATGCACCCGCCCCGCCAGATGCGGGCAACATCGGTGAGATTGAGCTTGTAGCCATAGGATTCGGATGCCTTGCGGAGGAGAGACATCCCCTGGGTGTAAACGATGATGAAGGCGGCTTGCAGAGCCTTTTCCAGCGCTCCGATAAAGAGATCACGGTTTCCGCGGTGAGGCAGAGAAGGCCCTATCAACATGCGGCTTGCTTCCTCTCTTTCCGTTTTATAGCCGGAGAGGTCACGCGTGGAGACAGCGGCGTCAACTACGGGAACGGGGATCTGAAGGTCCATGGCCGTCTGTGACGTCCATTTTCCTGTCCCCTTCTGACGAGCCTCATCAAGGATAATGTCAATGAGCCGCTTTCCCGTCTTTTCATCAGTACGGCGGAAGATATGGGCGGTGATCTCCAGAAGGTAGGAATGAAAAGACCTCTCATTCCAACTCTCGTATACCCCGGCAAGTTCGTCGTCCGTAAGGCCTACTCCCCGTTTCATCAGGTCATAGGTTTCGGCAATGAGTTCCATAAGGCCGTATTCAATGCCGTTGTGGACCATCTTCACGAAGTGTCCCGCAGACCCGGTCCCGAGGTAGGTAACGCATGGTTCCTCTTGCACGCGGGCGGCGACTGCTTCGAACAGAGGCCGCACCCTTTTATAGGCTTCTCGCTCCCCGCCGGGCATGATGCTCGGGCCGTGGCGGGCCCCATGCTCTCCGCCCGAGATGCCGACACCGAGAAGTTGAATCCCTGCCCTCGCCAGAGTTCTCTGCCTTAAGTTGGTATCGGTGAAATGGGAATTGCCGCAATCGACAACTACATCTTTCGTCTCCAAAAAGGGGAGGATGTCCCTGATGACATCATCCACAGTGGGACCTGCCGGGACGAGCACGATGATGGCCCGCGGTGATTTTAAGAGCGCCATGTATTCCTCCAGAAGCCGCGCACCCCGGATATGCCTGCCCTCCGCTTCAGCGGCAAGAGCGTTGACCTTGTCATGGTCTTTGTCGTAGCCGGCTACCGCATAACCGTGATCGGCCATGTTAAGGAGCAGGTTCCGCCCCATAACACCAAGACCGATCAGTCCTATTTCGTATTTCTGTTTACCCATTTTGTTTCCTCACTTGACGGACTGATTTTGCTCCCACCCATCTATCACCAAGCCGAGACTGGCTAGAGAAGCCCGTGTGGAGACATAATCCCTGTGGATTATGCCGTGGATTCCCAAGCCTTCCGCCACATCGACGAACATTTGCCGATCTTCCACGTAGGCCACCTTTGGAGGGGCGACCTGAGCGACATCAAGGGCAATGCGGTAGATGTCCGCGTCCGGCTTCCGGCAGCGGACAAAGCACGAGGAGATGAAAAAGTCCACAAAGTCCGTAAGCTTGAAAGTTTGAATTCGGTGGATAGTCAGTTCCCTCCCCTCATTGCTGATGGCCGCAACCTTGAGGCCGTACTTGATCTTCAGACTGCAGACCATATCGATCATCTCCGGTATTGGCTTCGATTGGGCGTACATGAAGGACCGGAAATCTTCCAGCGCGAAGGACCTTTTTTCGTAGAAGATTGTACGGTTGAGATACTCATCCAGGGTCAATTTCCCTTCCTCATAAGTGTCGAATGTCAAATGATGCCTCTCGTTCATCTCTTCGTAATCGAGTTCAAAGAAGGCCGCCGCCTGCTGGCGCATCCTTCTATCCCAGCCGTTGGTAAGTATCACGTTACCAATATCCAGAAAGAGATGTGTTATTTGCATTCCCGCCATACTGTTGACTCCTTTTCATGCACCTGCGGATATGCAACTCTATGCCTTCCTAGGTGACGCTCCTTCCAGAAATGAGGTCCGTTTCTCAGACAGCCTTGTCATCAAGAGATCAAACGGTTTGATGAACTTTTCGAC
>Ga0335071_10002552_pt1 | contig 19452 bp, 13 predicted proteins | sample Lox_Sample_15_FD_206724 | JGI IMG/M metagenome (GOLD analysis project Ga0335071, IMG submission 206724) | Soil microbial communities from Loxahatchee National Wildlife Refuge, Florida, United States - Lox_Sample_1.5 | ecosystem: Environmental > Terrestrial > Soil > Wetlands | place: USA...
TCCTGATAGTTCAGAAGGCTGAAGGTGGATGGATCGATCAATTCTGGCTTCCGTCGCCCGTTGTACTTCGTGTATTTCGCGACGACATCGGCAATCTCCGGCGCGTACTGCGGACCAAACTCCCGCTCTGCCCACAGTCGCGTGAACTCCGTAATCTTCTCTTTCGGCCAGCGTTGCGGATTCCAGGCCAGGCTCAGGAAGAACTCGATGGGGAACTCCATGGGCTTCAGGTCGCCAACGTTGACGATCCATATCCGGTCCGCCTGGTATTCATGCGCCAGGTTCATCTGCTCCCAGACTTTTGCAATGGGATTGGTGTTCAGCCATTTGTAGTCGCGCGGATCGCCCACATAGTCAAAGTGGTAGTACACGCCGGCGCCTCCGCTGCGCTGGCGTTCGTCGGGTGTTGGCAAGCGGCGGATGTTTCCCCAATTGTCATCGCACCACAGCAGCGTGACGTCGTCCGGCACTCGCATCCCGCGCTCGTAGTACTCCTGTACTTCTTTGTAGAGAGCCCAGTCCTGCGGGATTTCCGAAAGCGGCTTACCCATGTCCCGAGCAAGGATTTCCCGCTGATCTTTCACGATCCGTTCCAGCAACGCCACGTTGGCGCTCTCCGACATGGGCAAATCGCCATCGCCACGCATGCCCAGCGTGATGATGCTTTCGTAGCTCTTGTTCCGTTGAATACCTTCTTCCCAGAATTTACGCAGGAATTCATCATTCCGGGAATAGTCCCACGGCCCGGTGCCGTGCCGCTTCCATTCCTGCTGTGCGCGCAGCATCGGCTCGTGATGCGAAGTGCCCATCACAACCCCGTATTCGTCGGCAAGCTTGGGATTTTCAGGGTCGTCTTCGTTGAAAGCGTTGTTCCACATCGCCGGCCAGAGATAGTTCCCCTTGAGCCGGAGGATCAGTTCGAAGACCTTTGTGTAGAACTCATGGTTGTAGTTGCCGTACTTCTCGTGGACCCAGTTCGTCAGCGAGGGGGCTTCGTCGTTGAGGAAAATACCTCGGTATTTCACCGCAGGCGGTCCCTGAACGAACACGCCTTTCTTCACATACAGCGCGTCTTTGTGCGCGACGGGAACGTCTGCCCACCAGTACCACGGTGAGATGCCGATCTGCTCTGACAGGTCGTACAGGCCATAAATCGTTCCACGCTTGTCGCTACCCGCGATAACCAGTCCGCTCTTCACTCCGGGCAGGGGATTGGCGACGACCTGAATGACAAACGCTTCCCATTTCCCGGCAGTTCTCGACACATCGATCTTGTGATTCCGGATCAGGCGGTCAATGACGGGACTCTTCCCGATTGTGCCGGCAAAAATGACTGCCGATCCGAGCTTCTTCGAGTCGTGCGCCACCTTTGCCGTGCACCCCGTGACTTTCTGGATGTCACTCTGCAAATCGGTCACTGCACGAATCACGCCGATGTGATCTCTTGAATCGACGTATATACTCGCGCAGGCGCCCCGCTCGGCGACGGTGAATCCGCCCGGATGCGGCGCGCTCTCGATGTAGCGAGATTGGCCCAGGCCGAAGGCGGAGCCGACAAAGGCAAGGGCGCACATCGCGAGCCGCACGAGATCCCGGAAAGGGAAGGGAAGCCTACGGATAGAACTCATGCAGTTTCGATTCGATGTGGAGAAAGAGCAGTCGGCGGTCGTGAAATCTCTGGACACGGGTCCCCCTTCCGCGATGAAGGCCAGGATTGAATTCCGCCTATGATATATTTCGGACCTCAAACAAATGCAAGTGCAACACCGAGGTTCTGCATCCACGTTGCGCAGTGACATCCCCTCGTGTGAGGCCAGCCATGGCTGATAGTAGTACGAAGCTTGCAGTCAAGGAAAAAGTCGGTTATGCCTGTGGCGATATCGCCACCAACTTCTTCTTCCAGTCGATGATCCTTTATCAGACCCGCTTTTATACCGACACCGCGGGCCTGTCCGCGGTCGCAGTGGGCACGATGTTCCTCGTGTTGCGCCTGGCTGATGCGGTCTTTGACCCAGTCATCGGAGCGCTGTCCGACCGCACGCAGACCCGTTGGGGGAAGTTTCGCCCGTGGGTGCTGTGGACCGCCCTTCCTTTCGGACTGATCTTCTGGCTCGTTTATGTGACGCCGGATTTCGGACCTCACGCGAAGCTCGTGTATGCCTACCTGACCTACACGCTCGTCATGATGATGTATTCGGCGAATAACACGCCGTATTCAGCCTTAATGGCAGTGATGACGCCCGATGACAGTGAGCGCAGCAGCGTGGCGAGCTATCGCTTCATAGGCGCACTGATTGGCCAATTCATCATTCAGGCCCTGCCCTTGCCGCTCGTGGAGAAACTCGGGCACGGCAACTCGGCGCGCGGATGGGCGATCACGATGGCAATTTTCGGAGCCATCATCGTCGTATTGAACCTGATCACCTTCGCCAGCACCCGCGAACGATTGCATCCGCCTGCAGGGCAGAAATCGTCGCTGCGGACCGACATCAAGAACGTCTTCACTTGCGGTCCCTGGGTGGTAATGTTCATCCTCACTCTTCTGGTGTTCACCACCCTGGTCGTGCGAGGCAGTTCTCTGAACTACTTCTTCTCGTATTACATGGACCAAGGGCGTTTGCGCGACTTTCTCGACAGCTTTGGCCTGGCTGGATCTGCCACCGGTTTCGTCACCGGCTGGAAGGTTGTGCTGAACAGCCTGGGCCTGCTCGTGAAGCCCGATGGATCGAATGCCTCCGCTGTCGGTTTCAGCTTGTTCTTCGTGCTGGGTAGCCTGGTTCAGATCGTCGGGATTATTTTCTCCAAGCCGCTTGCGGGCCGCTTTGGTAAGAAAGGTGTGTTCATCGTCGGAATGGGCGTGACGACGCTGGCAACCGTATGGGTGTTTTTTATCAGTCCGACAGCGGTTGCACCGCTGTTTTGGCTCAACATTCTTTGGGCGGTGGGCTGGGGTCCAACGGTTCCGTTGTTGTGGGTCATGATCGCGGATGTGGCGGACTATTCCGAATGGAAAAACTTCCGACGTGCCACGGGATTCATGTTTGCAGGCATTCTGTTTGCCTTGAAGGCTGGATTGAGTTTCGGCGGTGCGCTTAGCGCCTGGGTGATCAACGCCTACGGATATGTTCCGAACGTCGCGCAGACCGAGCGCGCGCTCTTCGGAATCCGCCTCGGCGCCAGCGTGTTCCCGGCGTGCTTCTTTATTCTCGGCCTCGTCTGCCTGATCATCTACCCGATCGGCAAACATCTCAATCAGCGGATGCAGAGTGAACTCACAGAGCGCCGCAAGCAATACGCGGCATCCAACCCCGTCACGGCCACGTCCTGAGGTGGTGTTATGTCGATCCGGATTCTGTTGTCCGCGCTCGCGGTTGCGGTGGCTGCGCATGCGCAGATGCCTTCTCTCAAGGACGCATATAAGGATTCATTTCTGATTGGCGCAGCACTGAACGAGCGGCAGGTCCTCGAGCAGGACGCCCGCGGCGCTTCAATCGTCAAAGCGCAATTCAATTCCATTACGCCGGAGAACGTCCTGAAGTGGGAGGTGGTTCATCCGCAGCCCGACAAATACAAGTTTGAGCCCGCGGATCAGTTCGTTGCCTTCGGCGAGAAGAGCCACATGTTCATGGTCGGCCACACGCTGCTGTGGCATAACCAGACGCCGGCGTGGGTCTTTCAAGACGCGAAAGGGCAGTCGCTCACTCGCGATCAGCTTCTTGCCCGCATGCGCGAGCACATCCTGACTGTCGTCGGACGCTACAAGGGGCGCATCAAAGGCTGGGATGTTGTCAATGAGGCGCTCGACGAAGACGGCACTCTCCGCCAGACGCCGTGGATGAAAATTATCGGCCCTGACTACATCGAGAAGGCCTTCGAATTTGCCCATGCCGCCGATCCCCAGGCCGAGCTCTACTACAACGACTATTCACTGGAGAATGAGGCAAAGCGCAAAGGCGCCGTCGATCTGATCCGGCGGCTGCGCGAGCGCGGAGTTTACCTGACCGGAGTCGGAATTCAGGGCCACGACAACCTGACATGGCCAACCATCGCACAGGAAGAGGCGACCATCTCGGCCTTTGAGCAGCTTGGCGTCAAAGTCATGATCACCGAACTCGACATCGATGTTCTTCCGTCCGCCGCGAGCAGCGGCACCGCCGATGTCTCGCTCAACGTGGCGGCGCGTCCTGAACTGAATCCCTATGCCGGCGGTCTGCCCGACTCCGTTCAGCAGCAACTCGCGCAACGCTATGCTGATCTGTTCCTGGTTTTCTTGAACCACACCGATTCCGTCGAGCGTGTCACATTCTGGGGTGTCACCGACGCCGAGTCCTGGAAGAACGACTGGCCGATCAAAGGCAGAACAAACTATCCGCTGCTGTTCGATCGAAGCGGAAAGCCCAAAGCGGCGTTCGACGCAGTGATCAAGGTTTCCAGCCGATAGCCACTACAAGCCGGCGATTTTGGGTGGGACGGCGGATGCCGCCGCGATTAGGGGACCTGTGAATCAGGCAGGCGTTAACCACGGAGGTTGCTGGGAGCCTTCGCGCCGTCCGTTTCTCGTGGCCGGATAGCTCACCACGAATGCATCGTTCCATCCAACTTCCGATTCACCGGCAGGTACGCCCGCTCATACGGATACTTCGCCGCCAGCGCTTCATCGATATCCACGCCCAGTCCCGGCTGCTCTCCCGGATGCATGAGTCCATTCTCGAACGAGTACGCATGCGGAAAGACCTTATCCGTTTCGGGCGAATGCCGCATGTACTCCTGAATTCCTAAATTGTGCACGCTCAGATCGAAATGCAGCGCAGCGGCCATGCACACGGGACTCAGGTCCGTCGCGCCATGCGACCCTGTACGCACCTGATACATTTCAGCCAGGCTGGCAATCTTACGCAGATGCGAGATTCCTCCCGCGTGCACCACCGTGGTGCGGATGTAGTCGACCAGCTGCTCCTGGATGAGTTGCTGGCAGTCAAAGATCGTGTTGAACACCTCTCCCACAGCCAGCGGGGTCGTGGTGTGTCTCCGAATCAGCCGGAAGCTCTCCTGCAACTCTGCGGGAACGGGATCCTCGAGCCAGAACAGATGATAGGGCTCGAGTTCCTTCCCCAATCGCGCCGCCTCGATCGGCGTCAAACGGTGATGTGCATCATGGAGCAGGTGGATCTCTTCACCAAACTCCTTTCGCAGCCGCGCAAAAAGTTGCGGCGTGAAACTCAAATAGTGTTCCGTCGACCAGCGATTTTCGGGGGGCATGCCTTTCTCGGCGGGCTCGTACTGCATCTCACCTCGCCCGACTCCGTACGTGCCGGCGAGTCCGGGAATACCCGACTGGGCGCGGATCGCCTTGTAACCAAGCTTGATATAGTGCGCGACGGCCTCGACCGTTCTTTCGACGTTCTCACCGCTCGCATGCCCATAGACGAGCACCGCGTCCCGCGAGGCTCCTCCTAGCAACTGGTAGAGCGGCACGCCCAGGCTCTTCGCTTTGAGATCCCACAACGCGGTATCCACCGCACTGATCGCACTCATGGTCACGGGTCCACGCCGCCAGTAGGCGCCCTTGTACAGGTATTGCCAGAGGTCTTCGACACGCCGCGCGTCGCGGCCGATGAGCGGTGGAACAACATGGTCCGAGAGGTACGACGCGACAGCCAGTTCGCGCCCGTTCAGAGTCGCATCTCCGAGGCCGTAGATTCCGTCCTCAGTCACGATCTTGAGAGTGACGAAGTTCCGCCCGGGGCAGCAGATGATCACTTGTGCATCGACAATTTTCATTATGAAATCCTCAAAGGCATATTCTTCCGGTACCCAACATCGAAAGCTACAGAAACCCATAGCGCCGAGAAGGTAGTACAAAAAAATCGGGGGCCAAGGTGAAATCCTACTTGACAGTCGTATGACAGCCTCATATAGTTCGTGCCGCAAACTTATTACCGTGCAAGCTCGATTGCAAGTCTGGGCTTCCAGTACTGCGATCGCGGGTTTGTGGGACGCTCATTGTCGCCCGTTCAGCACTACCCGAGCAAGGGGCTGAATCGAGGTGGAAATGCGTCAGATCGACTTTACGAATACCCAGGTCGCTTCGAGTGAGACGGCGCGGAACATTAACCGCAGCGTCGTGCTCAATCTTATCCGCAAGCGGCAGCCCATCTCGCGAGCGGACTTGGCGCGTGTTTCCGGCCTGCAGCGGAGCACAGTGTCGCTGATTACCGAGCAGTTGATCAAAGAGAAGTGGGTGGTCTATGGACCGACTGGGAGACTCCCGCGCGGACGCCGGCCGACCTATCTGCGCTTGAACGATCGCCGCGGCATCCTGGTCGCGGACGTCCGCCCAACGGAGATCACGATTGCTGTTGCCGACGTGAACGGTCGGTTCTTGTCGCACCAGGCGATCCCGACTCCGCAAAATCCGCGGGCCGCGGTCGCGGAGCTGAGCACAAGGATGCGCCACCTTATGGAGGTGCATGCCAACCTGATTTTTGAAGGGATTGGCATCAGCGTTCCCGGCCGCTTCGACCCCGTCTCGCAGGAGATCGTGTTTGCGCCCAACCTGCACTGGCCGCAGTTCGACTTGAAGGGTCCACTCGAGAAGGCGACGGGAATGCGGGTCGACCTGGAAAACGCCGCCAACGCCTGCGTACTGGCCGAAGTCTGGTTCGGGCACGGGGAGAGAGTCCGCGATCTCGTGGTGGTGACCGTATCCGAAGGAGTTGGAACCGGCATCTTCAGCAACGGCCAACTGGTGAGAGGGCGAAGCGGAATGGCCGGGGAGTTTGGCCACGTTCCGCTGGATCCAGACGGACTGCCGTGCACGTGCGGCGGCCGTGGGTGCTGGGAAGTGTATGCCTCCAACCGCGCAGCCCTGCGCTACTACCAGGAATCCGGCGCGGCCCCCAACGGTCCCACATTTCCCGATCTTTTGTCCCTGGCGGAGAGCGGCGACGCCCTCGCTGTTCGCGCCCTGGAGAAGATGGCTCACGCCATCGGCAGCGGCATGCGAATGCTGGTCGCCGGCATTGCCCCAGAGGAGATCGTCATGGTTGGAGACTTCACCCGCCAGTGGAAGCGTCTCGGTCCGATCATTGAGGCTGAAGTCGCCGCCGCTTCGCTGGTTGGAAATCCGCCGCGGGTACGTCCGGCGGCGGCGGAACCCGGGATGGCTCGTCTCCGCGGCACTGTCGCATTGGTTTTGCAGAAACACTTTGGGCCATCTGGGCACGCTTCGAGCGCGCGGCCGCGTGCGAAGCAGCGTGCCCTTGTTCGTATGCAATGAGCAGGACATGAGGGGTGTGGGCTGGTCAGCCCACAGGTAAGACCGAGGATTCCAAGAGGAGGCATTCCATGTTGAACCCGGCTGAACGACAGCCATGCGCATATAGTACGAGGCTCAAACAATATTCGCTCACCCTATTTCTATTTCTCTTTGTCGCGTTCCAAATTGCTGGCCACGCCCAGGTCCTCTACGGATCGCTCACCGGCAACGTCACGGATCCTAATGGGGCCACCGTGGCTGGCGCGAAGATAGAAGCACGCAACGTCAACACGGGTACAGTGCAGGAAACAGTCACCGACAGCAACGGGATCTATCGTTTTGTCACCGTCCTGCCGGGCACATATACCATCACGATCACGGCCCCCGGATTCGCCAGGCAGGAGAATCAAAACATCCTCGTGATCGTGAATACGGTTCGGCGCGTGGACGTGTCCCTCACGCTTGCGAAAGTGAACGAAAGCGTGACCGTAACTGCCGAGCAGCCAATCCTCCAGACCGACAAGTCCGACGTGCATACCGACCTCAACGCCCAGCAGATTGACACCCTTCCGGACGCTGGGTCGCAAGGCCGGAATTTCCAGTCGCTGCTGCGCATCATTCCTGGCGTTGGCCTGACCGCGGAGACCAACTCCCTGGCCGGCAACCCGCAGCGTGCCATCAACGCCAACGTCAACGGGCAATCGAACCAGACGAACAACACGCGAATCGATGGTGCGCAGGACGCATACGTCTGGTTGCCCGCGAACGTCGCTTATGTGCCGCCCGCCGACGCGATCGAGGCCGTAAACGTCGTGACCAACGCGTTTGACGCCGAGCAGGGAATGGCCGGGGGCGCGGCGGTGAACGTCCAGATCAAGTCGGGCACGAACCAGTTCCATGGCAGCGGCCATTGGTTCCACTTCGACCAGAATTTTGCTGCGCGAAACTACTTCCAGACCGACAAGACCAGATTCCCGAAAATCAATCGCAATAACCAGAACCAGTTCGGCGGTACGATCGGCGGCCCGATCATCCGGAACAAGCTGTTCTTCTTTGGGGACTACGAACGGACCACGCAGCGCGGACTGGCTGGACCCGTGACCCGGACCTTGCCGACATCTGTCATGGCGCAAGGTGATTTCCGTGGTCTGCCGGGAGATCCCATTATCTATGATCCCACTACCGGCGATGCGCACGGTGCAGCTAAGGAGCAAATCTCGTGTGACGGAGTGCTGAACGTCATTTGCTCCGATCGGTTCGATCCGGCCGCAGCAGCGATGATCACCCTCTTACAACCGAAAATTGATCAAGTTATCGACACCGCAAACGACTTGAACAATTTCTCCGGCAGCGGAACCCAAAAGTTCAATCGCGACACCGCTGATATCAAGGTCAACTACGTTCCCAACCAGAAGTCGATGGTCTTTGGGCGCTATAGCTTCTCCAAGAGCCTCGTGTTCGATCCGCCACTTCTGGGCGCAGCGGGGGGTGATGCCACTGCCGGCGGGCAACTGGGCAACGCTCCCGGCCTGATTCAGAGTGTTGGTCTGGGCGCCACCTACGCGTTCCATCCGTCTCTGTTACTGGATTGGAACTTCGGGTTCACACGGCAACGACTGGGAGCCGAATTTGATCTCGGTTCACCCAAGGGCCTTGAGTTGCTCGGTATCCCCGGCACGAATGGCGACGGCGCACCCGGCGGAGATTCGTTTCTGTACAACGGGCTTCCGTCGTTTCAATTCTTGGATTCAGGCGGGAATTCCGTGGGTGCGAACCTCGGAAACCCGAACACTGGCAATCCATTCCTGTTCCGCGACAACCAGTGGGTCAGCGGAGCGAACCTGAGCTGGATCCATGGCAAGCACGCCCTGCGCGGCGGCATCGAATGGAACCATGGGCAGATCAACCATTTTCAGCCGCAGGGTGCGGCCTTTCAGACGGCCCGCGGCACGCTTCGGTTCAATGGCAACGTGACTTCTCTGCAGGGCACGACGCCGACCTGGTTCAACGATTGGGCTGATTTCCTGCTTGGTCTGCCAACTTCAACCGGCAAAGCGACCCAACTTTTCAACCCGATTGCTCTGCGCTGGTCGCAGTGGGCGTGGTACGTGCGCGATCAATGGCAGGTCACTCCCAAGCTGACCCTGAACCTGGGAGTTCGATGGGAGTACTATCCGTTCGGCTACAGCGACAACGGCAAGGGGCTTCGTTACCTCGATCTTAGTACGGGTAACGTTGTGCTGGGTGGGTACGGCAGCGTTCCGCAGGATGACGGCATCGACGCTGGACACGGCCAGTTTCTCCCACGCATTGGCGCCGCTTACCGTCTTACCTCATCAACCGTGATCCGGGCTGGTTACGGTCAAAGCGCCGATCCCAACAACTGGCGGTACTTCCGCAACGCCTATCCGTCGGTCGTCATTGTGACGAATCAGCCGGCGAGCACCGCGGACTTCATCCCTGCCGCCAGCCTGAACGGACTGAATGGCACTGACCTGGGGGGCGGGAGCTACTCCGTACCAACCGGCATCCAATTGCTGCCCCTTCCGGACCTGAGCAGCGGTTCCATTGCGCTGCCAACGAGTGCGGGCACGACGACCATCCCGAATCCCTTCCACCGCGGATACATCAACTCCTTCAACTTCACTGTCCAACAAGAGGTGAAGGGCTTTGTTATCGAAACCGGTTATGTCGGCGCGCGCGGCATTCGGCCACTCGTGAACATGAATGCCAACCCCTCGCTGCCGGGGACCGGCACCGCCGGCGGATTACTTAGCGTTGCCCTGGACAAGAACTACACGGGGACAATCAACAAGTTGGTTCCGTTCAAGAACAACTACTACGATTCGTTGCAGACCAAGGTCACGCGACGGCTCGCCGGGGGATCGACAGCCGGCTTCGTGTGGACGTGGTCGAAGGCCACCGACTACCAGGGGAATGAGGAGCTCTCCGGCTTGCGGTTCCCGCACCCGAATTTCTGGCAGAAGGACCGCGCTGTGGCCGACTTTGACCGCACCCACAACATCAAGATGTTTGGTGTTTTCTTCCTGCCCTTCGGCAAGGGACAGCGGTGGGCGGAGAACGGTGTCGCCAATCATATCCTGGGTGGCTGGCAAATCAGTCCTGTCATCAGCTACCTCACCGGATTGCCGCTCACCGTGGGCGCCGGCGGCAGCCTGACCGCCAACGGTTCTGGACAGACCGCCGATCTTGTCGGCAATTTCCACATTACGAATGGCAAGCCGCCGCGCACTGGCCAGACCTGTGCGCAAGACGACCTCAGTTGCCACTACTTCGACGCGAGCGCGTTCGCGGCTCCGCTGATTACCAGTGCCGACAACGCTCATTACGGAAATACCAACCGCAATCAGTTCCGCGGGCCAGGGTACTTCGAGATGGATCTGAGCGTAGCCCGTAACTTCAAACTGACGGAGCGGTTCACGCTGCAGGTGCGTGCCGATGCCTTCAGTCTGACTAACACGCCCCATTTCGCCAACCCCAACCTCACCTGTCCCGGAAGTGCGACGGTGGAAGGCCCGGTTCCGGGCAGCGGCCAGTTGTGCGACACGGGCAGCAACAATAACTTCGGCGTAATTACCGGAACTCTCTCACCCGGCGGCTTCTTCGGACCGGACCCCGGCAACCGGACCATGTGGCTGGCGGCGAAACTGACGTTCTGATTAGTTCTGTGTCCAGACGGGCGCGTCGAACCTGGCGCGCCCGCACTGCCAGAGGAACGTGCGCACTGAAAACGGAAAGAGGCTGGCTCTTTGCTACTGCCGACGTGAGGCCCCTCGTGTATCATCATGTGTTGCTATAAAATGCGGCGCTCAAACTATATGGCGGTGTGGCTTGTGATGCGGTCCGTAAACGTTCACGCAACGCCCCAAGCGTCGCCGGATTTCGACCGCTTTTAGTTGTCATTTCAACATAGGACTCTTAGCCAATGACCAATCCCTATCAACCGAAGCCGGAGCATAAGTTCTCCTTCGGCCTTTGGACTCTGGCCAATCGCGGTCGCGATCCCTTCGGAGATGCGGTCCGCCCCGTTCTTTCACCTGTCGATAACGTTGCCATGCTCGCCGAGGTTGGCGCCTGGGGCGTCAATCTCCACGATAACGACCTGGTTCCTATCGATGCGACTCCCTCGGAGGGCGACAAGATCGTGCGCGAATTCAAGGCCGCCTGCAAGAAGGACGGCATTGTCGTCCCGATGGCGACCGTGTCGCTCTTCTACCACCCTGTTTTTCGTGATGGAGCTTTCACGGCGAACGATCCGGAAGTGCGCGCCTACGCTGTGCAAAAGACGGTGCGCGCCATGGATATTGGAGCCGAACTGGGCGCGAAAATCTTCGTCCTCTGGGGCGGACGTGAAGGAGTCGAGACCGACGCCTGCCGCCGCGCGGATGAAGCGGTGAAGCGCCTCCGTGAAGCGATCGACTATCTCTGCGAGTACAACATTGATCGCGGCTACGGCTACAAGTTCGCTTTGGAAGCCAAGCCTAACGAGCCGCGCGCGGATATCTATATGGCGACGACCGGCCACTACCTCGGCTTCATTCCCACGCTCGCCCATCCCGAGATGGTCGGTGTGAATCCGGAGGTTGCGCACGAGCATATGGCCGGCCTCAACTTCATGCATGGCGTTGCCCAGGCATGGGAAGCTGGCAAACTCTTCCACATCGACCTCAACGACCAGGCTCCGGGCCGCTATGACCAGGATCTCCGTTTTGGTTCCGCGAATCTGAAGTCAGCCTTCTGGCTGGTGAAGTTCCTGGAAGACGTGGGTTATCAGGGCCCGCGACACTTCGATGCCCATGCCTATCGAACTGAGGACTACGAAGGTGTCAAGGACTTCGCTCGTGGCTGCATGCGCACCTACCTTATCCTGAAAGAGAAGGCCGCCTGCTGGAACGCGGATAAGGAGATTCAAGCCATCCTCAAGGAGTTGTCAGCAACTCGGAAGGGTGTACCGGCAGTCGGACGCTTTTCCAAGCAAGGCGCCGACGCTCTGCTCAAGCATCAATTCGATAAAGATGCGATCATGAAGAAGCGCCTGCCATATGAAAGGTTGGACCAGTTGACAATTGACATTCTTGCAGGCGTGCGCTGACCACTGGCGCCGCCTGCCGCGGGTGACTCCAACCTGCGCACGAAACAGAAAGAAACGGGGGACGGAGTGGGAGTCTACAGGTTGTGGCGTCGAACTCGGTTGTTCCCGGCACCGGCCGAACCGAGTCGGGGGAGCAACTGATGGATTTCATCCACGATGATTTCCTGCTCCATTCCGAATACGCACGCCGCCTGTATCACGGCTATGCGGTTCAGGAACCGATTGTCGACTACCACTCCCACCTCCCGCCCGCCGACGTAGCTCAAGATCGCTCATTTCAGAATTTGTTCCAGATTTGGCTCGAAGGCGACCACTACAAGTGGCGCGCCATGCGTGCCAACGGTGTCCCAGAACGCTTTTGCACCGGTGATGTGCCGCCGTATGAGAAGTTTCTCGCTTGGGCTCGCACCGTTCCATTCACGCTCCGAAACCCTCTGTACCACTGGACCCACCTCGAGTTGAAGCGGTACTTCGGCATTCGCAAGCTGCTCGACGAATCCACCGCCGAATGGGTGTGGGATTGCGCCACCTCACAACTTCAGCAGCCGGAGTTGTCTTCCCAGGGTATTCTCCGCAAGTTCAAGGTCCGCGCTCTGTGCACCAGCGACGATCCTTGCGACGACCTGGGACACCATCGTGCTTTGGCCAATGCCAACTCAGTGTGTGCAGTCTATCCAACGTTCCGGCCCGACAAGGCTCTGTTTGTTCATGCTCCCGAAGCCTTCAATACATGGGTCAACCGGCTCGGAGTCGCCGCACATTGTGAAATCAATTCATTTGGCAGTTTCCTGAACGCGCTCAAGCTCCGTCATGACTTCTTTCACGAGAATGGATGCCGGCTCTCCGATCACGGCTTGCCGCACTGCTATGCCACCATCTGTACGGAGTCTGAAGCCGCGACGATCTTCTCAGACGCCCGCGCCGGCACCGCTGCAAGTCCTAACGAGCAAGATCGTTTCGCGTCGTTCATGATGTTGTTCTTTGGCCGGCTCGATGCCGAAAAAGGGTGGACAAAACAGTTGCATCTGGGAGCTCTGCGCGCCGTTAATGTTCGCGCTACTTCGGAAATCGGGCCCGACACGGGTTTCGATACCATTGGCGACGACAATCAAGCCGTTCGCCTCTGTACTTATCTGGACTTGCTGGAACGCGAGCGCGCTCTTCCCAAAACGATCATCTATAACGTCAATCCGAGCCACAATTACGCATTCGCCACTGCGATCGGTAACTTTCAGGATGGTTCTCTTGCCGGGAAACTGCAGTTTGGCAGCGCCTGGTGGTTCCTTGATCAGAAGGACGGCATTGAAGCGCAACTCGACGCGCTTTCCAACACCGGCCTGCTGGCTCGCTTCATTGGCATGGTCACCGATTCTCGCTCGTTCATGTCATTTCCACGGCACGAATACTTTCGGCGCGTCCTCTGCAACTTGATCGGCGAAGAAATGAAGAACGGCGACCTTCCCGGCGATGAGGCCCTCCTGGGAAACATGATCCGCAATCTGTGCTTTGAAAACGCTCGTCAGTACCTCGGCTTGCCGGTTGCGCGCGATTTCGATAGCAATCAAGCTTCCGAGGCAGTTTCCGCTCAGCGCGCGAACCGCGTCTGAGCCGTGTCGGATTCACACGCCACATGGGCAAGACACTCGATCTGAAATCTCGAACGGCAGTCGTGATCGGCGGCACTTCGGGCATCGGTCTGGCCCTTGCGCGTGGTTTGGCGGAGGCGGGCGCCGACGTGATTCCCAGCGGCCGCCGCGCTGACCGCGTCGAGCATGCGGCCGCGGAAATTCGCGAACTTGGGCGCCGCTCTCTCGTCAGCGTATGTGATATTTCGGATCGCGCCAGCGTGGAGCATTTCCGCGATGCTGTGGCCAAGGAATTTCGTGCAGTCGACATCCTTGTCAACTGCGCCGGCACGACGATAAAAGTCCCCACGCTTGATCTGGCCGAGCGCGACTGGAACCGCGTGGTCGATACCAACCTGAACGGCACTCTCCGTGCCTGTCAGGCGTTTGGACGTCAGATGATCGAGCGCCGCTACGGGCGCATCATCAACATCGCGTCGCTGGCTTCTTTCGCCGGCTGGTATGAAGTCGCCGCCTACGCCGCCAGCAAGTCGGCCGTCGTTTCCCTGACGAAGACTCTGGCGGTGGAATGGGCAAAGTATGGAGTGTGCGTCAATGCAATCGCGCCGGGCGTTTTTCGCACTGATTTGAACCGCGCTCTGCTCGATGGGACCCCCCGGGGAGAGGAGCTTCTGATGCGGACTCCGATGCGCCGCTTCGGCCAGGTCGAAGAGCTCATCGGCGCCGCCGTGTTCCTCGCCTCCGAGGCGGCAGGATTTGTCACCGGGCATGTGCTCGCTGTGGATGGAGGCTTCCTGGCGAGCGGAGTCAATCAGTAGTAGAGGTTCCTTCCGTAGTTTAAGCTTTTCGACGACAAAGAAGACGTTATGCCGCTACAAGTCAAATCCAAAGAAGGCTGCCGCTGGGACCTGGTCGCCCTCGGAGAAGTCATGTTGCGGTTCGACCCCGGCGATCGCCGCATCTGGACCACCCGTCACTTTGAAGTCTCGGAAGGAGGAGGCGAGTACAACGTCGCCCGAGGTCTGAAGCGCTGCTTCGGGCTCGACACGGCTATTGTCACGGCCTTCGCCGACAACCCTGTCGGTCGCCTGGTCGAGGACCTGATCTACCAGGGCGGCGTCGATTCATCGCTCATCCGCTGGGTCGAATACGATGGAGTTGGCCGTTCCGTCCGCAACGGCCTCAACTTCACCGAACGCGGCTTCGGAATTCGTCCTGCCCTGGGCTGTTCCGACCGCGGGCACACGGCAGTTTCTCAACTCAAGCCGGGACAGATCGACTGGGACGAAATCTTCGGCAAGGACGGCGCTCGTTGGTTCCACACGGGCGGCATTTTCTGCGCCCTTTCCGATACGACTCCCGAGGTCGCGATGGAAGCCATGCAGGTGGCTCGCAAGCACGGCACGATCGTCTCCTATGACCTCAATTATCGCGAGTCTTTGTGGAAGGAAATCGGCGGCCAACCCCGCGCCCGGGAAGTGAATCGCGGCCTCGCGCCGCTGGTCGATGTGATGCTCGGCAACGAGGAAGACTTCACCGCCGCGCTCGGATTCGAAGTTCCAGGACTCGACGAGCACATCTCGAACGTCGAAGTGGAGTCGTTCAAAAAGATGATCGAGGCGGTCCGGAAGGAATTCGCGTTCCGGGTCGTCGCCACAACTCTCCGCAAGGCAAAAACGGCCACGCTGAATGACTGGGGAGCCATCTGCTGGTGCGACAGCGCTTTCTATGAAGCCAGGCATCGCGAAAATCTGGAGATTTTCGATCGCGTCGGAGGCGGCGATTCTTTCGCGTCCGGCCTGATCTACGGCTTCCTCGCAGGACAAGGCCCGCAGTGGGCTGTTGACTGCGGTGCGGCGCACGGCGCTCTTGCCATGACGACTCCCGGCGACACGACGATGGTGACGCTGAAAGAAGTCACGCAGGCAATGCGTGGCGGAGGCGCCCGTATCACGCGCTGACCGAGAGAGCAACGCCATGACCTGCGAACAGACTCAGAATCGTATTCTCGAGATCGGAATCATTCCGGTGGTGCGTGCCACTTCATCGGACCTCGCTATGCGCGCTGCCGATGCCGTCTGCGCCGGTGGAATCCCGATCGTTGAGGTCACGATGACGGTTCCCGGCGCCATCGGCCTGATCGCCGCCATGTCGCAGAGGATCGGCAGTGACGTGCTCATCGGTGCCGGCACGGTGCTTGACGCCGCAACTGCCGAGCGCTGCTTCAACGCCGGCGCTCAGTTTGTCGTCAGCCCAGGGCTCGATCTCGATACGGTCACACTCGCCATATCAAGGAATGTGCTGGTCATCCCCGGCACACTCACTCCCACGGAGATCATCGCCGCGCGCAAGGCTGGCGCACCGATGGTGAAGGTCTTTCCTTGTGGCACGGTAGGAGGCGCGAAGTACATCAAGGCTCTGCGGGGACCATTTCCTGACGTTCCCATGGTTCCAACGGGCGGGGTAAATCTCGAAACTGCCGGCGACTTTATTCGCGCCGGCGCGGTGGCTCTTGGAGTCGGCGGCGAGTTGATCTCCGCGGCTGCTCTGAAATCCGGAAACGCAGCGGAGATTACAGACGCGGCAAGGAAGTTCGTCTCAATCGTGCGGCAAGCCAGGCAGGAAGCAAGCGCCAAGCCGTAACCGTATTTCTATCCCCGGCCTCGTGCGCGGGTCTTTTTCTCTTCTGCGTCGGCCATCGGCTCGATCCGGTTCCTGCCTTTTTCTTTGGCAGCGTACAGCGCAGCGTCAGCTTTGCCCAGCAGTGACTCCATCTCGCCGGTTCCCGACGCATTCGATACAGCAATCCCCATACTGATGGTGATCGTCCGCTTCTTGTCACCATGGACCACCGGTTCGCTCGCCACGAATTCCCGCAACTGATTGGCTCGGCCCATAGCACTGGCCATGTCGCATTCCGGCAGGACCAGCAAGAATTCTTCTCCCCCATATCGCCCGATCCCGTCATACATTCGCAATTTCGCCCGCAGGCGCCGGGCGATCTCTTTGAGCGCTTCATCCCCGTACAGGTGGCCGAGCGTGTCGTTCACCTTCTTGAAGTGGTCAATGTCCGCGAGGATCACGGCCACGGTCTTCTTCTGCCGCCGGGCCCGCTCCAGTTCGCGCTGCATCATTCCCAGCACTTCGCCACGGTTCAACAAGCCCGTCAGCGAGTCGTGAGTGGCCGCATGCCGCATCGATTCCCGCGCCGACACCAGTTCCTGCTGCAGGTTGACGATCCTCTTTCCCACCAACAGTCGCGCCCGCAGTTCCGATTCGTCGAACGGCTTGACCAGATAGTCATCGACTCCCGCCTGCATGGCCTCCAGCATGTTCTGCTGTCCCTCGTTACTGGTTAGAAGGATGACGTAGACGTAAGGTCCGGTGCTCGCGGATTCACGAATCCTTCTGCAGAGTTCGGTGCCGTCCAGGTCTGGCAATACCCAATCGAGCAAGACGAGATTCGGAGCATTCGGCTGCTCCAGCATGGTCCAGGCAGCGGCTCCGCTCTCAGCGATACACGGAGTAAACCCCCAGCCTTTCAGCTGATCGCAAATCAGCTTGCGGTAAACGGCGGAATCTTCAACGACAAGGACCTGCATACGGCTTTGCCTCCGCCCGCTCGGACCTGCCGCTCCAACGCCGGCGTTCACGCGGTTCTTTTCCCTCTCGATTATTGCTCATGGCCGCCCTCAACGAAAGAGTGAATGTAGGAACCCGAGTCTTCTCGCAGTCAATTGCGGCGAGACCTCCAATGTGCCATCCTGTCCGGGCAACTCCGAACTCCCGGAGAGGAGACCCACAATGCGAAGTGCGTTGCTGTTGTTCTTGATCCTGCTGTGTGCCGCCGCCGTCTGGGCGGGTGACGCCCCGAACTTCAATGTGAAACTCGGTCTTTGGGAAGTGACGACTACATCTTCCACGTCGGGAATGCCCCCCCTGCCTCCTGAGGCCCTTGCCAACATGACGCCGGAACAGCAAGCTCAGATGGAAGCGCACATGAAGCAGTCCATGTCCGGCGCTCCGCACATCACGACGGAAAAGACCTGCGAGACCAAGGAAAAGCTTGAAAAAGACCTCATGTTCAGCGACAAGAACGACGAGTGTACACGCACGGTCATTACGTCCACGAGCAGCCGCATCGAGATGAAGGTGCAGTGCTCCAACAAGGGCCAGAAAACAGAAGGCACCATACGCATGGATGCCATTACGCCGGAGAATGTAAAGGGCACGATCGACATGAACATGTCCGGTTCAGCGCAGTCGATGAAGATTAAGGTGAACCTGGCTGCGCGTTGGCTGGGCCCGAACTGCGGAGACGTGAAGTAACCGTTTCTGGCATCTCGCCGGCGGTTAAGGCGGAGTCGGCGTGTCGGTTTGTTCGGAGGGTCGATTCAGACCTGTCGGACAGCGAAAGCCCCGCTCTTTCAAGCGGGGCTTTGTATGGTGCGATTCCTGCTCAAACTACTTCTGTGGTGCCGCCGAATTCGTGTCTTTGACGACCTTCACTGGCTCGTGCTGGCGCTTGCCGCTGGCTTGGCCTGTCGCGGCATCGCGAGGACTCTTCACGCTCCCGCTGGCCGCCGTCTTGTCCGCCGTGCCATCAGCGTCAACGTCTCCGGTGGCTACGCTCGTCTTCCCCAAGGACGCCTTGCTTGGGCTCTCGCGGACTGCGGACTGATCCCCGTTCGCATTCCCGGTTGAGACGTTCTCCACGTGCGGATCACCGCTCGTATGCGCCAATTGCGCGTTCCAATCATCCTGCGCCGTCTTCTTGCCCGTGGCCATGCCCGAACCGGTCTCACGCGCCGTCGCGGGTTGTTCTGACTGCTGACCCGATTGATCCATCTTGCGCCCGGACGCTTGGCCGGTCGCTGCGTCGCGCGGCGACTTCACTTCGTGGCTCGCCGGCTGCTCTTTCTTCTTGTCAGACTGCTGGGCTGCCGCGACCACCGACAGACATGCCACTACCGCAACCAGAAACTTGGTTTTCATTCGATTCTCCTGTGTAAGAAACCTTTTTCGCCGCGCGTTTTCAGCGACTTACGATGCGCGGGGTGACACCCCAGATTGGGCTATCTTCCGGGTGCGGGCCGCAAACCGGCAAGTTACGAAGGTACAGCGATGTCTCCTCGTGACGATTCTGCCACGTCGGCCAAAATATCCGTATCCTCCGTTGACATCGCCACAGCTCACGCTCATAATCCGTCTCACTTCCCTTCGAAAATCAGGGCTCCTTCGCGCGGTTTACACCCACGTCACCACTTCAAAAGGAGGTTCCTATGTCTAGTCCCATTTTTGGCGCTTTCAATCAGGGAGAGATTCCCACCATCGCCTGTTTCAACCAGGCCAAGACCGATCTTCAAGTCAACTACGACGACCTGATCGCGGCCATGCAGAAGTACATCGACGACTTCATCGTGCCTGTCTGGAACACTCCGGCGAAGCTGGTGAAGACCGCCGACTTCGAAAAGGGAGCCTGGGCCATGGTGTTC
>Ga0335071_10002553_pt1 | contig 19450 bp, 15 predicted proteins | sample Lox_Sample_15_FD_206724 | JGI IMG/M metagenome (GOLD analysis project Ga0335071, IMG submission 206724) | Soil microbial communities from Loxahatchee National Wildlife Refuge, Florida, United States - Lox_Sample_1.5 | ecosystem: Environmental > Terrestrial > Soil > Wetlands | place: USA...
CCATGAAATCGACCTGGCATCTGCGTTGTGGGCGATGTCGCAAGGAATGATCGCCTCGCCAAAATTCGTCCCGAAGATCTTGCGGGTGCACCGGCGCCACGGCTCGGCGACCGCATCCGTCTAAATTAGCGTAGTCTCCGACCATTTTGGCGACGACCGTCATCGACGCTCGTGTGCGACCGTCCAGATGCCGCGCGAGCGTCCTGGGATTATCTCCCAAGTCATTCATAAATTTAGAGAAAATCAAAAAGTGAAGAACATTGAAAAACGGCGCCTTGTGCGCTGAGGACCCCCCTCCCGCAACAAATTCGTCAAGCGCCGGGCCGTCGTCCCGGGCGGTTGTCCGGATCGCGCACCGGAGCCTGCCGATCTGCTCGAAGGCCGATTGCCCTGCGTCGCTTCGCCAACGAGGCACGCGATCTGTTGTAAAGGAGATACGCCCGGCGAAATAATTTACCGTTGCAGCCTTGGGATGATCACAACGCCCAAGCCGTCATTGCATGGCCCGGCCGGATCATGAGACTATGCAACTTAGGGTGCGTAGCCCCGGTCCGGGAGCGGGACTGTTGCTGTGTCCGAGCGCCGGCCGGAAGTTGTATGCGATCGCCCACATCCTTTAGTTGATTTTCCTTTTTATACAACTTTCCAGAGGCGCCATGATCGGTCCGAAACCATGGATGGCGAGCCGCGCGCTGCGTTTGCGCCGCCTTGCGCGGCTTGCGCTGACAGTCTTGCTGACGACGTCCGGCGTCGCCGCGCGGGCGCAGGATGCGACATGGGTCGGCGGCAATGGGGGCGATCCCAACGAGTGGGTCGAGCCGAACAACTGGACGCCGACGACGGTGCCGGGCGGGACGGCGACCTTTACCAACACCGGCGTCACGACCGTCGCCAACGACGCCGGCATCGTCACGATCGGCGAACTGTTCTTCACCGGCACGCCGAACGCGCAGGCCTACACGTTCAACCTCAACAACCCGTTCATCGTGAACGCGGCAGGCATCGTCAACAACTCGACCAACACGCAGACCTTCACCGTCGCGTCGGGCAGCGCGCTGGTGTTCCAGAACGGCAGCTCGGCCAGCGGCGGCACCGGCGCGGTCCAGATCACCAATGCCAGCGGCGGCTTCGTCGTGTTCGAGAACACCAGCACGGCTGGCACCGCGACCATCACCAACAACAGCATCCTGCAGTTCTTCGACCAGTCATCGGCCGGCACGGCCCAAATCGCCAACAATATCCAGACCGATTTCTTCGACCAGGCAACGGCGGGCAACGCCACCATCACCAACGCCGCCCTGGGGACGCTGACGTTCAACAACTCCGCCACGGCTGCCACGGCCACGATCACCAACAGCGGCAACCTGCAATTCAACAATCAGGCGACAGCCGCGAGCGCCGCCATCACCAACAGCGGCACCGCCACCATCGTGTTCAGCAATTCGAGCACGGCGGGCAGCGCCGCGATCACCTCGGCCCTGGTCGGCGGCTCCATCGCCTTCAACGACACGTCCACCGCCGGCAATGCCACGATCGTGCTCAGGGAATCCAACCTGAACTTCAACAATTCGGCCAGCGCGGGCTCCGCCACCATCACGATGACGGATGCGACGCATCCGGGCACGATCACGTTCGGCGACACCTCGACGGCCGCCTCGGCCACCATCACGGTGCTCGGATCGCTCGGCGTCGGCGGCTCGCTGAATTTCCTGAGCGCCAGCACCGCGGGGAACGCCACCATCACCAATAATCCGGGCATCGGCGCCGGCGGCGCGACCAATTTCGGCACGCTCGGCGGTACCGACACCGCCAATGCGGGCACCGCACGGATCACCAACAACTCTGCCGGCGTGACCAGCTTCTTCGCGGCGACGTCGGCTGGCAACGCAACCGTCACCAACAATGCGGGCGGCACCACCAACTTCCAGGACCAGAGCACGGCCGCAAGCGCCACCATCCTCAACAACAATGGCGGAACGACGCAGTTCGGCGTGCCGATCGTGGGCACCGACACGGCAACCGCCGGCAATGCCAGGATCACCAATCTCGCCGGCGGCACCACGTTGTTCACCGCCGCGACGACGGCCGCCAACGCCGTGATCACCAACAATGCCGGCGGCATCGTGCAGTTCGGCGATTCCGGGGCCGGCGCCTCGACCGCGACGGCGGCGAACGCCATGATCAACAACAGCGGCGTTGTCAGCTTCAATGCCCTGACCACCGCTGGCAGCGCGGCGATCCTGACCAATAGCGGCGGCAACGTCTTCTTTTTCGATTCGTCGACCGGCGGCAACGCCCAGTTCGTCACCAATGCCGGCGGCACGTTCGACATGTCGGGGCTCGCGGTCGCAAGCATGACCGCCGGCTCGATCGCGGGCGCGGGCAGCTACGTCCTCGGCGCAAAAAGCCTGACCGTCGGCGGCAACAACCTGTCCACGGCCGTGAGCGGAGTGATCAGCGGCACCGGCGGCGCGCTGACCAAGGTCGGCAGCGGCGCGCTCCTGCTGTCCGGCATCAACACCTATACCGGTGCGACCAATGTCAACGGCGGCGCGCTGATCGTCGACGGATCGATCGCGGCCTCCTCGCTCACCACGGTCAATGCGGGCGCCATCCTCGCCGGCAGCGGCACCATCGGCTCTACGGCGATCAACGGCGGCACGCTCGCGCCGGGCAGCGTCACCGGCAGTACCCTCGGACCGCTGACCATCCAGGGCAGTCTCTCGTTCACGGCGGCCTCGACCTACATGATCCAGGTCACGGCCACGAACGCCGGATTGACCAACGTCACCGGCGGCGCGAGCCTCGGCGGAGCGACCGTGGACGCGATCTTCACCACGGGCACGCTGCAGAAGCGCTACAAGATCCTCAGCGCCTCCGGCGGCGTCACCGGCACGTTCAATTCGACCGTCGTTTCCAACATGCCGACCGTTCAGGCATCGCTGAGCTACGACGCGCAGGACGTCTTTCTGAACACCAGCGTGTCCTTCGTTCCGCCGGGCGGCAGCCTCAACGTCAACCAGCAGAACGTCGCCAACGCCCTGACCAATTTCTTCAACTCAACCGGCAGCATTCCCGCTGTCTTTGCGACCCTGACCCCCGCGGGCCTGACGGCCGCTTCGGGCGAACTCGGCACCGGCATCATCCAGTCCTCGATGAAGGCGGACGACCTGTTCCTCAATCTGCTGCTCGATCCGACCATTGCCGGCCGTGCCGGAGGATTTGCGACGCCCTCGGGTCCGATCCCATTCGCGGCAGAGGACGGATCGCTGGCCTATGCCGCACGGCACGGCGCGCCGGCCGACGCATTTGGAATGGCAACCAAGGCTCCAGCCCTCGTGCCGCAGCCGCTCAACCGCTGGAGCGTCTGGGCGGCAGGCTATGGCGGCTCGGAATCGATCGGCGGCAATGCCGTGGTCGGATCGCAGGACCTGACCGCACGGATCTGGGGCGTCGCAGCCGGCGCCGACTACAAGCCATCGCCCGACAGCCTGCTCGGCTTTGCGTTGGCGGGCGGCGGCACCAGCTTCTCGCTCGCGAACGGCCTCGGCTCGGGTTCGGCCGACCTGTTCCAGGCCGGCCTCTACGGGCGACAGAATTTCGGGGCGGCCTATCTGTCCGCTGCGCTGGCCTATGGCTGGCACGATGTCACCAACAACCGCACCGTCGCGCTGGCCGGTTTCGACGTCCTGCAGAGCCGTTTCCAGGCCGAAACCTTTTCGGGCCGGTTCGAGGCCGGCTATCGCTTCGCGACACCCTATGTCGGCATCACGCCCTACGCGGCGGCGGAGGTTTTGGGCTTCCATCTGCCCGCCTATGCCGAGCAGAGTCTGACCGGCGGCGGACTGTTCGCGCTCAACTATGCGAGCCAGACCACGACCGACACCCGCAGCGAACTCGGCCTCCGCGGCGACCGATCCTTCGCCGTGCCTGTGGGCGTGCTGACGCTGCGAAGCCGTCTCGCCTGGGCGCACGACTATGATCCCGATCGCGCGGTCACCGCGATCTTCCAGGCGCTGCCCGGCGCGAATTTCGTGGTGAACGGGACGCGGCCGGATGCCGACTCCGCGCTGGTCTCGGCGGGCGCCGAGATGAAATGGCTGAACGGCGTGTCGCTGTCCGGAACGTTTGAGGGCGAGTTTTCCGGCAATGTCACGAGCTATGCCGGCAAGGCCGTCCTCAAATACGCGTGGTGACGGCGCGGACGCGCGTCACCGCGCGAGCCCGGCGCGCGGCGCGATCTTGTCCCTTATGCCGGCGAAAGCGGCATCGATCAGCGGCCAGAACAGCAGGAGCAACGCGAGCGTCGTGATCGAGCCGACCAGCGAGTTCGACCAGAACACCCTGACGTCGCCGCTCGAGCCGATCATCGACAGGCGGAAGGCATCTTCGGCGCGGCTGCCCAGCACCAGCGCCAGCGTGAACGGTGCGAGCGGGATGCTGATCTTCTTGAAGACATAGCCGACCACGCCGAACAGCAGCATCAGCCAGATGTCGAACATCGCGTTCTGGATCGCATAGGCGCCGATCGCGCAGGAGACCACGATCATCGGCGCGACCGCGGCGAACGGCACGCGCAGGATCGAGGCGAACACCGGCACCGTCGTCAGCACCAGCACGAGGCCGACGATGTTGCCGAGATACATCGAGGCGATCAGGCCCCAGACAAAATCCTTGTGCTCGACGAACAGCAGCGGACCCGGATTGAGGCCCCACACCATCAAGCCGCCGAGCAGGATCGCGGCCGTGCCCGAGCCGGGAATGCCGAGCGCGAGCATCGGCAGCAGCGCCGAGGTGCCGGAGGCGTGCGCGGCGGTCTCCGGCGCGAACACGCCCTCGATGCGGCCCTTGCCAAAACTGTCCTGATCCTTGGAAAAGCGCTTGGCGAGATTGTAACCCATGAAGGAGGCGGCGATCGCCCCACCCGGCGTGATGCCGAGCCAGCAGCCGATGATGGAGGAGCGCAGCAGCGTCACCCAGTATCTTGGCAGGTCCTTCCACACCGACAGCACGACGCGCAGGCTGATGCTGGCGGCATGCCCGCGCAGCGCCAGGCGCTCCTCCATGGTGAGCAGGATCTCGGAGATGCCGAACAGGCCGATCACCGCGACCAGAAAGTTGATGCCGCGCAGCAGTTCGGCCGAGCCGAAGGTCATGCGCAGCTGTCCCGACACGGTGTCCATGCCGATGCCGGCGAGCAGAAGTCCGAGGGACATGGAAATGACCGTCTTGTGCTTGGCCTCGCGCCCGAGGCCGACGAAGGAGCAGAAGGTCAGCAGGTACACCGCGAAAAACTCCGGCGGACCGAATCGCAGTGCGAAGGTCGAAATCAGCGGTGCCAGGAAGGTGATCAGCAGCACCGCCACCAGCGAACCGATGAAGGACGAGGTGAACGCCGCGGTGAGCGCTTCCGCCGCCCTGCCCTGCTGCGCCATCGGATAGCCGTCAAAAGTGGTCGCGACCGACCAGGCCTCGCCGGGGATGTTGAACAGGATCGAGGTGATGGCCCCGCCGAACAGCGCGCCCCAATAGATGCAGGACAGCATCACGATTGCCGAGGTCGGGTCCATCGTGAAGGTAAGCGGCAGCAGGATCGCGACGCCGTTCGGGCCGCCGAGCCCCGGCAAGACGCCGACGAAAATACCGAGCACGAGCCCGACCATCATCAATGCGAGCGTCTTCCAGGTCAGGAGGACCGCAAAGCCATGAAGCAAGAGACCGAAGGCTTCCATGCGGCTACCCTGCACTCCGTTCAAGCGGCGCGTAACGTGATCGGGGCGGTCGATCCGCGAATCCACTTTCACCTCTCCCCGCTTGCGGGGAGAGGTCGATTTGCCCTGAGCGATGCCGAGCATCGCTCAGGGCAAATCGGGTGAGGGGGACTCTCAGCGAACTCAACTCGTTGAGACTCCCCCTCACCCCAACCCTCTCCCCGCAGGCGGGGAGAGGGAGCCCACCGCCAATGCTGGTGGAGCTGAGCTCACTCATGCGCTAATACCCGAACGCCGCTTCGAGCGGCCCTTTCGGCATGATGACGTCGAAGGCGATGTCGAAGGTCACGAACATCGCCGCGGTGAACACCAAGGCCGTCAGCAGCGATTTCCACCATGCAATCTTGCCGACCAGGCGCATGAAGCCGGCGATCAGGAGAAAGCTCGCGACATAGAGCCCCAGAAACTGCGTGGCCAGACAGAACAGGAATGTCGGCACGAACACCGCAATGACGCGGCGGGCCTGCGCGCGGGTGACGAAGACCTCACTGACCTCCTTGCGCGACAGAAAGGCAGCGGCAAGGCCATAGAGCGAGGCGGCGGCGAGGATGACCGACAGGTAGAACGGGAAATAGCCGGGCTGCGGACCGGTCGAGTCCCAGCCGATGCCGGTACGAAAATTGTCGTAGCCGAGGGTCACCGCGAGCGCGAGCAGCAGCAGCGCGACGACGATTTCGACCGTGCGCCTGCTGGTCACCGCGGGCGAGTCCGCCTCCGGCGCGGTGGGATCATCGACGGCAATTTCAATCTCGGTATCGGACATGGACATCACGTGGATTCAAGTTTGGGGCCTCATGGTTCGAGACGCCGCGCAAAGAAGCGCGGCTCCTCACCATAAGGGACTGACTTCGCGCCGAGAAAAATGACCTCATCCCGAGGAGGCGCGCTCGCGCGCCGTCTCGAGGGATGGGCAGCAGAAAAGACCGGCGTCTGCGTGCTTGATCGGCGACCATGACGGACCTACTTCGCCACAAAGCCGGCCTTGGTCATCAGCTCGGTATTCAGCGCGTCATCCTCTTCCAGAAATTTCAGCATGTCGCTGCCGGTCAGAAAAATCGGCTTCAGCGCCTGCTTTTCCATGTAGTCCTTGTATTCCGCCGTCTGAGTCACCTTCTGGAACAGGTCGACGTAGAACGCCTGCTGCTCGGCAGTCACCTTGCCCGGCAGGAACATCGCACGCAGCATCAGGTACTGCACGTCGAGACCTTCCTCCTTGCAGGTCGGGATGTCGTGCCAGGACTGCGTCTCCGTCACCTTGGACGTGTAGGAAATGCGCTCCCGGTCGAACACGCAGAGCGGGTTCACCTGCCCCGCCCGCCAGACCTCGAGATTTTCGGAAGGGTTGTTGACGTTGGACTCGGTGTGAGCGCCGACCAGCTGCGTCGCGGCCTCGCCGCCGGACTTGTAGGGCAGATAGAGGAATTTTGCGCCGGTCTTCTGCTCGATGAACACGGTGAGCACGTTGTCCTCGCGCTTCGAGCCGGTGCCGCCCATCTTGAACGGCGCGGATGCGGTCTTCGCGGCCTCGATGAACTCCTTCACCGTCTTCGGGCCGGAGGCATTGTCCCACAGCACGAACTGGTCGAGCGCGATCACCGAGACCGGCGTCAGGTCGCGCCAGTTGAACGGAATTTTGGCCGACAGCGGCAGCATGTAGATCAGCGAATAGGCGATCAGGATCTTGCCCGGATCGCCCTCGCTGGATTTCATGTACATCAGCGCTTCCGCGCCCGACGCGCCGCCTTTCAGCGACACCACCATCGGCTGCTTCATCAGGCTGTTCTTCTGGATCGCGGCCTGCATCATCCGCGCCATCTGGTCGGAGGCGCCGCCGGCGCCCGCCGCGACCACGATCTCGACCGGTTTTGTCGGTTCCCACCCGGCCAGGGCCGGCGTGCTCAAAAGCATGGCCGCGAGCGCAGCCGCAGCGTTGATCTTACCCATATCTGTCGTCCCCAGGAGTCGCCGGCGTCCGCCGGAGACGGTCTTGCTTTACCGTAGAATGCTCAGGTTGTGGCGACGAGCGCAAGCCGGCCGCCCGTGCGGCGGCTATGACTTTGGCATGGGGAGCAGAGGCGAAACGTCGCGCCGAAAGCCGGCTTACTTGCCCTTGAAGTTCGGCGATCGCTTGTTGAGGAAGGCGTCCATGCCCTCGCGAAAGTCCTCGCTCATATAGGCACGCAGGATCAGGTCCTCGCCCTCGTCGCGCGACAGCGTCCGGCGGATACGGCGCACCGCCTCTTTGGTCACCTCGAGCGTGATCGGGGCGTGGCCGGCGATGAGCTGTGCGGTCTCGGTGGCGCGGCGCTGCAGCGTCTCGACATCCGGCACGATCTCGTTCAACAGCCCGAGCGCCAGCGCCTCCGGCGCCTCGACGAGCCGCGCCTTGAAGATCAGGTCCTTGGTCCGCGCCGGCCCGACCAAGGCGACCAGCCGCGAGATGTTGGACATCGCCAGGCAGTTGCCGAGCGTGCGCGCGATCGGAAAACCGATTCTGGTGGCCTCGGTGCCGATCCGGATGTCGCAGCAGGCGGCGATGGCGGCGCCGCCGCCGGTGCAGGCGCCGGCAATTGCGGCGATCACGGGCACCCGGCACTGCTCCAGCGTGCTGAGCACGCGATCGATCCGCGCCTCGTAATCGAGTGCGTCCTGCGCGGTCTTGAAGGCGCGGAATTGCGAAATGTCGGTGCCCGAGGCAAACGCCTTGTCGCCGGCTCCGGTCAGAATCAGCGCCTTGATCGAACGGTCGGCGTTGATCTCCTCGCAGATCGCGGCCATCCGTTCGTACATCGCAAAGGTCAGCGCATTGCGCGCCTGCGGCCGGTTGAAGGTGATCCGCGCGATCCCCACCTCGACGGAATAGAGCAGGTCGTCACCCGGGCTTGCCTGGACATTCATGGCGGCACTTTCTGTTTTTGGTTTTGGCGTTACGCCACCGCGGCTTTTGGCATCGCGACAACATCCCGTCCCTTCAGCACATCCATCGCGGCGAGCACGCCGCCGGCGCGATGCGGCACCTTTGCGAGATCGAGCCCCATCTCGACACCGGCCAGCGTTCCCATCAGCATCAAATCATTGAAATGGCCGATATGCCCGATGCGGAACACTCGCCCCTTGATCTTGTTCAGCCCGGTGCCGAGCGACATGTCAAAATTCTCCAGCACGACTTTCCGCAGATGGTCGGCATCATGCCCCTCGGGCACCACGACGCCGGTCAGAGCCGGCGAATGCGCATGCGGATCCTGGCACTGGGTCTCCAGGCCCCAGACCTTCATCGCGGCCCGCGTTGCGGCCGAATGGCGCTTGTGGCGGGCGAACACATTTTCCAGCCCCTCCTCCTCCAGCATCCTGATCGCCTCGCGCAGGCCGTAGAGCAGGTTGATCGCCGGCGTATAGGGGAACGTGCCGAGCTTGTTGAAGGCGATGACGTCCTGCCACTCCCAGTAGGAGCGCAGGCCGGGATTCTTTTTCGCGACCTCCAGTGCCTTTTCGGAGACCGCGTTGAAGCCGAGCCCCGGCGGCAGCATTAACCCCTTTTGCGAGCCCGCGACCGAGACGTCGATGCCCCAGGCATCGTGCTCGTACTCCAGCGAGCCGAGGCCGGAGATGGTGTCGACCATCAAGAGCGCCGGATGTTTTGTCGCATCCATGATCTTGCGCACCTCGGCCGGATGGGTGACGCAGCCGGTCGAGGTCTCGTTGTGCACGACCATGACCGCCTTGATCGCGTGGGCCTTGTCGGCCGCAAGCCGCGCCTCGATGGCGGCGAGATCGGCGCCGCGGCGCCAGTCGCCCGGGATGAAGTCGACGTCGAGCTTGAACTTGTCGGCAATGCCGCGCCACAGCACGGCAAACTGGCCGGTCTCGGCCATGATCACCTTGTCGCCGGGGCCAAGCGTATTGACGATCGCGGCCTCCCAGGCGCCGGTGCCGGAGGACGGAAAGATGATGACAGGCTGCTTGGTGCGGAACATCCGCTGCATGCCTTCCAGCACCGCAAAGCCGAGCTCGGCGAACTCCGGACCGCGATGATCCAGACCCGGCATGTCCATCGCCCGCAGCACCCGGTCGGGGATGTTGGTCGGTCCTGGAATCTGCAGAAAATGCCGTCCTGTATGCAGCGTCATGGCGTCCTTCCCGGTCTTCTCTGGCTTCGCGGTTGTTGGTTCCGCGGGCGGTCGAGATATCACGATCCCCAGGGCTTGTCCCCCGCCGGATCGTGCCCGTCAACGGCCAAGAGCAGGGTTTGGCTGCCAAATCCGGCGGCCGCTACTCGGCCGCGACCACCTTTCCGGCCGGCAGAGCCGCCTCCATCTCCTCGAACGGCCGCTCCGGCCGCATCAGGAACGCCGACAGCAGGCCGACCGCCAGAAGCCCCATCGACATCAGGAATGGCAGGTACCAGTTGCCGGTCATGTCGATGACGACGCCAGCGACCAGCGGCGAGACGATCGCGGCCAGCGCCGATCCGCTGTTCATGATGCCGGCGGCCGTGCCGGAATATTTTGCGGCAATGTCCATCGGCACCGACCACATCGGGCCGATCACGAGTTCGGCGAAGAAGAAGCCGGCCGACAGGCACGCCGCGACGACCGTGATGTCGCGCGTAAAGAGGATCGGGAACAGCGAGGCCAGTGCCCCGGCAAAGCCCAAGACCGTGACCGTAAGCCGTGCGAGCCGGACATTGCCGGTGCGCTTGAGGATGTCGTCGGAGAGGATGCCGCCAAGACTGTCGCCGAGCACGCCGGCAAAGAACACGCCGGAGGCGAACAGCGCAGAACTCTTGATGTCCAAATTGTAGCTGTTCTTGAAGAACAGCGGCAGCCAGTTCAGGTAGAGCCACAGCGTCCAGCCGTAGCAGAAATAGGTCAGCGTCACCGGCCACATCCGTCGGAGCAGCGGCCCCCAGGGGACCTGCGGCCGTCCCGCGGCGGGACGCGGCGGCAGCGTCGCAAGCTCTTCGGCCGTGATGGCCGCGTGGTCCTTCGGCTCATTGCGGAAATACCAGACCCAGGCGATGCCCCAGAGCAGGCTGACGAGGCCCAGCGCGACGAACGAGCCGCGCCAGGTCAGCCAGGCCATGAGCGCTGCGACCATCGGTGGGGTGACCGCATTGCCGAGCCGCGCGAAGGCGTGTGTCAGCCCCTGCGCAAAGCCGCGGCTGGTCGCCGGCGTCCAGTATTGCATCGCGCGCGTCGCGGTCGGAAAGGTCGCGCCCTCGCCGAACCCGAGTGCGAAGCGCGCGATGAAGAGGGTCGCGAGATCCTGCACAAAGCCGGTCGCGATCGTCGCCGCGGCCCAGATCATGCCGCACCAGAACAGCGTCTTGCGCGGGCCGAAATGATCGCCGACCCAGCCGCCGATCACCTGGAACAGGAGATAGGGATAGGCAAAGGCCGAGAACACCAGGCCGAGCTGGGTGTTCGTAAGGTGAAGCTCCTTCTGGATCTCACTGGCCGCCGTGCCGACGTTCACCCGATCGATATAGGTGATGAAATACATCACGCACAGCATCGCCAGCACGACATGCGTGGCCTTGAACCGCAATCTCATCTTCACTCCCGGACCTGATTGTATGCGAGGCACGCAGCCTCATCCGTCAATGTTCGCTGCGAGCAGGGCGCCCACGAGGGGCGCCCCAACACCATGCCGACCTCGGCGCCCTGCCGTCGTGCCAACCTCGTAGGGGCGACCCTCGTGGTCGCCCGCCGCTGGCGCACCACCTCGGCAACGGCGACGTTCCTAATGGCCGACCACCTTCAGCAGCGGCGAATTGCCCGGCGGGCGCTGCTCGAGCGCTTTCATTGCGACGTCGACGCCGCCTGCGCGATGCGGCACGCCGGCGACCGACAGCCCCATCTCGACGCCGGTCAGCGCCGCCAGCAGCGTCAGCTCGTTGCATTCGCCGAGATGGCCGATGCGGAACACTTTTCCCGCGACCTTTGACAGGCCCGAGCCCAGCGACATGTTGTAGTTCTCGAGCACGATCTTGCGGAATTCATCTGCGTCATAGCCAGGCGGCATCAGCACGGCGGTGAGAACAGGCGAAAAATCTTTCGGCTCCTGGCAGAGCACTTCGAGCCCCCAATGGTTGACCGCGGCGCGGGTCGCCGCGGCGAGCCGCTGGTGCCGTGCGAACACGTTCGAAAGCCCCTCCTCCAGGAGCATCGCGATCGCCTCGCGCAGGCCGTAGAGCAGGTTTGTTGCTGGCGTATAGGGGAAGAAGCCTTTTTCGTTCGGCTTCAGCATCTCCTCCCAGTCCCAATAGGAGCGCGGCATCTTGTTGGTTCTTGACGCGGCGCGGGCTTTTTCCGAGATCGCGTTGAAGCCGAGCCCGGGCGGCAGCATAAAGCCCTTCTGCGAGCAGGAGACGCTGACATCGACCTTCCACTCGTCGTGGCGATAGTCCGCCGAGCCGAGCGAGGAGATGGTGTCGACCATCAGCAGCGCCGGATGCTTTGCGCGGTCCATCGCGGCACGGATTTCGCCGATGCGGCTGGTTGCCCCGGTCGAGGTCTCGTTGTGCACGACCATGACGGCCTTGATCGCGTGCGCGGTATCCTGCGCGAGCCGCTGCTCGATTGCGGCGGGGTCGGCGCCGCGCCGCCAGTCGCCGGGCATGAACTCGACATCGATGCCCCAGCGCCCGGCCATGTTGTGCCAGAGCGTCGCAAAATGGCCGGTCTCGACCATCAGCACGAGGTCGCCTGGCGACAGCGTGTTGACGATTGCGGCCTCCCAGGCGCCCGTGCCTGAGGACGGAAAGATGATGACCGGGCCGGAAGTCTGGAAAATCCTCTGGCTGCCCTCCAGCACCGTGCGCCCGAGCTCGGCGAACTCGGCGCTGCGGTGGTCGATCACCGGCATGTCCATCGCGCGCAAAACGCGGTCGGGGACCGGGCTCGGCCCCGGAATCTGCAGAAAATGCCGTCCGTGCTGCATGTTGGCCTCCGATTCGTCTACGCTGCGCTATCTCGCTCCCAAATTTTGCATTCATTTCATTGGCAATCAATCGGATTTTTAAATACAGTTGCGCTTATCGACGGCGTCGAGCCTCGCAACTATCGTTCTCGGCATGAAATCGACGATTCCCGAAAGTGGCGAGCCGATCGGCAGCAGCGGCGAAGGCCGCCCGGCTGAGGCGTCGCTGCACGGCGAAATCCTCATCCGGCTGCGCGACCACGTCGTCGAGGGCAACATTCCCGATGGCGGGCGCGTTCCCGAGCGAAAACTGTGCGAACTGTTCGGCATTTCGCGCACCCCGCTCCGCGAGGCGCTAAAAGTGCTGGCCGCCGAAGGGCTGATCGAACTGCTGCCCAACCGCGGCGCCCGGGTGCGCGCGCTGTCCGAGCGCGACATCGAGGAACTGTTCGACGTGATGGGCGGGCTGGAGAGCCTCGCCGGGCGGCTCGCCTGCGAAAACATCAGCGATGCCGAGATCGCCGAGATCGAGCGGCTGCATTACGAGATGTACGGCTTCTATTTGCGCAGCGACATGCACAATTACTTCCTGGTCAACCAGCACATCCATGAGCGGATCGTCGCGGCCTCGCGCAACGAGACCCTGCGCGCCGCCTACGCCACCTTCGCAGGACGGATCCGCCGGGTGCGCTATTCCGCCAATTTCGCGCGCAAGCGGGCGCGCTGGGCCGAGGCGATGCGCGAACACGAGATGATCCTGGATGCGCTGCGACGGCGGGCGGCGAGCGAACTGGCCGACATCCTGTTCCACCATCTGCGCAACAAGCGTACGGCGGCGGTGGAGCAGATGGGCAGACCGGCTGAGACAATCATGCCACCTAGCCAGTTATGAACTCATAATTCGCGTCGTTCGGAAATCAATTGCATCCCAAAACGCGATGAGATTAGCTTGCGCTCCGGTAGCTGGACACGGTTCACGGCAGAGGGCGAGATGGACCAAACGCAATTGGACTGTCTGGATTTGACATGAAGAGCACGTCGACCCTCGAGCGCCGCCTGCGGGCCAACATCACGGGAGAGGTGCTGTTCGACGATTTCAGCCGTGGCCGCTACGCCACCGACGCCTCCTTCTATCAGGTGATGCCCGCCGGCGTCGTGGTGCCGCGCACGATCGATGAGGCGCTGCGCGCGCTGGAGCTCGCCCGCGAGGACGGCCGCATCGTCACGCCCCGCGGCGGCGGCACCTCGCAATGCGGGCAGACCGTCAATGAAGGCCTCGTCATCGATCTCTCAAAGCATGTGAACCGGCTGATCTCGCTTGATGTCGAGAACCGCTGCTGCGTGGTCGAGCCGGGCATCGTGCTCGACGATCTCAACCGCCAGCTCAAAAAGCACGGCCTGTGGTTTCCGGTCGACGTCTCCACCGCCTCGCGCGCCACCATCGGCGGCATGGCCGGCAACAATTCCTGCGGCGGGCGCTCGCTGCGCTACGGCACGATGCGCGACAACACGCTGTCGATGGAGGCCGCGCTCGCGGACGGCCGGGAGTTGCATTTCGGCGAGATATCGCGCGAGCTTGCCGGCGTGCCCGAGCCCGGCGCCGCGCTGTTCCGCGACATGCTCGATCTCGGCGCGCGCGAGGCCGAGGAGATCGCCGAAAAATTTCCAAAGGTGCAGCGCCGGGTCGGCGGCTACAATCTGGACAGCCTCGTCCCGCGCAACGCGCCAAACAACATGGCGCACCTGCTGGTCGGCTCCGAAGGCACGCTCGCCTTCACCACCAGGGTCGAGCTGAAGCTGTGGCCCGTGATCCGCAACAAGGTGCTCGGCGTCTGCCATTTTGGCAGCTTTTACGAAGCCATGGATGCCGCCCAGCACCTCGTGAAGCTGAAGCCGATCGCGGTCGAGTTGGTCGACCGCACCATGATCGCGCTCGGACGCGACATCGCGATGTTCCAAAGCGTCATCGCCTCCGCCGTGCGCGGCGATCCCGCTGCCATTCTTGTCGTCGAGTTCGCCGAGGAAGACCAGGACGAGAACCTGCGGCGCCTGAAACAGCTTTCCGAGCTGATGGCCGATCTCGGCTTTGCCTGGAGCAACGAGCAGCGCAAATGGGGCGGCGTGGTCGAGGTCACCGAGCCGGCGCAGCAAGCCGCGATCGCCGATTTCCGCGCCGCCGGCCTCAACGTCATGATGTCGATGAAGACGGCCGGCAAGCCGGTGTCCTTTGTCGAGGACTGCGCGGTGCCGCTGCCGCATCTCGCCGACTACACCGAGCGGCTGAACGCGATCTTTGCCAAACACGGCACCAGCGGCACGATGTATGCGCACGCCTCCGAAGGCTGCCTGCATGTGCGCCCGGTGCTCAATCTCAAGCTTGACAAGGACGTGACGGCGATGCGCGCGATCGCCGAAGAGGCCTTTGCCATGGTGCGCGAGTACAAGGGCTCGCATTCCGGCGAGCATGGCGATGGCATCGTGCGCTCGGAATTCCACGAGGCGATGTTCGGCCCGCGCATCGTGGCCGATTTCCGCGAGGTCAAGCAGCGCTTCGATCCGGACAATCTGCTCAATCCCGGCCGCATCGTCGATCCGCCCAAAATGGATGACCGTTCGCTGTTCCGCTATCCGGCCGACTATCGCGTCGCCGAACTGAAGACCGTGCTCGACTGGTCGGCCTATCCGGGCGCCGGCGGCGGCTTTCAGGGCGCGGTCGAGATGTGCAACAACAACGGCGCCTGTCGCAAGCTGGAGGGCGGCGTGATGTGCCCGTCCTACCGCGCAACGCGCAACGAAAAGGACGTCACGCGCGGCCGCGCCAACACGCTGCGGCTCGCGATCTCGGGCCAGCTCGGGCCGGACGCACTGTCGTCGGACGAGATGATGGAGACCCTGAAACTCTGCGTGTCCTGCAAGGCCTGCCGGCACGAGTGTCCGACCGGCGTCGATATGGCCAGGATGAAGATCGAAGTTTTGGCGGCGCACACGGCAAAGCATGGCCTGACGCTGCGCGACCGCCTCGTGGGCTATTTGCCGCGCTATGCCGATCTCGCTGCGCGGCTGGCCCCGCTCGCCAATCTGCGCAACAAAAGCCCGCTGCTGCGCTACTGGTTCGAGCGCGTCGCCGGCATCAGCGCAAAACGCACCCTGCCCGCCTTCCGCCGCGACACCTTCCGGCCGGGCTCCGAAGTCTTTGGCCCGGCCGATGGCCGCGAGGTTGTACTGTTCGCCGATACCTTCAACCGCATCTATGAATGCGAGAATCTCGACGATGCGCTGCGTGTCCTGATCGCGGCGGGCTATCGCGTCTACATTCCAAAGCCCGCCGAGGGCGATCGGCCGCTCTGCTGCGGGCGCACCTTCCTCTCGGCCGGTCTCGTGGGTGAGGCGCGCGCCGAGCTCGACCGGCTGGTCCAGACCTACGCGCCGTTCGTGGCGCGCGGCGTGCCGATCATTGGCCTCGAGCCGAGCTGCCTCTTGACCCTGCGCGACGAATTGTTGTCGCTGCGCAGCGACGAGATCGCGAAGGCGGTCGGCGCACACGCTTTGCTGTTCGAAGAATTTCTGGTGCGCGAGGCGGAAGCTGGCCGGCTCAAGCTCTTGACCGGCGCGATCAAGGCCAAGGCGCTGGTGCACGGCCATTGCCACCAAAAATCCTTCGGCGCGTTCAAGCAGGTCGCGCAGGCGCTGCGGCTGATCCCCGATCTCGCCGTCGAGACCATCGAATCGAGCTGCTGCGGCATGGCCGGCGCGTTCGGCTATGGCACTGAGACTTATCACGCCTCGCTCGACATGGCGGAGGCGCGGCTCTTGCCAGCGGTCCGCAACAGCGACGCAGCGACCCTGATCGTCGCCGACGGCACCTCCTGCCGCCACCAGATCGCCGACGGCACCGGACGCGGCGCGCTTCACGTCGCCCGCGTGCTCGCGATGAGCCTCGACAGCGCGGAGTTAAAATCCACCTCGCCTTCACCCGCACAGGACCAAAATCATGGCTGAACTGACCCTCGACGTCGCCCGCATCATTCTCGACGCGGCGCTGGCAAAGGCCGGCGCGCTGAAACTGAAGCCGCTGGTGATCGCCATTCTGGATGCGCGCGGTGCGCTAAAACTGACGGCGGCGCAGGACGGCACCAGCCTGATGCGCGCGGAGATCGCCACCGGCAAGGCTTTTGGCGCGCTCGCGATGGGCATGGGCTCCCGCGCGCTGTTCCAGCGCGCGCAGGAGCAGGCCTATTTCGTCGACGCCGTGAATGCGCTGGCGCAAGGGCGCCTGGTGCCGGTGCCCGGCGGCGTGCTGATCAAGGATGGCGAGAAGCTGCTCGGCGCGGTCGGCGTCTCCGGCGACACCTCCGACAATGACGAGGCCTGCGCGATCGCCGGCATCGAGGCGGCGGGGTTGAAGGCCAATCCGGGGTAGCACCGCGACGGACGCGTCGAGCAGGCAGGCGCGGTACGCCGCTGGCTCGCGGCTGCTTGACTCCATAATATGTGCGCTTATAATAAGTACGCATACTATGGAGACGAAGATGAACGAGGACCAGACCTGGCGCAAGGATTATTCGGCCGAGACCACGGCGGCGCCGGGCACGATCTGGCGCATTTTTCAGAACGTCCCGGGCTGGAAGGACTGGAACGCGGGCATCGCAGAGATCGCCATCGACGGCCCGTTCGCCGCCGGCAGCTGGTTCACGATGCAGCCGCCCGGCGAGGCGCCGCTGCGCTGCAGGCTGGTCGAGGTCCGCGACAACGCCTGTTTCGTGGACGAAACCCGCGTCGGCGATCTCATCGTTACGGTGACGCACAGCATCGAGCCGGCAAGCGGGGGCCGCAGCCGCATCACCTATGCCGTCGAGGCCAAAGGCCCTGATGCCGCCGATGTCGGCGCCGCCGTGTCGGCCGACTTCCCCGAGGTTTTGGCGGCGCTGGTCAAGCTGGCCGAAGCCAGGCAGGCCTCATGAAACGCAGGGATGCGCCACCGCCCCTGCCGACGCGCCTGGCGGGTCCGGCGGAAAGCCCGGGCTTTCTGCTCTGGAAGATCTCGAACGCGTGGCAGCGGGCGCAACGATCAGCGCTGCAGCCGCTCGGGTTGACCCATTCGCAGTTCGTGGTGCTGGCCACCGTCACCTGGTTCGGCGCATCCGAAATCCTGACCCAGGCTCGCGTCGCGCAGCTCGCCGGCATCGATCCGATGACCACTTCGCAGGTGCTGCGCGCGCTCGAAACCGCCGGCCTGATCGAACGGGACGACCACCCGTCCGACCCGCGCGCCAAGCAGATTTTTGCGACACGCGCCGGCCGCGACCTCGCCCGCAAGGCTGTTGTCGTGGTGGAGGAGACCGATGCGGCCTTCTTTCGGCCGGTCGCGCAGAGCGGCGCTCAGCTCGTCAAGCTGTTTCAGGCGCTGGTCCGGGGCAACGAGCCCGCTCAGGAGTGAACCGACAGGGTCATCGACATCTCGGAGGTCCGGCGCCAGCCGAACTTTTCGTACATCGGCATCGCCGTCGCGGTGGCGTGAAGAATGAGATATTCGAGCTTGCGCCGCTTCGCATCTGCCATTGCCATGTCCATCAGCGCACGAGCGAGGCCACGGCCTCGGACGCGCGGTTCGACGAACACGTTCAAAATATAGCCGCGGCGGGACTGCAGCGGATGCGACGGATGCGGCGGCCAGTCAATCACCATCATGCCCAGGCCCGCGACCTCGATCCCGTCAAGGCATGCCATCCAGCCGAAATAGGCGCCGTCGTCGAGACGCGGCTTCAGCCATTCCCGGAAGGCGTCGGTCGATGGCTGCACCATCGCATCGGTGCGGCCCGAAGCCTTGAACATCTCGTGACGATGGCGGCAGATCAGGTCGAGATCGCCGGGAGCGACCGGACGGTACGTCACCCCGCCGACTTCGCTCGCGCCCTGCTGCTCACTCATGCGCACTCCCACTGACTGCAGTTCGCAACTTATCGTCCCGGCCACACCGGCTTGCGTTTTTCGGCGAACGCCTTCATGCCCTCCTTAGCGTCCTCGGTCATCGCCAAGAGCGCGATCTGGCTTTCGGTATAGGCGATGCTCTCGTCGAACGACATTGCCGCGATCGCGCGCATGGCATATTTGCCGCGGCGGATCGCGGTCGGCGATTTGTCGACGATGCGGCCGATCAGCCAGTCGACCCTGGCGTCGAGCTCGGCCGCAGGGACGACGTGGTTGAGCAGCCCGGCCGCAAGCGCGGTCTTGGCGTCGAACGGCTCGCCGGTCAGCGCCCATTCGCTGACCAGCCGCGGCGGCGCGATGGTCTGCAACAGGCTCATCACCTGCATCGGAAACACGCCGACCTTCACCTCAGGCAGGCCGAACACGACATGATCGGCCGCGACCGCCATGTCGGTCATGCACAAAAGCCCCATGCCGCCGGCCATGCAGACGCCGCCGACCCGCGCGATCGCCGGCTTGGTCGCGTTCTGCGACAGCCGCAACAGGTCGGCGTAATCGACATTGGGCCGGGAAAAGTCGAACGCGAACGCCGCGCCCGCGTTCTGCAGGTCGGCGCCGGCACAAAACGCCTTGTCGCCGGCGCCGGTCAGCACGATGACGCGGACGTCCTTGTCGTCATGTGCCTCGCGATAGCCCCTGACGATGCCGGCAATGACGTCGCCGTTCAGCGCATTGCGCTTGTCCGGGCGATTGATGGTGATCCAGCAGGCGTGTCCGCGCTTCTCGAGGATCACGCTCGAATTGTCGGTCATGGGCGCCGCCTTCCTGTT
>Ga0335071_10002554_pt1 | contig 19449 bp, 16 predicted proteins | sample Lox_Sample_15_FD_206724 | JGI IMG/M metagenome (GOLD analysis project Ga0335071, IMG submission 206724) | Soil microbial communities from Loxahatchee National Wildlife Refuge, Florida, United States - Lox_Sample_1.5 | ecosystem: Environmental > Terrestrial > Soil > Wetlands | place: USA...
GGAGCAGACAACAGGCGGGGAAGCGAACCTGAAAGCGCTCTTAGAGCGGGGGGCCTCAGGGATGAACCCAGTGCAGTGGGGGTTGGCGAACCGCGACGCCCCGCAGCCTGGACCGGCCTGGATACTCGTGGCGAGCGGATCGGTTCCCTCCCCCTTCGCAGCGAAGGTGGCGCCCGGGGAAAGGACGAGTAGGGCCTTGGCCCACTCGAACTTTGGGGTGATCCGGCTCCTCATGCGTTCCCCTAGCTTCGAGCCGTGCTGTCTGACAGATGGGTCCGCATCGTCCGCCAATGCAGCCGCCATACCTAGCCAGGCGAGGTCTCTTCCTCGCGGCGCTCGTCACGGCCGGTTCTTTTTGCCCTTGCAACCGCGGAGTCCTGCGGCGAAGGCCCTGAGTATTCAGCTACCCTGGGTCGAGATCTCGCCCGCCCGTGTGACCCCCCCCCGCCGGCGGGGGGGGCGCAAGCACCAGTTCGAGACCAGCGTGGAATGATGCTTGGGCGAGCATGTCGCGGCCTTCGCATGTCTGGAGCGGACCGCGCGGAAGCGGATGCCGGGCTGATCCGGACCGAGGCCGATCCTCTGCCCCGGGAAATCCGTGAATCCCTGACGATCCACTCCATGGCGCAGCCAGCGTTGCCCGATACTGCTAGCGGACTCCTGACTCAGGACGCTAGAGGCAGGCAGCCACGTCGCCGACTCCTTCCCAGCTCTCCCACGCCGCACAGGCCAGCTTGCGCTGGCCCTCGGCGGAGGGGTGGAAGCAGTCGACGCTCGACACGTCGTCGGCGCTGAAGGTGAAGGTGCCGATCGACGTGTTGGCGGTCGCCCCCGACCAGTCGGTGGTGAACTCGACCCCCTTCGCCGTCGCGTAGGCATCGTGCGCGGCGGCCACCTCCGTCTGGATGCCGTCGTTGTAGGCGTTGACCTGGGTCTCGAGCGCAGTCGGATCTTCGCCGGCAATGGTGCAGATCCCGGTTACGGCGAGGAACTTCGGGCAGGGGACGCTGTACGCGCTCTCCTGCTTGCCCTGCACCGCCTGGTAGAGCAGGTCGACGCGCGGCACAGAGAGCACGTGCACCCAGCTCCCCGGCGGGAGGCACCCGGCCAGCTCGTCCAGCGCACCCTGGAGCGCCGCGCGAAAGGTCGCGACGCTGGGAAAATCGGAGGCGGTGGAAGCGTTGCACAGGTCGTTTGCCCCCAGCAGGATCACCACCCGGTTCGGCAAAGCGGGCTGGTTGCAGATCTCGGACGCCTGCGCGCTGGCGTCGCCGATCATGGTCGAGCCGGACACCGAGGCGAACTCCTCGCCCCCCGGCAGCCCCGACACCAGCTTGTACCGGGAGTAGAGCGAGAATACCGGGCCGCTCGTCCCCTGCGCGAAGCTGTAGCCCACCTGGTCCTGGAAGAGCGCGGTGACGTCCATCCCCTGCATGATGCTGTCCCCGATCCCCGCCAGCTTGGCAGCCGCCTCCGCCGAGGCCTGATGGTCGGGGACGGTCGGCCCGCTGCTCCCGCCGCTGCCGCAGGCGAGGGAGGCAGCCAGGGCCGCGGCTGCGATGGTTCGCGAGCTAGGGGATGCACGCATGGTCATGAGTGTCCGCTGCGGGCGCTTCCGCGGCAAGGGGCACGAGTTCACCCGTTGCACCGGTTGCGATGCAGGAAGATCACGAGGTTGCGCCGTCGTATCTGTCGGTGAAGGACCTTGTCGCCTCCCCGCTCGTAAGGGCCAGACGCTCCAGGGGAATCTGGGGTTCAGGCCCTTCGCGGCCCTGAGCGAGCTGCGGCGATGGTTGATCGCTTACGCCAAGACGCTGGACCCGCTGGCGACCCCCCGTGACAGTAGCTTGGGGATGGACAAGGCGGACCAGCGGCCGCGACGACCATCCCGCAGCTTGAGAATCCCCAACCTGGGCAGGACGAACCTGGGAGCCAGGATGGGCCCCGCCCTCGGTCGCAGGTGCTTAGGCCTCCGCGAGGCCGACCCCTGCCGCCATGGTCCGCGTCGACCACGCGCTCGCTTCGTGCACCGCTCGCAGGAACTCGGCGGTGTCGGCCGGCTTGAGGAAGGTTCGGTGGGCGATGGCGCTCACGCGCCCGAGCGCGAGGTAGTCGCCCGAGAGCGCGATGATGGGCACGTCGCGATACCTGGGGTCCGCTCTCAGCCGGCTGGCGAAGTCCTCGCCCCGCTCGCCGTCTAGCACGAGGTCGAGCACGATGACGGAGGGCTGGAACCCGCTCGCCAGGATGCGCTCGGCCTCGGCGATCTTCTGGGCGCCATGGATCACCGACACGCCGTTCATGACGAGCAGGTCGCCGAGAGCTTCCAGCGTGTCCAGGTCGTCCTCCAGGATGAGCGCGCGCTTCCAGGTCATATCGAGCCTCCATCGCATCAGCCCAGCTGGTGCCAGGGTAGTGCCTCCATCGATTCCTGGTAGTGCCCACCCGACGGGACATTTCCAGGAGGGAGCCAGCTGCCAAGACCCGGGAGGAGCCGGCCCAACCCCTCTCCGTGTCCGTTGCGCGATGGACTGCACTGCCGGTTGCTCGGGCCCGCTGGCTCTCGATCCCGAGAACCGCAGAGAAACAGGGTCGTGACAGGCCCAGGCAGGGGCGAGAACCGAGCTCAGCCGCGCCTCGCTGGGCGTTGCGCGACCGCACTCGAATCCGGCGTCGCCTCCAGATGAAGGAGGATGCCCCAGGCATTGATCCGTACCGGAAGGCCTGGTTGTGCGTGCGCTCCACGAGCCCGGCGTGGGACCCTGCGTGAGACGGAACCGGCACGCCCTCGTCGATGCGGAAGGCGTCGAAGGAGATCGCTCCCGCGCGCAGAGCCTGTGCGATCAGGCCAGGACCCTCGGGAGCGGCGTGCTGGAGGAGGGCGACCTTCCTCTCGAGTGGCACCGCCAGGAGCTCCTTCGGCCCACTTGACAGCCACGGTACCCGGGGGCACCGTGATTATGGACTATCTTATCCGTTATCCGGCAGGCTGCGCGAATGATCTTCAACGCCTCCGCTACCCACGCGCTCCGCGCCATGGCTCAGCTCGCGGCGAACCCGCAGGTGGAGGCGAAGCTGGGGCGGGAACTCGCGGAGGAAATTCAAGTCCCGGGCCACTACCTCTCCAAGGTGCTCGCCACCCTTGCTCGATCGGGGCTGCTCACCGCCAGCCGGGGAGCGAAGGGTGGGTACCGGCTGGCGCGCCCTCCCCGCGAGATCGCGCTCCTGGACATCGTCGAGCCGTTCGAGGGCAAGCGCGTCCGACCGGGGTGTTTGCTCCAGCCCGATCGGCCCTGCCGCGACGAAGCGGCGTGCTCCGCCCACGCGGCGTGGTCGAAGGTGAAGGCGACCTATCTCGGGTTCCTGGAGGGGACGACCCTGGCCGACATCCAGGGGCACGCCGGGCCCGGCACGCTTCAGGCACGGACTCGAGAAGGTGGCGACGTTCGGCGCAAGGCATCCCGTCGCCGTCGCCGCGGCGCGTGAGTTGGAGGTCTCTCGCCCCATCGATGGGGCCTGCCCGATGTCATCGCCGGCTCGCCCCCGGATGGTGCTTGGCAGGATAATGGATATGCTTATCTATAATACCTCGAGACGCTGACGTTGGACCGTGCCGGTCGGGCGATGTGGCGCCGTCCCCCAGGCGCATGGACGGCCGCTCGCTCGCCCCGCTCGGGGGCCCGACGCCCGTCTGGGCTCAGTCGAAAGTCGAGGCGCAGGCAATAAGGCAGGAGGGGATGGCAACGGGGGACGGAGGTGCACCAATGCTCGCCGGCGAGCGTCCCCGTCGAGTGCCCCGTGGCTGGGTCGAGGGCCGCGGATCGGACGTGGTCCACGCCACGGCCTGGGGCCTGCTCGCGGCCGGGCTGGTCATCGCCGGGATCGTGGTGGGCAGTCGCGGGCTCCGTGATTTCGACGTCGCCCTGGTCTCGTACGCCGGGGCCACCGTCTTCGCCGCGTTCGGGGTCGGGTACCGCTACGCCATGTGGCTCCGCCGGGCGCCCACCCGGCTGTACTGGTACCGCGGGCTCGAGCTGTTCTTCACCCCGGCGAGGCTTCCGGCCAACCTGGCGCTGCTCGGCCGTCGGCTCGCGGTCAACTTCGCCGCGCAGCGGTTCATCCTGCGGAGGGCTCGGCTCCGCTGGGCGGCTCACTGGCTCATCTTCTGGGGCTGCGTCCTGGCAGCCGGGGTCACCTTCCCGCTTTCGTTCGGGTGGGTCCGCTTCGAGACGCTGCCGGAGCGTCAGGACGTGTACCAGGCCTTCGTTTTCGGGGTGCCCCTGCTTCGGTTCCCGTGGGCCAGCGCGCTCGCGCCCCTCGTCTTCAACGTGCTCGACGGCGCGGCGCTGCTGGTGCTCGCGGGCATCGGGCTGGCCATGTGGCGCCGGGGGCGCGACCGTGGGGCGCTCGCCGTCCAGCAGCTGGCGAGCGATCTCGTCCCGGTGGTGATCCTGTTCGCCATCTCGGTCACCGGGCTCCTCCTCACGGTCTCCACGCACTGGGTGCACGGCTTCCACTACGGGTTCCTGGCCCAGTTCCACGCGGTCACCGTGATCTTCGGGCTCGTCTACCTGCCTTTCGGCAAGTTCTTCCACATCTTCCAGAGGCCCGCGCAGCTCGGTATCGAGTTCTACAAGCAGGCCGGCGCCACCGGGCCACAGGCCCGTTGTGCCCGCTGCGGTGAGCCCTTCGGCTCCCGGATGCACGTGGAGGATCTGAAGGCGGTGCAGGCCGCCCTCGCGATCCGCTACCAGGCCGGAGACCGGCACTACCAGGACTACTGCCCCGCCTGCCGTCGCCGGATGCTGGCGATCGCCCAGGACGGCCTATGGCGCGCGGCGGGCCGGCCGCGGCCGGAGGGGATGTAGATGGCCAGGCTTCCGGTTCCGGTAGTGGACCTCGTCAAGCGCTTCGGCCCGCACGCTCAGCGTGAGCCGGCGGGGGGGTGGAGCACCCGCGGGGAGCCGGACCGGCTGGTGAAGACCCACTGCTGCTTCTGCGGTCAGCAGTGCGGCATCCAACTCAAGGTGAAGGCCGACAAGGTCATCGGCTTCGAGCCCTGGGAGGACTTCCCGTTCAACCAAGGGAAGCTCTGCCCGAAGGGGGTGAAGCGATACTTGCAGGACGCGAGCCCGGACCGGCTCCTCTCTCCGCTGGAGCGAGTGGAGGGGGAGGGGTTCCGGGAGATTGCGTGGGACGCGGCGCTCGACCGCGTCGCCGGGGAGATCCGCAGGATCCAGGGCCAGCACGGACCGGACGCATTCGCGGTCCTCACGGGCGCGTCGCTCACCAACGAGAAGGCCTACCTCATGGGCAAGTTCGCCCGGGTGGCCGTGCGGACCGCGAACATCGACTACAACGGCCGCCTCTGCATGGTCTCGGCCGGCGCCGCCTCGAAGAAGGTCTTCGGCATCGACCGCAGCGCGAACCCCTGGAGCGACATCCCGAAGGCCGAGGCGATCCTCGTGGCCGGCTCGAATGTCGCCGAGTGCGCGCCCATCACCACCGAGTACCTCTGGCAGGCGCGCGAGAACGGGGCGAAGCTGATTGTCCTCGATCCGCGGCTCACGCCCATCGCCCGGACCGTGGACCTGTTCATCCCGGTCCGCCCTGGCGGCGACATCGGCGTGTTCAACGCGATGCTGCACGTGATGATCGAGCGCGGCTGGATCGACCGGCGATTCCTGGCCGAGCACACCACGGGCTGGGAGACGGTAGAGGAGACGGTCCGCCGCTACACGCCCGAGGTGGGAGCGCGGATCGCCGGGGTCCCGCCAGCGCTGATCGTCAAGGCGGCCGAGATCTGGGGCCCGGCCCACTCGAGCTTCCTCCTTCACGCGCGCGGGATCGAGCACCACACCAAGGGGGTCGAGAACTGCCTCGCCGCCTTGAACATCGTGCTCGCGACGGGGCGGATCGGGCGGGAGGGCTGCGGCTACGCCATGATCACCGGGCAGGGGAACGGTCAGGGTGCCCGGGAGCAGGGGCAGAAGTGCGATCAGCTCCCCGGTTCACGCGACATCGAGAACCCTGAGCACCGACGAACCATCGCCGAGGTCTGGGGCGTGCCGGAGCCGTCCATCCCGCGCAAGGGCCTCTCGGCCGTGCCGCTGGTCGAGGCCATTCACGACGGTCGGATCAAGGGGCTCCTCCTCATCTGCTTCAACCCCATGGTCTCGCTGCCGGACCAGCGCTTCGTGGGGGAGGCCCTGGAGAGGCTCGAGCACTTCACGGTGATCGACTTCTTCCTCTCCGAAACGGCCCACTTCGCGGACGTGGTCCTGCCCGGCTCCCTCATGGAGGAGGACGAGGGGACCACCACCAACGTCGAGGGGAGGGTGATCCATCACCGGCGGGCGGTCCCGCCACCAGCCGGCGCCCGCGAGGATTGGCGCATCATCTGCGACCTCGCCGCCCGGCTCGGGGCCGGCGACAAGTTCGCCTACCGCGATACCCGCGCGATCTTCGAGGAGCTGAGGGTCGCCTCGCGCGGCGGCATCTCGGACTACTCCGGGATCACCTGGGAGCGGATCGACGCCGAGAAGGGCGTATTCTGGCCTTGCCCCTCCATCGATCACCCGGGCACACCGAGGCTCTACGAGGGCCCGAGGTTCGGGCACCCCGATGGCAAGGCCCACCTCCATGCCGTGGAGTGGCGGCCGGCGGCCGAGGAGCCAGACCAGGAATACCCGGTCATCCTCACCACCGGACGGGTGGTCGCGCACTACCTCTCGGGCACGCAGACGCGGAGGATCGGCGGCCTGGTGGACCAGACGCCGGAGCCCTACTGCGAGATCCATCCTCGGCTCGCGGCGCGGCACGGGATCGCCAAGGACGACTTCGTCAAGGTCGAGAGCCGTCGCGGTGCCGTGATCGTGCGGGCGCTGGTGACCACGACCATCCGTCCCGACACCGTATTCGTGCCGTACCACTGGCCGCTCACCCGGGCCGCCAATCGCTGCACGAACCGGGCGATCGATCCGGTCTCCAACATCCCGGAGTTCAAGGTGTGTGCGGTGCGGCTGTCGCGGGCCGAGCGGCCCGACGACGCCATCGCCCGGCTCGCGCCAGAGGCCGGGGGCGTGCGGTGACGGGGGCGGCGTGATGGCGGAACTTGCCTTCTTCATCGACTACTCCCGGTGCATTGGCTGTCGGGCCTGCGTTCAGGCCTGCGAGGAGTGCGACACGCACCGGGGGCGCTCGATGATCCACCTCGAGGTGATCGAGCGCGACGACAGCGTCCAGACCGCGCCGCAGGTGTGCATGCATTGCAAGGATCCCATCTGCGCGCGCGTCTGCCCGGCGGACGCGATCAAGCAGACCCCCGATGGCGTCACCCAGAGCGCCCTCAAGCCCCGTTGCATCGGCTGCTCGAACTGCGTGGTGGCCTGTCCCTTCGGCGTGCCACGGTACTACGCGGACATCGACCAGATGATGAAGTGCGACTACTGCTACGATCGGACCAGCGTCGGGAAGCGCCCCATGTGCGCCACCGTCTGTCCGTCCCAGGCGCTGGCCTTCACCACGCTCGAGGAGATCCAGCGCACGCGCCGTGGCAAGCCGGTCGCCAGGTTCACCTTCGGCGAGGAGGCGGTGGAGACCAAGGTGTTCGTCGTGGTCCCCGAGGGGACCCGCGACCTGCGGCCGTCGCTGGTCCAGATCGGTGCCGGCTCCGAGCGCGAGGCCCCGCACCCCAGCTACGACGTGGCCGATCTCCTGGAGCAAACGTGAGCGACACACCGGACGGCAAGATCCCCCGCTGGCGGCTCGATTTCCCCATTCGCTGGGACGACGACCACTACGTGACACGCCGGGAGCTAGCCAAGTTCCTCACCCTCGGCTCTGCCCTGCTGGTCGGGGCGACCGGCGCGGTCGCGATCTGGGGACGCAGGGCTCGGCCTGGGCAGTACCCCCGGCAGCGGGTCGCCGAGGCGGCCGCCGTTCCGGCAGGCGGGACGCTCCTGTTCCGGTATCCGACGGAGGCGGATCCCTGCATCCTGCTGCGCCTCTCGAGTGGCCGGCTGGTCGCGTACTCGCAGGTCTGCACGCACCTCTCCTGTGCGGTTGTGCACGAGCCCGGGAGCGACGAACTCTTCTGCCCCTGCCACCATGGCGCCTTCGACGCGGTGGACGGGCGCCCCGCCGCGGGCCCGCCCACGCGCCGCCTGCCCCGGATCCGCCTGGAGGAGGAAGGCGGCGACGTCTACGCAGTCGGGGTGGAGGTCTGAGGTGGAGACCCGGGCTCAGGGCCTACCGCTCTTCACCGGCATCTGCTTCCTTATCGGGACGCTGGTGGTGGTGCAGCTCTGGCTGCTCGCTGCGGCGCTCGAGGCGGCGCGTTCGGAGATGCCTCACGTGCTTGTGCCGGCGACGATTGCCTCGCTCGCGCTCCTCCTCGTGAACGCGGGCCTCCTCTGGTACGTCGTCGACTTCGATCGACGGCTCCGCCGTCAGGGGGAAGGTGGCGATGGCTGAGCCCGAGCGCAGCCCCCCTGCCGTCCTGGCGCCCGAGGTTACCCGCGGGCTCGTTCGACGGTTACGGCTGACGCACCTCCTCGGTCGCTTCGACGAGCGCCTCGTGTGGGCGGCCTTCATGCTGGTGAACGGCTTCGTGACCATCGGGCTGCTGGGCGCCGTCGCGGCGCTCTCCCGGACGCCTTTCGTGTTCCCGTCGCTCGGCCCAACCGCATTCCTGTTCTTCTTCAGCCCCTCGTCTCCGAGCGCCACGCCCCGACACGCTATCATCGGCCACGCGATCGGCATCGGTTGCGGGTACGGCGCGCTGGTTCTGTTCGGGCTGACGCAAGCGGGCCCTGCGACCGTGGTCGGCGTCACGGTCGCTCGGGTCTTTGCCGCTGCGCTCTCGTTTTCCGCCACCGGAGCTCTCATGGTGCTCCTCCGGGCAGCGCACCCTCCTGCCGGGGCCACCACGTTGCTGATCGCATTGGGCGCGCTGACGCGGCCGGCTCACCTGGCCGTGATCGAGCTCGCGGTCGGGGTCCTGGCCGTTCAGGCGATCGTCATCAACCGGGTCGCCGGGCTCGACTATCCCCTGTGGTCGCGACGCGAGGGCCGGGGATCTGGACGCGCCAGTGTGAAGTAGGGGGAAGCCGGGGAGGGACGGGCGGCGTTGAATCGCGCGGGGAATTCGTGTAGTGATAGTGGATAGAGATATCCATAACCGGACGAGCGGAGGATGAGCGGATGAGCGGGCACCTCGAGGACGAGAGCGGAGGCCGCGGCGAGGAGGCCGGGTGCGCAGGCCACCACAGGCCGGCCGTTCCGGGCGCCGGCGGCGCGGGCGATGGCCCCAGGCCACCATGGGCGAACGTCTCGGCCGCGACGCGCACCCTCGATGCGGGCCCGATGATCGCCGTGGGAGAGCACCCGGCCGGTCAGGTCATGGCCCTGCTGGCCGTGCTGGCGGGTGGCGAGGTGCTGCAGCTCCTGACGCCGTTCATCCCGGAGCCGCTCATCGCGCGTGCGCGCGCCGGCGGGTATCTGGCACACACCGTGGTCGAGGAAGCGGGGCTAGCCCGGACCTTCTTCCGCGCCCGAACGCCCTGAGCGTGCCGGCCATGGCCGCACGGACCCAGCCCCAGCGCTCGGAGCGCGCGGTGTCCCCGGCTGGCGGCCTGGTCACGGCGCCCCTCCCCCGGGTTCTCGACCGAGGCCTGCCGGACGTCGCGATGGGTTCTGGGGACGAACAACCGGATGGCGCAAACGCGCAGCGGCGAGAGGATGGCCGTGCTACCTGTCCAGTCTAACCAGATCGGGCCATATCTTTGCGTAAAATGCCCGCTGGACACCACGCACGCTCTCTCCGCCATCGACAACGATATTGGAGCCGACGTTGAAGTTCCCAGCCCGCGACGCGAGAAAGATGGCCGCCCCGGCGATATTGTCCTTCTCCCCGATCCGCTTGCCTGGAATGACCCTCTTCATCTCATCGGTGTGATCCCGAGCGGTCGTGTTCAAATCGGAAGGGAAATCACCGGGGGAGATGGTATTGATGTGGATACCCTCCCAGGCCAGGCTGTCGCCCAGGTGCCGACCTAACTGGATGACGCCGGCCTTGGTTACGCCGTAGGCATAGTTGTAAAATGGATTGATCTTACCGCACCCGTCGATCGATGCTATATTGATCACGTTCCGCGGGGCTTGGGGCGAGGCTCCCACCCGCAGGAAGGGCAGAAACGCCTGGATCATGAACAGAATGGTCTTCATATTCAGATCCAGCACGGCATCCCAGGCTTCCTCTGTGATGTCCTCGACCTTCTTGCCGCCGTCGCTGATGCCGGCGTTGTTGACCAGAATATCGAGCGACTGCTCTCTCTCCCCGTAGGCGCTGGCCAGATTCTTGATGCCGGCGATTGAGCTAATGTCGGCCGCGATATACTCGCAGCGGCCGATCTTGGCCAGCTCCTGCTGCTTGGCTTTCAGGACCTCTTCTCGCCGCGCGACGATGTACACCTTGGCGCCAAAAGCGACAAAACCCTCGGCGATCATCGCCCCGATCCCGACCGAACCCCCTGTCACCAGCGCGGTCTTTCCTTCCAGCGAAAACAGGTCTCTCATGGGGAGCTCCTTGATGCCAGTATTGATGGGCGTAGCAATATCTCGGCGAGAATGGATCGCTGATATGAAAGCATGATTGCGTCAAGTGTGTCAAGGGTTGGAGTTCCCTTCTGGGTTACCCTGGGTACGTGATTTGTGTTTGGCCGGTGGTGAGATTTGTTGGTGGCGGATTGGACGTGGCGAATGCTCGGTGGCGATGGGAGCAGTCTCTTCACCTCCGCCCGAAGGAAACCGCGACCCGGTCTGGGCTGGCTCCCTGGTTGGCTTGGAACACGGGCCGGTCCCCTCCTCGCGGAGGAAGTCCAGGCGCCGGCTCCGCAGCATCCGCTCCGTGCATGCCTCCTCCAGGTCGATGATCGCAGCATCGCGCGCGCCAGCTCGAAAGAGCGCTTCGCCCAGGGACTGGACCGTTGCAACGACGGCCAGCGGCAGATCGACCTCAGGGAGCCACTGTCCGGCTCGACACCCACCCGGGCGATGGGCGGAACGCTCTCCATTGGGTCTAGTGTCATCGACGGAGGGTGCTCATGAGCCAAGCGACGCAGCCCTGGACTCGACAGCCGGCTCTGGCGTGGACGGCGGTCATCGCCGTGGCCTGCAGCGTCTACATCGCCGGCATCGCGCACGAGCCCATCTGCTACGACGAGGTCATCTCCGAAGCCCTCGCCCGCCGCCCCCTGGGCGAGATGCTTGGGCTGCTCCGGTATGACAACCACCCGCCGCTCTTCTATCTCCTGCTCCACGCCGTCCGCGCCGTGCTGGGCAGCTCGGAATGGGCCCTGCGCACGCTGCCGGCGGCGGGGAGCATTGGCCTGGTGGCGCTCGGCGCCGGGCCGGTGCGCCGGCTGGTCGGCGGTCGGACCGCGCTCCTCTACGCCGGCGTGGCGCTCTGCATGCCCGTGCTGCTCATCTACGCACACGAGGCCCGCATGTACACGCTGGCCGCCCTGGCCGTGACCGCGGCGGCTGCCTATGGGGCCCTGGCCGTCCGCCACGGCCGGCGCGGCGACTGGATCGGCTTCGGGGTCGCCTCGCTGGCGGCCGCCTACCTGCACAACTACGGGCTCATGGCCGCCTTCTTCGCCCACGCTTTCGTGCTGGGCTGGGTTCTGTTCCTCCGTCGCGAGCGGCTCGCGCCCTGCCTGTGGACGAGCGGGCTGGTGGCGGCTGCCTACACGCCCTGGCTGGCGCGGGTCCTGGGCCAAGCGGCCCAGGTGAAGGGAGCGGGCTTCTGGGTCCCGCCGCTCTCCTGGAAGGGCCTGGCGGAGGTGTTGCTCCGCCCGTTCACCTACAAGGAACTCTACCCCGGCTATCCGGAGGTGCGCCCCTGGATGATCGCCGCCCTGGCGGTGTCCGCGGCCCTGATCCTCTGGGGCGTACTCGACGCCTGGCGGTGCCAGGACGCGGAGGCGCGGACCACCGGCGCGCTGCTCCTCTCCGTCTACCTGGGCACCATCGCCGCTGCGATCGCCGTCTCGCTGGTGCTCCTGCCGGTGCTCTTCCATCGGTACCTGATCGTCTGCACCGGCGTGTTCGCGCTGCTGGTGGCCATGGGGGCTGCACGGTTACCCGGCCGCGCCTCGGCCTGGGCTGCTCTCGGGGTCTTCGCTGCGCTCAACGCGACCACCTTCCGCGATGTCTACACGCAGACCCTCAACGCCCCGATGCGCCAAGTCACCCACGATCTACGCTACGTGCTGTTGCCGGGCGACCTGATCGTCACCTCCGACTCCTGGTCGCTCGGGCCATCGATGTACTACCTGCCGGAGGCGGTCTTCTACCACACCGACAACCGATGGGAGGCGCGGTGGGGACAGATCCTCGAGGTGCTCGTCCCACCGCTTCATCGGGAGGAAGGGCTGAAGGAGCTCCTCTCCGCGCGTCGCTCGTTCTGGTACCTCACCTGTTCCATCGGCATGGCCAAGGACATCTCGGAGATCCTCGACGACGAGCCGGGCTGGGAGGAGCAGGGCGACCCGCGTGTCTGGCCAGCGCTGCCCTACGGTGCCTACGGGTTCATCGCCCAACGCTACGTGTACACGGGCAGGACGAGGCCGGAGCGTGGGACGCTGGAGGTGCGCCTCACCGGCCTCCGGCCGGGCGGCTACCTCTTCGTCAACCTCTTCGACCGGGAACCACTTCAGGGCAAGCCTGCCCGCTGGAAGCTCCTCCATGTCAACGGCCCCGAGCTCACCTTCCGGCTGGGCGGACTCGCCGACGGCGACTACGCGCTCATTGTCGAGCACGACGAAAACGGCAACCAAACCTGGGACGTCGATGCGCGCCGCCGGCCGATCGAGGGCGGCTTTGCGGTCAATGCTGACAAGGTCATCGCCGACGCCGTCGCCTCCGGCATGAAGCGCGAGGACCTCGGCCTCGACGTATTCACCTGGGCCAACCTGAAGTTCCCATTTGCTGGGCCGAAGCAAGTGATCGAGGGGAAGATGAGCTATCCGCGCCCCGCCCCGGCCGGGCGCTGAGCCGGCCACTAGGGCACCTCGAGGTCCGTGCAGGTGGGCCGTGTTCGAGCCGGGACCGCTCCAGGACGCCAGCGAAGAAGGGTGGCAGGCCAACCGGGCGGGAACGTCGCGGCGACGTTCCTGGCCATCAGGAGCTTCCTCCCCGGGACGAGGAGCTGGCCACAGGGAAGAACATCATCCCCCTCTCCCCTTCCGCAGGCCGGCGGCAGCGAATACGGGCATCGAGCTGCTGACCTAGGGCCTCGCCGCCCAGGTCGGACCGTACGGAACCCAGGTGAACTCCATCGCTCCCCAGACCGTCCTCACCGAAGCCAACGAGCTGCCCATCCCCAAGGAGCAGATCTCCTTCCTCATCGGTAGGCACCGAGCCGGCATCTCGGGACGCCGGACGAGGTCGCGGGCGCCGCGTTGTTGCTGAACTCGGAGGGGCCGCCTGGATCAAAGGCGTGATCTTGGGCGTGGCTGGCGGCGCCTCCAGGGTGTGCTCCGACCCGGCAGCAGCCGATGCCGTCCCGAGCTGCGGCCACCGTTCAAGGGAGGCGAAACCGCTCGGTGGCGCCACCAGGAGCCTGCCGGCGGGAAGTGCTGGACGGTCGGCCAACGTCGGGCTCGAGTGCGAAGGGTGCCCTGGGGCAATCGGGACGCCCCGCGGGGGCCGGGTGCCCATGGACGTGGGGAACGACGTCAGATCTGCGATCGCCGATCGTCTATCCAGCCAAGGGTGAAGGGCCCGAAACGCGGAGGAGGCGGTCATGACCCTCGAGAACCTGGTTGTCTATGGCGGCATCGTCCTCGGCTTCTGGCTGATCGCAGTCCTCACGTTCCTGGCCACTGGCTACAACCACCGCGCCGTTCTTCGCCTGGAGGCGCGGCGCGGGTCCCAGGGGACCCGGGGGGCGCCTGAACGCGGCTCCTGGGCCGGTCGCCTCCGGCATGCATTCGGGCACCGTTGACCAAGGGCTGGCCACTCGCCGCCCCGGCGCCGCGCCGGCGTGAGCGCCGACCACGGTGGGCATCAGCTGAGCCGGGCCCGCGATGTTCCTGGTACGGCCCCAGCTGCCTGCAAGCCTGATGGAGCGATCGAGCAAGGCAGCAGCTCATCGCCCGCTGCGCGCCCGGAACGCTCGGGCTTGGCCAGGGGGTAGTGCGCGCCGAGGAGCTCCTCGATCAGGCGCAACCCGGGAGCCGGGCCATCAGTCGCCGAAGCAGGTGCCGACCTTCCGGGCGCAGTCGAGGAGCGGATGGTCGAGCGGCACGAGCTTTCGCTTGCCCACCACGTCCTTCAGCGGGACCGGCACGCACACGCCGTCGCGATAGGCCACCATGACGCCGTACTTCCCCTCGGCCAGGAGGTCGGCCGCCTTGGTGCCGAGGAGGGTGCAGAGCGTGCGGTCAAAGGGCGAGGGGATCCCGCCCCGCTGCACGTGGCCGAGCGAGGTCACCCGCGCCTCGACGCCCGTCAGCTCCTGAAGCTGGCGGGCCAAGCGGGTCGCGGTGGGCTCCTGCACCACGTGGTAGGCCATGACCTCTTCGTGCATCCGCCGGACCTTGAGCGGCAGTCCCGCGCGGATGGCGTCGACGGCCTCACTTTCGGTGGCCTTCTCCACCCGCTCGGCCCGGTCCTCGTCGCGCTGGCGCTTCTCCTTGCCCTTCCTGCTCTCCTTCTCCTTCACCTTCTTGGCCTCCGACAGGGCCAGGGCCTCGCGCACCGACTTCGCCCCCTCAGCCGCGGCGATGATGGAGAAGCGCTTCCCCTGCTTCCGCCGCTCCAGCAGGTACTCGGCGATCCGCTGCAGGTCGTAGGGGATCTCGGGGATCAGGACCACGTCCGCCCCGCCGGCCAACCCGGACTCGAGGGCCAGCCAGCCCGCCCGGTGGCCCATGATCTCGCAGACGATCATCCGGTGGTGGCTCGTGGCGGTGGTGTGTAGTCGGTCGATGGCGTCGGTGGCGATGCCCACCGCCGTGTCGAAGCCGAAGCTCTGGTCCGTGCCGTAGACGTCGTTGTCGATGGTCTTGGGGAGCGTCATCACCTCGATGCCGCCGCGCTGAGCGAGCCGGTAGGCGTTCTTGGCGGTGCCGCCCCCGCCCAGGCAGACGAGGCAGTCCATGCGGTGCCTGCGGACCGTCCGGACCGCGGCGTCGGTCATGTCCTTCAGCTCGCCATCGACCCGCATGCTGTGGGGCTTGTCACGGCTTGCCCCCAGGATCGTGCCACCCCGGGTCAGGATTCCCGAGACGTCGATGTCCGCTAGCGCGACGGTCCGGTTCTCGACCAGCCCCCGGAAGCCATCCTGCACACCAACCACCCGGATGCCGTGCTCTTGGATCGCGACCTTGGTGATGGCGCGGATGACGGCGTTCAGCCCCGGGCAGTCTCCGCCCGCGGTGAGCAGCCCGATGCAACGGGTCTTGGATTTGGCCACCTGGCACCTCCGTCGGGCAAGCCTACCGCCAGCGGGCGACATGTGGGCGCGGCTACCGATGGTCGACCACGCGGTGGGCGAGCGGCGCCGTGCCGCCGAGGACGGTCTCGACCGGGAATTCCGAGAACGAGGGGAGAAGCTCGGCCTGGCCATCGCAGGTTCCGGCGCAGACTGCGGAACCGAGAACGCGGGCGCCCAGGCCCGCTACAGCGCGAGAAAAAGGCGCTCGTAGTCCCGGCGCCCACCTGTCGAGGCGCCGAAGGAGCAGGCCGTGCTGGGCGGCAACGCACCGGGCCTCTAGGCGAGGCCTCGTGGCGCTGCACCTGCCGCTGGCAGGACGGCCCCCGATCGGGTCTACGCCGGCGAGGGAGAGGACCACTTGCAATGGTGATCGGTCCGGGCGTCCGGAGGGAACGGACCGATCGGTGGGCAAGACACGGGCCACTCCGGAGAACCCACTGGAGTCCCCCGAGCCCTCTCGCGGCGGTGCCGCGCCGAAGCCCCGCAGGCGCTCGCTGCAGGTCTCCTTCCGGCTCAACGCAGCGTTGACCCGTGGTCCCCCACCTCCGCTGCGCTGGCCCCGAAGGCCTGGGCTCATATCACTGCTTGCCGGCCCCGGCCCCATCGAGCGCAGCCAAATCCTCAGCGTCGAGCCGAAGCGAGACCGCCCCGACGAGCTCACGGACCTGCGCCCCACTGGTGGCGCTGGCGATGGGCGTTGCCACCTCGGGCCGTGTCAGCTGCCAGGCCAGCGCGACCTGGGCCACGGTCGCCCCTCGCCGTCGCGCGCCCGCTCGAGCGCCGCCCGGGCGGATGGGTCCTCCAGATAACGCTCGACCCGCGAGGCGCGCGCACCCTGGGGGCGGCCCTCGCCGCACTTGCCGGTTAGGAAGCCGGAGGCGAGGGCATAGTAGGTGCACACCCCAGTCCACGGGCCAGGCAGAGCTCGGCCAGGGGCCCCTCCAGCGCCGACCGCCGCACCAGGTCGTACTCGGGCTGGACCACCGCGAAGCCCGCCAGCCCGGTTCGCTCGGCGAGCGGGAGGGCCTCCGACAGCCGGTGAGCCCGTACCTCGAGGCGCCGAGGGGGCCACACCTTGCCCTCTCGCACCAGCGCGTCGAGGGCGCGCCGCGTCTCCTGCAGCGGGGTCGCCGGATCGTCGCGGTGACGTGGTAGACGTCGATCCACTCCACCCCCAGCCGCCGCAGCGAGCTCTCGCAGGCCCGCCGGATCTGGCTCGCCTTCAGGCCTGCACCTCCGGTGTCGGATCCGCCCAGACGCACCATGGCGATTGACGGGATGGCGGGAATGGCCCGCTAGTAGCCGGCCTGCTGGTCAACGAGGTTGAGCAGGGGTTCGCCCGCGCGAAACCGTCGCAGGTTCTGCAGAAAGCACTCGACAGGTAGCTGGAAGAACCCGGTCACTCGGTCTGCGGTATGCGGCGAAAGAAGCACGTTTGGCATGCGGTAGAACGGATGGTTGGATGGCAACGGCTCGACGTCGAAGACGTCCAGGGCAGCGCCACGGATCAGCCCCGTCTCAAGCGCGCGCAGCAAGGCAGCCTGATCCACAACCGGACCGCGCCCGACGTTGATGAGCACGGCGTTGGGCTTCATCGCAGCAAACTGCGATTCGCCCACCAGACCGCGTGTCTCCGGGGTCAAGGGCGCGGCCACCAGGACGTAATCGCATGCCGCCATGAGCTCATTGATCCGCTCTGGTGGGTAGGTTCCTTCCAGGAGCGGATCCTTCTCCGACAACGCTGGCCGGCGCCGCAGGGCCAGGATCCTCACTCCAAAGGGGCGAGCCCGCTCCGCGGCTGCGCTACCGATGCCACCGTAGCCGACGATCCCGAGCGTCTTCCCGTGCAGCTCCTGTGACTCAAACGGTTGCCAGATGCCCGATTCCTGCTGCCGAATCACGCGCCTGAGGTCATAGGAGAAGAAGAGCATTGCCGCCACGACCCACTCCCCCAGTGGTCGGCGAAACACGCCCCGAGCATTCGTCAAGGCAATGTGGCTGGCGGCCAACTGCGGCGAGAGGAGCTTCTCGACACCAGTCCACATCGAATGAAGCCAGCGGGCTCGGCGGGCAAGAGGCAGCGCCGCGTTCAGCAGCGCAGGGTCGGAAGCACCGTTCACGAGCACGTCGGCTTCGGGTGCGTGCCGCCGGACAACCTCGAGGTTGTCGGCCACGATGATGCTCGTCTCGGCGTCCAAGGGATCGAGCGCTTCTGCCCAAGGAGAATGGGGATCGGCCAGCACCAAGACCGTGAGGGGCATGGCGGAGGAGACTAGCGTGGCCGGAGAGGCTTCCCAATGCCTTTCCGAGACACGTGGGGCGGCAGGTTCCGTCGACAGGGGCGCCTGGAGTAGCTCGAACGACCCGATCGACAACGCCTGAGGCCTCGCGGGCGCGTATTCCGGGCGGATGGGTAGCGGCGCATCCCCCTCACGGGGCCGTGTTAGACAAGAGGCGCGGCTGAGGTCAAGCTGTCGCAAGCCATCGACGATGTGGGACGGGCACCCGGTACCGGGGGCCGCCGCGATGTACTGCGTGGGCGCGAACATAGGCGCACTAACGGTCAAAGTCGTCGCCGTTCGTGACGGTCGTGTCGAAGCCCGGGTGCAGCCGCACCAGGGCCGGCCCCGGGAAACCCTGGCCGAGCTCCTCGCCGATCCCGAGTTCGCTGCCGCCACGTCCTTCGGGGTCTCCGGTCGGCAGGGCCGTATCACCGAATCGGCCGCCATCCAGCGGGCCCTGCGCGAGGTCGACGGCAGCTTCGACGCCGTTGCGTCCCTGGGTGGAGAGTCGTTTCTCGTGTACGTCCTCGCCGGCGGCAGGATCGCCAGCGTTCTCTCGCACAACAAGTGCGCGGCTGGCAGCGGGGAGTTCCTGGTACAGCAAATCGGCCGGATGGGCCTCGATCTGGACGAGGCGATTCGGCGTTCGTTCGGTGGCCGGGTCGTTCCGCTGGCGGCTCGGTGCTCGGTGCACTGCAAGTCGGACATCACACACAAGCTCAACCGGAGCGAGGCGACTCCCGAAGACATCCTGCGCACCCTGCACGACAACACGGCGGACAAGGTCGTCGCCCTCCTCGAGAAGTCGCAGTGCCCGCTGCAGCGGGTGCTCGTGATCGGAGGCCTCTCGCGCAACGAGGCCTTGCTGGCCTCACTGCGCGAGAAGCTCCCGGGCACTGAGCTCATCGTGCTTTCGCAGAGTCCGTGGTTCGAGGCATGGGGGAGCGCGCTGCTGGCACAGGAGGAGCCGCTCCAGGCTTCCCCGCATAGCTCGCTTCCGCCGCCGACGGATCGGCTGCCTTCGCTGAACTGCCAGGCCGACCTTGTGCACGCCATCTCCGCGGTTCCCCGCCCGGTGCCGTCGGGAGGGCCAACGGTGCTGGGCGTGGACGCCGGCTCGACCTCCACGAAGGCGGTGCTGCTCCAGGGTGCGACGCGCGCCCTGTTGGCCTCGCACTACACTCGAACGCGGGGGGATCCCGTCGCCGCGGTCCGCGAATGCCTGCGAAGCCTGGCCGCGCAGGTAGGTGACTGCCGGGTGGAGCTGACGAGCGTCACCGGGTCGGCGAGGGAACTCATCGGCGCATATCTCGGTACCGAACAGGTGTACAACGAGATCTCGGCCCAGGCCGCAGGAGCGGTGCACCATGACGCCGACGTGGACACGATCTTCGAGATCGGCGGGCAGGACGCGAAGTACATCCACCTCCGCAACGGCGTGCCGATCGACTACGCGATGAACAACGCGTGCTCGGCGGGCACCGGCTCCTTCCTCGAAGAGGGAGCCCAAGGTGATCTCGGGGTTCCCGTATCGGAGATCTCCGAAATCGCGCTCGCAGCTCCGGCGCCGGTGCACTTCAAGGCGACCTGCGCCGCCTTCATCAACTCCGACATTCGCATCGCTCAGCAGCAGGGCCAGCACCGCGACGACATCGTGGCGGG
>Ga0335071_10002555_pt1 | contig 19446 bp, 27 predicted proteins | sample Lox_Sample_15_FD_206724 | JGI IMG/M metagenome (GOLD analysis project Ga0335071, IMG submission 206724) | Soil microbial communities from Loxahatchee National Wildlife Refuge, Florida, United States - Lox_Sample_1.5 | ecosystem: Environmental > Terrestrial > Soil > Wetlands | place: USA...
CCGACGTCTGGACGCAACTCACGCCCGATCAGCAAACGTGGGTGATGCAAACGCTCACGAAGCTGAACGACATGATCGTCAAGACGACGGGCACCTCGTGTCCGACGTGGGGCCCCAGCATCACCGCCGCGGGCGGCTGCTTTCAGTTCTGGTTCAACTCGATGTACATCGGGTCGCCGGGTTTCCCGAAGCCGATCCGCACCGACGGCGTATTCGACGGCGAAACGCTCCAGGCGCTCATCACGGCGGCGCTGATCCATCAGACGGATTTCCCGACGCCGTTCCCGGGCACGCCGCCGACGGGAAAGAAGAAGCTCTCGACTGGCGCTATGGTCGGCATCGCCGCCGTCGGCGCGACCGCACTCGGCGGCGTCATCTACGCCGCCACGCACAGCAAGAAGTCTCGCCGCAGTCGAAGGAGAAGGTGATCCGATGCGCACCGTCAAGCCTCTGTTCAATGAGTCGCCCGCGATGCTCGCGCGCCGGATCGGCACGTCGGTGCCGGCGCTCTTCGCCGCGAACCCGCACAAACCCACCACGGTCGTGGCGGGCAAGCGCACCTTCCAGAGCCTGCACCAGAACGAGAGCCTGAACGTGCCCTCGGGATCGCTCGGTTTCGTCGGTGCAATCGCTCCGGCGTCCCCCAGTGCGCCGCACGCGATGATCCAGCAAGGGAGCAGCGGCGCCGACGTCGCGCTCTGGCAGACGATCATCGGCGTCACACCCGACGGCGGCTTCGGTCCGCAGACAGCGGCTGCGACGAAGGCGTGGCAGAGCGCACACGGGCTCAACCCAGATGGCGTCGTCGGTCCGAAGACGTGGGCGGCAGCGCTCGGGACCACCGCACCCGCGCCCGCTCCGACGGCGGCAACGACTCCGGTCACTGCGCCATCGGCAGGACTACTCGCGTCGGCAAGCGCAGCAGTCGCGGCGCTCGCGGCCGATTCGAACTACTGCGTGAGCGTCGGTCGCGTGGGCACGCCGGTGAACACGGCCGTGCACAACTTCAAGGCGGCGTGGAACTCGGCGAATCCGGGGAACCCGGTGCCAATCGGGACCGGAAAGTACGAGCCGGTGGTCGCGCAAGCGCTGTCGTCGGCGCTCGGCGGGATCACGGTTCCGCCGGGATGCGGTGCCGGTGCTCCGGCTCCCGCTCCTCAGCAACCCGCAGCACAAGCACAACCCGCGCCGGTCAGCTCGGCGCCAGCCGCCGTGATGGCGCTCGCCGCGATCGATCCGTGCAATCAGGCGAACGCCTCTATCGTGGCCGCCGCGCAAGCGGCGCTCGGTGTCGGAGCCGACGGAAAGTACGGGAGTGACACGGCGGCAGCGGCTCGACGCGTCTTCCCGGGCGCTCCTGCGGCATGTTCTCCGCGTCCGGCATGGTGGTCGCCTCCGGGGCAGAGCAACGCTTCGAGCGGCGCGGCGCAGGCCGCGCAAGCCGCGCAGGCGGCGGCGCAAGCGGCGGCGGCAGCCGCGAAAGCGGCGCAGGCCGCGACGACTCCGGCCGCAGCCGCGCAGGCCGCGACTCAGGCCGCAGCCGCCGCGACGGCAGCGCAAACGGCCGCACAAACGGCGGCTCCGGCGCAGCAAGCGGCGGCGCAGGCAGCCGCGACCCAAGCCTCGCAGGCGGCGCAGACGGCTCAGGCCGCGGCGGCGCAGCAAGGCGGAGGCGGCGCGATCACACCCCCCGCGGCAACGAAGGGGCTCTCCAAGGGTGCAATCGTGGCCGGCGCCGTCGGTGCAGTCGCGCTCGTCGGTCTCGCGGCCGTCGCACTCACGGGTAAGAAGGGGCACCGCCGATCGGGCGGAGGTCGGCGCCGCAAGTCGGGCGCGAAGCGCAAGAAGAGGTGAGCGCGTGCGAGTCGTCATCAGCAACGAGACGCTGAGGTGGCATCGCTCCTGCAAAGCGGTCTACACCTCTCCGTTCTGGGACGCGAAGGAGAACGCGCTCGTGTTTCCCGATTGGGATGACGCGGTGAAGAACTACTTCGTGCCGATGGGCCACGAAGGGTTTTTTCGCCTAGAATGGCACGTCAATCACGGGCTCGTGCCGATGACGAAAGACGAGTTCGACGCGCTGAAGGCGGCGCACGGAGGATCCAATGAGTGAGTTCATCACACGTCCGACACGCGTAGGCCCGGTCCATAGCTACCCCGACAACCCGCGCGCGGCGGCACTCGCGCTCTTCGCGAGAAATTTCGCTACCGGCCCAAAGACAACCACGGAGATCAGTGGAGACACGTTGATCCCGTGGAACGCGATCGACACGACCGCCAAACCGTTCGGAATTGCGGCTGGCGGAGTAACCGTGGCCATCCCAGGAGACGTCACGGCGCTGTTCAGCAACGGCAACAGCTTGAACATCTTGCCACTCGTTCCGGATGTTCTTCCGGTGGTCGTCAGATCAATCGTGAGCGTCCCTGTATTCGCAGCCGGAGTCACCACGTTCGATCTGAGCGGCGCCATCGACGGATCCACCGTAGGCGGCACCCTCGAGAACGCTTCGACTCCTACGGTCAACGTTCCAATCACACCACGAACCACGGGCGTCGTTCTGATCACCGGAGTCGTCGGCTTCATCAACGGCTCTGGCAGTTCGGTGAACGTTTCGGTGACAGTAGAAGTCAACGGAACGGCAGTCCCTGTCGTCATTTCTCATGACGCGGTCGAAGACGGAACGGAAACCACAGTCCCGTTCATGGTCGAGGTTTTCCTGCCAGTCGGCACTCCCTCCCAAATTCAAGTCTCCGTGACGGGAGACAACGCTGACCTGATCACAGACGGCTCCGCGCTCAACATTCAAGAAGTGTCTGTAGCGACAGGTTGAAGGAGACGCCGATGCCCAACGTGATTCACCGAGAAGTGCTGGAATGTGGTTTCCGCAGATGCTGTCCGACAGTTACCGTCTTCGACGACGGCTCTGTCGAAATCAGCGACGACGACGCGGAGATCGGATCTGTGGGCGTGATCAAGATCAAGCCCGAGTCCGCCGCGCGCCTTCTCGAGCTGCTCGTCGCGCACAAGAAGTGAGAAGCCTATGAGGATCGCAGGACAGCGCCGAGGGGAAGCGTACCCGCAAGGCCCCGGAGGGGGTGGAGGCGGAGGCGCGTCCGGAGTGCCGCTTTCCAGGCAGCGGTTCATCGATGGAGACACAGCGACGACGGGACGTACAGGCGCCGCGTCTCAGCCTTTCAAGACAATCGCCGAGTTCATCGCCTCGCGCGGAAACGCTTCGGTGCCGGACGCGACGGCAAACTACGTCGGCTGGCTCATGCCGTCGATCGCTGGGTACACGGAAAACATCGCTTTTCCTGCCTATGCGTCGACGGAGCTTCGAGCTGACTCCGTTTCGGATGCACTCGGAACCGTCATTACCGGAAATGTGACCTGGGCCAACGCGGCCGGCGCGAATCCGGCTGTCGCTGCCTTCGTCTCGATACACAACGTCACCGTCTCGGGCAGCGCTACTGTCACCGACGACGTCAACGCTCCTGCGTCCGTCTTCGTTTTCAGCGGAGACGAGCTCGGTGACTCTTCGGTGGCTCTCGGATCATTCGACTCTCACACGACTACGAAGCTGAATATTGCGACGTTCACAAACGCAATCGTAGGGGCGATCAACGCCGGTACGGCCGCCAACAGCGCGGTGGTCGAGCTCATCCATTCGGAAGTGTCGGGCAACAGCATTCTTGCGAGTGAGCTCGTAGCTCACGACACCGCCATCGCGGTGACATCGATCATTACGTTCGGAGATATGCGCTTCGTCGGGTGCACATTCCAAGGCGCTCCGAACGTCCAGAGCACCAACGGAACCGTCTTCTTCGACGGCCCTTCGTGGAAGAGCTTCCTCGAAGCGGGAGGTACTCGGTCTGCCGGTGTCGTCGTGCTCGTCGTGGGCGGATACAATGGAGGCGCCGTCGAGGGCGCAACGCTTCCCACTGGCGGCAACGTGGATGTATCGCTCAACGGTACCGGCGCGACCGCTGGATACACCGGCTCGAACTCCGGCAACCACTACTCGTCGTCCGGGATCACGGGCGACAGAAGCGTGGCGATCTTGACCGGAGGCGGAGAGCTCGACGGCGACACGATGCTCATCACGAAAAAGGATCTGGCAGCGCACAACCTCGTCATCAGCAACGCCGGCACGACGCCCGTGGTGCTCGGCACGATCCCGAGCGGAAGCCGCGGCTTCCTGCTCGCACAGTTCAACGCAAGCACTGGAGATTGGGTGCTCGCAGCGTGTGGATCACTCGCGGCATGACCCTCCTGCTCCTCCTCGCCCTCGTCGGTACGACGCTCATCGTCGTACGCGGAACGATCCTCGCGCCGGTGCGAAAGCTCTGGCCTGCGTTGCTCGGGTGCGCGCAGTGCGCAGGCACGTGGGTCGGGATCGCGGCGGGCGCTAGCGGGATCGTCTCGACGGGGCACGGACGCGTTCTCGACGCCGTGATCGTCGGCGCGGCGGCGAGCTTCGCGTCGCTGCTCGCGGACGCTGTGCTTTTGAATTTGCTGGGTGACCCTAACAAGCAAGACATTTTCAAGCCCTGACCGGTCGGGCAAAAGGAGCGGTATCATGCGTCGCAAGCTCAAGAATCTAAAGAACAAGTCGGGAGCATCCGAGAACGGGGCGCCGCGCCAACTCATCGACGAAGCCGTCTATCGCTCGCGCCACTCCGGGCGGCGCTTCGACAGCGAATACTCCGGGTGGAACTGGGCATCGCGTCCTCGAGACCAGGCGATCTCTCTCCGTCACCCGTACACGGGCGCGAGCACGTAACCCGTGATCGATCCTGGGATCTGTAGCGGACCTACAGGCCCTCCGGGTCCGACTGGTCCGAGTCAAGGATCGCAAGGTCCCCAGGGTCCGCAGGGGCCTCAAGGGCCCCAAGGCGGCATTGGTCCGCAAGGGCCCCAGGGAGCTCAAGGGCCGCAGGGGCCGCAGGGGCCGCAGGGCGCTCAAGGAACCGCACTACGCGAGCTGGTGCTACTCGCCGATCAGACTATTCTCTCGATAACGAACGGAGCGAACTCGATCACGCAAGTCGAGACGACGACCAACAAAGAGAATTACCTCGTCGTCCAGTTCCTGCAAGCAGTACAGAGTTTCTGCGAATGGAAGAACGTACTTCCGTCCACGTACGATGGCTCCCCGCTCATCGCGACGTTCTACTGGATCGCGAATGACGCCACGACAAATTCCGTCGTGTGGGGCCTGCAAGCCAGAGCGTTCGCCGACGGAGACGCCATCGATCAGGCATACGGTACGGCGCAGGAAGTGACGGACGCAAACCATGGCACGAACGACGTGAACATCTCCGCAGCAACAGCGGGGATCACGCCCGCGGGCGCTCCTGCTGCTGGACAGTGGATCCAATTCCGCGCGTACCGGCTTGGCTCCGGCGCTGATAACCTCGCGGCGACGGCGCGGCTCGCCATGATCCGAGTGACGTGGTGAAGCGATGGCTGTTACACGCTGGCTCGTAGGCGGTGGAAACGGCAACTGGAATAGCACCACCAATTGGTCTGCTAGTAACGGCGGCCCATCCGGTGCATCGTTTCCAGTAGCGGGGGATACCGCTATGTTGAATAGTGCGGCGAATATTGCTGTCAACGTCGCAAGCGCATGTGCCGTGCTGGACATGACTGGCTACAGCGGCACGTTCTCGGGCGCGCAGCGCATGAACGTGACCGGCAACGTGACTCTGGGGGGAACCATCACCTACACGGGCATTTTGACGATGGTCGCGACGTCGGGAACCCAAGTGCTCACTTCGAATGGCAAGAAGCTCGGCGGCGCGTTCCAATTGAACGGCGTCGGAGGCACCACTCAATTCGCCGATGCGTTCGAATGCACCACGAACGTCAACCTGACGAATGGCACGCTCGACACGAACAATCAAGCGTGGAAGTGCCGGAACCTGAACCTGTCCGCGGGTACGAAGGCTCTGCACTGGACCAATTCACACGGCACATTCACCGGGGTGCAGCCGACTGCGAACGCATGGGACACCACGACGAATCAGGCGGGCTTTTCGTACACCACGGGCGGCGCGTCTAAGGCTTCGTTCACGGGCACGGGCGGCGTGGTTGGCGTGCTCGTCGCTGCGAGCAGCACGGTGTTCGATGACTTCGAGTACACGGGGAACGGCGGGCTGAACTTCGGCGCGAACAACGGCACGTTTCGCGACTTCATTTGCAGCGGCTCGGGCGCGTCGATTGCGATCGGCAACGGTCTTTGGAGAAACTGGGATTTCACGGGGTGCACGGGCACGTTTGCCAACTCCGGAGGGAATCAACTCTCGGGAAACGTCACGCTAGGCGCTGGCATGACCATCACGGGGACGGCGAACGTGCGCATGAGCGGGAGCGGACTTCAGACGTTCAAGTCGAACGGCGTCGCGGTGCCGTTTCTCTTCCGCGTCGGAGTCGCGTCCGTGAATACGGTGCAGCTCCTCGACGCTTTCAATTCGAGCGCCGCGGTGCAGATCGACGTGCCTGGTTCAACGCTCATCAGCAAGGCTGGAACGACGAACACGTGCAGCGCGTTTTTCTCGTTCGGCACATTGGGCACGCCATGTGCCCTATCATCTGACACGCCAGGGACTCCCACGACATGGAGCACAGCAGCCACAGGCACTGGTTCCGGAACCAATCGTGGTGGAGGAGAAGCTGGTACGGTAACCGGACAACTAGTGGTGACTGACGTGCATGTTGGCGGCGGAGCTCGGTGGTGGGCTGGAAGAGGCACCGGAAATGACAATGGCGGAAACGCCGGCTGGCGCTTCACCGATTGGAACGTGCGCGGGTTGCCTCGATATGCCGCCTGAGTGGCGCGCCTACGGCCGTTCTGCTGTCCTAGCTGCTGGCTTCCGTACCTCGAACAACCCGCCAGGTCCCACTTCCGGACCTTGATAGGAACACACAGGCTGGCCTTCGAGAGATGAGCATGTCGATCGTTCCGGACAGCACGTATGCGTACCGTCGACCGGAAAACACCAGTTCGCGTTCGGATCTGAGCTTCCGTCGCTTCGATGACATGGGTACGCGGGATCATTCGGAGCCGGAGTGAAGACCGGCGAAGAAACATGACAGCCGACAGCGACGAGCACGGCGAAAAAACTTACGGTTGTGCGCATTTTTTAGTGCCTCCTATGTCAACTTGAGCGCCGACAGCAACCCCGGCTTCAACTTCTCAAGCGCGCGGAGCTGCTCGATGCCCGGCTCACCGACGCCGCGCTCCCAGTTCGCCACCGTGCGCGCTCTCACCTTCGCGGCGGTCGCGACCGCTTCCTGCGTGAGCTCGTTCTCCGAGCGCCAGCTCTTCAAAATGGTGCGAACAGCCGCCACAAACGGCACTCTACGGCCTCCGGAAGCGACCTGCAACATCTTTCTAGAAGCGCGTTGACTCCACCCGCCCTTTCCGCTTACATTCGGCTACTCCGTGATTGTCAGCGTCACCATCTCCGACAACCGCGAAAACGTGATCGCTGACGCCATTCGTAGCGTCGTAGACCACGTCGACCACGTCTTGCTTGTCGACACCGGCATCACCGACGCCACCGTCGAGCGCGCCAGAGAAGTTGCCGGCGAGAAGTTCTCGGTCGTGCGGCACATCTGGTTCGACTTCTCGACCGCGAGAAACGTTGCGCTCTCCACCGCGAGAGCTCTCGGCGCTGCTTGGATCGTCATCGTCGACTCCGACGAGCGAATCAATTTCGGCGAACTCGATCTGAAGTACACCTTTGAGCAGACGCGAGCGAACGTGCTCCGCATCGAGCAGGAAGACGGTCACTACCCCAAGCAGAAGATCCTTCGCGCCGCGGCGCATCTCTACTTCACGGGGCCCACGCACGAAGTTTTGGTCGGCGGCGAAAACCAAGAGACGCTGAGGGGCGCGACCTTTCGCGAACTCCCGAAAACCGAAAAACAGCTCAAGCACAAGTACACGCGCGATCTCCTTCTCCTCTCCGACCACGTAGCGAAGCATCCCGACGATCCTCGATGGTGGCACTACCTGGGCGTGTCCTATGAAGGGATCGGTGAACACGACCGCGCCGCAGCCGCGTTCGGAGAGAGCGTCACGCGCCGAAAGATCGGCGACGAGGCCGCGTGGTCGGCGTACAAGCAGGCCGAACAGCTCTATTCGCTCAAACGATTCGAGGAAGCCATCACAGCGGCTGCACGTGGAATGAGCGCAAGCGCGACGTCTGCCGAGTGCGCCTGGGTCGCCGCCGTCGCATCATGGCGCCTCGGACGCCCCGAGCAAGCGGTCGCCTGGGCGCGCATCGCCGAGGCGGTCGGGCGGTACAGAGGGTGCGGAACCGATCGCGCGTTCTTCCGGCACATGCCCGCGCTATACGAACTGCCGTACGACGTGTTGCGTGAAGCGCTCCCTGACGAAGAAGGACGCAAGCAAGCGGACGCGGACTTCTACGCCGCTCAGCGCGCTCGGATCGGCGTGACCGCCGAAGACGACCTCGATCGCCTGAGTGTCTCACTGCGCGTCGTGCATCGCCACGAAATTCGAGCGATGCTTCGACCGCCGTTGCTCGAGAAGTTCTGTCCCAGCGCCGAGTTCACGCAGATCGCGTTCGATCCTCCAGGTGGGCGCCGGCCGATGAACCCGAGCATCTGCTGGCACAACAACGAGCTCTGGTGCGTGGTGCGCGCGGTGAATTACGAGATCACGGAGAGGAAGTACACCGTCGACGACGCGGATGGGATCGTACGCACCGAAAACTACTTGGGGCGACTCGTCGATGGCAGGCTCGTCGAGCCCCGATTGATGCGCGATCTCGATCCTTCTCCTCGACAGCCCTCTCGGATCGTCGGTTACGAAGACATCCGTCTCGTGTCAATCGACGGCGAGCTCACCGGGAGCGCCACCGTCTGCGACCGCGATCCCAGCGGACGACGGCTCATCGCTCGGCTCCATCTGAACGAACTCGGCGACGTGATGCGCGCCGATGTGCAGCCGAGCAATCAGCAGCACGAGAAGAATTGGATGCCGCTCGCGGTCGACGGGGAGTTCACGTGGATCTACTCGCTCGATCCGACGGCAATCCTCCCCGGGCCCCTGCGGAACTGCCCGCTCGCGCTCGAACACCTCCGTGGCGGCGCAGCGATCCCGTTCGACGAGGGGCACCTGTGCGTCACGCACGAGACCATCGACACGGACAAGGGTCGAATCTACCTGCACCGGTTCGTGTATCTGGACGGCAAGTTCAACGTGGAGGCCGTCTCGCCTGCGTGGATCTTCGCACACTACGGAATCGAGTTTTGCTCTGGATTGGCGCAGGACGGCGGCGATTCGATTTTGCTGGCGTTCGGGATCGACGACAAGGAAGCGTGGATCGCTCGAGTCAGCGTGGAGGAGATCGAAGCCATGGAATGGATCACACCGTGAGCCAAGAAGACGTCGAGGCGATCATCGAGCGCGAGCTGCCACGATTGCAAGGCTGGTGCACGATCGCAAAAGGCGTGCGAATGGCCGAGCTGGTACGCGGAGCTTCACTCTGCGTGGAGCTCGGAGTTTTCGGGGGACGAGGAACCGCCGCGATGGCGCTCACTCTTGCCGATCAAGGTTTCGGAAGAGTAGACGGCATCGATCCGTTCACGCCGGCCGCTTCGCTCGAAGGGGTCAACGATTCGGCCAACGATGCGTGGTGGCGAAGCCTCGACTACGAAGCCATCGCTCGCTCTGCACAGGAAGCAATCGATCGACTGGGGCTCGCGCAACACGCGAGGCTCGTGCGACTACGCTCGCTCGATGCGGTCGACTCTTACGACGACGGAACGATCGATGCTCTTCACCAGGACTCGAATCACTCAGCAGAAATTTCCTGCGAAGAGGTCGCTCGTTGGGCGCCGAAGATCCGCGCAGGCGGGTACTGGTTCTTCGACGATGCGGACTGGGCGACGACGCAGAAAGCACAATGCAACCTCGAAGCGCTAGGATTCACGTTGGTCGAAGATCACACGAAATGGAAAGTGTACAGGAAACAATGACGACCTTCGTCGGATCCGTTGTCCTCGTCACGGGAGGTACGGGAAGCTTCGGGCAGGTCATCGTGCGTCAGCTACTCGACACCGGCGCAGCGCAGGTACGCGTGCTCTCGCGAGACGAGGCAAAGCAAGACGCCATGCGCGAGCAATTTGCCGACGACCGCATCTTCTTCATCACCGGCGACGTGCGAGACGCCTCAACCGTCGCCTCTTCCATGAAAGGTGCTCGATACGCCTTCCACGCGGCTGCGCTCAAGCAGGTGCCGAACTGCGAGCGGCACCCTATGGAAGCGATCCGCACCAATGCGCTCGGCTCGGAGAACGTGCGGCTCGCGGCGTTGCAATGTACGCCTGACGCTGTCGTGGCTATCTCGACCGACAAAGCGTGCGCGCCGATCAACACGATGGGGCTCACCAAGGCTCTGATGGAGCGGCTCTTTCTCCAAGAAAAAACGAGCAGAACCAAGTTCGTGTGCGTTCGGTACGGAAACGTGATCGGCAGCCGCGGCAGCATCATCCCACTCTTCCTCGATCGGATCCGTCGCGGTCGACCGCTCCCAATCACCGATCCTGGGATGACCCGCTTCTTGCTGCGCTTGCCGGAAGCGGTAGAGACCGCTCTCAAAGCAGCCGCATTCGGAAGTCACGGAGAGCTGTGGGTCCGAAAAATGCCGGCGGCTACAGTCGAAGACCTAGCTTCCGCCATCGCGCCCGAAAACTATCCCAGAGAAATCATCGGCGTGCGCCCGGGGGAAAAGATGCACGAGGTGCTCGTCAGCGAAGACGAGATGCGACGCGCGACAGACCATCACGATCACTACGTGATCGGAGCGCAGCGTACGGAGCTGACCGGAGAGTACACCTCCGCGAACACCACGCGTCTCGGCGTAAATTTTCTCCGGGGACTTCTCCAGAAAGCAGGAGCGCTCCCGTGAGAGTGCTCGTCTTGGGCGCGGAAGGCATGCTCGGAGCAGCGCTCATGCGGTGGCCCGACGCCTACGGTACGACTCGTCGCCACTTGAGCAACCCGCACATCTTGGCGGGCATCGACGTCACGCGCTTCGACGACCTACGCCGAGCGCTAGACTGGTGCGCCCCGGATGTCGTGATCAACTGCGCCGGAGTCGTCAAGAGCGAGTGCGACCGGTGCCGTCCGGAGCGCGTAATCGCAACCAACAGCATCGCCCCGCACGTGCTAGCGGCGCTCACTACCTCGTTGGGATGTCGAGTCATCCACGTGTCAACCGACTGCGTGTTCGACGGCACGAGAGGCGCGCGGGGAGAGAGCGATCCGACGGACGCGACCGATCTCTACGGTCAGACAAAAGCTACCGGTGAGCTCGTCGATTACGACCACTGCGTAACGCTCCGCACCTCGTTCGTCGGAAGAGATTTGGTGCGCAAGCGAGGACTTTTGGAATGGCTGCTCGCGCAAACTAGCGAAGCAGTCGGTTACGCGAACGCCATGTGGTCGGGCCTCTCGACGCATGAGCTCGCTCGGGCGATCCGAGCCGTCGTGAACGACAAGAACTTGAAGGGGCTGTATCACGTCGCGGGCCCTCTCATCTCCAAGGCCGAGCTTCTACAAACGCTAATCGAGGCATACGGACTTCCGTGCCACCTACAGCTCGAAGACGAACCGCGCATCGATCGATCGCTCGACAGTTCCAGATTTCGGCAAGCTACAGGTTACCTTGCCCCGTCGTGGCCGATCATGGCGAAGGAGCTCGCGTCCAATGGCCCCTGAAATCACGGTGCTGATTTACACAGCTCGCGACGACTACCCGTACGCAAGCAAAGCCGAAGGGTGGCATTGCTTCGAACCGTTCCTGCGGACACTCGCGGACCAGACGTTTCGAAACTTCGAGCTCGTGCTCGTAGACGCACTCTGGGAAACCCGACCAGACTGGTTTCGAGATCATCCGCAACCGTTCCCGGTCAAACACGTGCCGAGCAAGCCGAACTACTGGCAGGAGCGCGGGCGGGTAGGTCTCTGCGCGCAGATCAACCGCGGCTTCGCATGGGCGGACGGTCGTTACATTTGGATGGGAGCAGAAAACAACCTCTACCCGCCCCATCACCTCACCCTGGTCTCGGAGCTGTGCCGATCAGGGAGAGTGCCAGTAGCCTGGTACGGCAGCGCGGATCGCGACTGCCTGTGCAACGGCGCTCACGAAGGCAAAGAAGTGCCCGGACCTTGCCCGAACGTGTCCTTCAACATGCACGGGTTCACGCGCGAAGACTTGTACACGATGGATCACCGGTCAGCACGATTCGTGAACGACCCATCGCTCGTGATCTCGCCGTGCCACCACCAACATTATTACGGGTACTCGTCGGTGCCGCTGGACGTTGCCGTCGCAGTCAACGGATTCGACGAGCTGATGGACGGCATAAAGTCGCTACAAGACTGCGACTTCGGCGACCGTATCGTACGCGCCGGCTGCTCGCTCGTGATGCACCGAGACCTGTACGTCGTAGAGCCGCCGACCAGGCCAGAGAACGGCACGGAGCTCGGGTACGGCGGCGGCATCCGCAACATGACTTCATTTCAGTGCAACTACGCCATCCTGCTGCACAACCAACTCACGGGACGGAGGGTCAACACGCGCCTCCCGCTCGGGTACGTCGAAGACGTACAAGCGCGCGTTTGCCGAAGCGCGTGCCCCATCCAAGAGAAGTGCCGAGGAGGCACCATCGGCGAATCGCCGATGTATCCGTTCTGCGCAGGCGAGCACGAAGCGATGGCGCGCGAGTGGCACGCCGCCGCGCCGAATCGAGACCTCAGCGCGGAGCGGGAGTTACGAAAAACAAGAATAGCTCCGTACGACAAAGGGTTCGTCCAGTGAGAGCCGTCTGCGTCACTCTTACCGATCGCAAGTACGGCAAACACGCTCCGCACGAGGCGCACTCGCGCGCGCACTTCGCCGAGCGCGGCCTCGATGTGCAGTGGTACTACGGCATCCATGCTGAGCGCATCGGAGTCAACGCCGTCGTGACGTCCGCGGTGATCGCTCCGGTCGATCCGGACCAGACGCACTCGATCGGGATGATGCCGACCGGGTGCTGGCTTTCGCACCGCTCGCTCTGGGCTGCGCTGTTGCTGCTGCCCGACGACAGCTTCTTGATCGTCGAAGACGACGCGCGGTTCGCGCCGAACTGGCGCGAGCGATTCGATGCTGCGCTCCGCGACGTGCCGGACGATTGGGACATGCTGTTCGTCGGTAGCTGCTGCGCAGGGCAACAGCGCAGGCTCGTCAAAGGGGAAATCTACGAGGACGCCAGGCCGCAGTGCACGCACGCGTACTGCGTGCGAAAGAAGGCACTCTTGCCGCTATGCGAATTGGCTGACGAGATCGGAGTGCGTAAGCCGGTCGACACCATGCTCGCCCACCACGCGCCGTCGCGCCTCCGCGTCTACACAGTGCTGCCTCGCATCGCCGACCAGTACAACTCGATCTTGCCGGAGTAAAAAATGGACACCGTTCCGCCACAGGTAAGTCTAGATCCGCACTTGGGCGGATCGCACGTTACGCAAGTCGATTCCTACACGTTTCTGCCGGACATTTGGGAGCGTCTGATCAACGACTACAACGTGAAGAGCGTTCTCGATGTGGGGTGTGGAGGCGGATTCTCGACGAAGTGGTTCATCAACAGAGGCTTGCGGGCCGTCGGTATCGAAGGAGATCCGCGCTGCATACCTGTGCGCCAATGCGACCCGATCATCGAGCACGACTTCACGCTGGCGCCGTATGTGCCACGTGACGTGTACGATCTCGGGTGGTGCGCCGAGTTCGTCGAGCACGTCGAAGTTCAATTCATGAGCAACTGGATGGCGGCGCTACAGAAGTGCCGGCTCGTGGCGATGACCTTCGCGCGCCCAGGACAAGGCGGGTGGCACCACGTCAACGAGCAGCACGAGCCCTACTGGCTCGACCGTTTCGCGACGTTCGGCTTCGACCACGTACCAGAAGCCACGGCATGGATGAGAGCGACGAGCAACGGGGAGCCGTGGGGGCGCCCGACGCTGACCTTGTTTCGAAACCGTACTACTTCGTGAGGCAGACGTCGACGAGTCGCCCCGATAGGGGATGCACGCCAGTGCACGTCGGGTCGATGCCCACGTTCATCGGCGGCAACGTCTCGAGCGACATGATCGGCTCGCTCGGGTAGGTGTTGAAGACACCATCGACGTCGATAGTGAGCGAGGAACCGGAACGAGCGACGGTGATGTGATGCGGAACGCCGTCGTTGACGGGGCGACTGTCCGTCACGTTGTCGTAGGCGCTGCCACTGCCGTCATACACCTCGACCCCGAGATTTCCCTGCGCCGTCATCCACACGTCCCAGCCCGGTCGAGTGTCGTCGCAACGGCTTCGCTGGTTGAGCAGCGCCATGTAGGTGGACGCGGCGGGCACCGCAGTTGTCGTGAGCGTGAAATGAATCGAGAAGTCGCCCGTCCCGACGCCCGACAGATCGGTGACGCACGTAGGGGCCATGTCGCGCCTCGAGTCTGATGCACTGCCCGCGTCCGCAGCCTCGCCACCGGCGCCCCCTGAGCCCCCATCCGTCATCGGATCCACCGCTCGACCGTCCACCACCGTTGTCGGCGCGTCGAAACTTGAAAATTGCTCGCCGCCGCAACCGACTAGCAGAAAAACCAGCGCGATATACTTGTTCACCATCTGTACACCTTCGACGACGGCCACCACGTTCGCATTCACTCGGGCAGGTAAGTGTCGAACTGATCGAGGATTCTCGGAAGTACAGTGTAAACGCAAAGCTTCTCGCACGTGTGCAGCACCACGGAAATGTCGATCGGTGCGTAGCATCGCGCCTCGTCCTGCGTGGCGATCATCTTCTCGAGCGCGGAGCGCCGCACGATGTACCCGTGCAAGCACATCGGCCACTTCACCTCGTAGACGTCGCCCGCGACGTGCGTCTTCGGCTTGTCCGCGGTGCAGCACGAGCCGACGAACAGCATGTCGAAATGCCCCGCATCGGCGACGGCTTTGTCGACGCGCGGGCGCCAATCCTCCGGGAAACGCGCGTCGTCCTCCAAGATGAAGAAGAGCTCGTCAGGAAGCAAGAGAAGCGCAGCCCAGAGTGCACGATGCGAGAGCCAGCACCCTGCGGACTTCGGACCTATCCGTTCTGAGACGCCGTTCTCGTACACGAGCGTCGTGTCGACGCCGAGCTTCTCTGCATTGAGACCGTAGAAAAATTGCGCGTCGACGCCGCGTTCCTCGAAGTGCGCTCGCGTTCGCTCGGGCGTACGCGTTCCCGTACCGTGGAGGGGCTCGTACTCGCCCGGGAGCGTGATGCAGACGATTTTCATGGACTCACACGTAACCGAGCGACTTCACAGCGACAATAGGTAGCCCTGCGCGTGGGAGCGGGATCGGAATAGACTGGGACCGCCATGCACGTCATCGGTCACGGCAGGTACGCCCGAGCAGTCTACCCCGTCGCTCCGCGTCCGAGCGCAAGCGTCGGCGGCGCATGGGCGCTCTACACACCCGGGTTCGACAACGCGAATCACGACGCCTCGATCGGCAACGGCGAGCTCACGGGAACGTTCATCGTCCAAGGCAAGACGTGTCGGATCCAGCTCTCGCTCACGTGGGGTACGACGAGCACGTCGGGCTCCGCGCCGGTCTTCGTGCCCGTACCACCCGGAGTCACGCCCGACTTCACGGTCATGGCGACATGCGCCGCACTCGGAGGCGCTCCGATCACGCCGGTGGTCGCGACGGGAGATCTCAACGGAAGCCCGATCGCGATCTCGGCTGATTTCGCACTCATCGGCGGCGACTACGTCACGGCGGCACCGCTCAGCACGCTCGCGCCCGGAAGCGTCGTCTTTCTGAGCGCTGAGTTTCCGATCCTGTGAGAGCAAGATGGCCTTCATCATCGGTCCTCGAGGTCGCGGTCGAGAGACCTACCCGGAAGGGCCGCGCAGCAACGGCGTAGGACCACAAGGGCCGCAGGGCGCTGCTGGTGCTCAGGGGCCGCAAGGACCGCAGGGCAATTCTGGGCCGCAGGGCCCGCAAGGCAGCACTGGAGCACAAGGCGCAACCGGCGCGCAAGGTGCAGTCGGATCGCAGGGACCGCAAGGATCGCAGGGAGTTCAGGGAGCGCAAGGTCCGCAAGGGCCGCAGGGCAATACTGGAGCTCAAGGCAGCACCGGAGCACAAGGGCCTCAAGGAAATACCGGAGCACAAGGATCGCAGGGTGCGCAGGGGCCGCAGGGCGCTCAAGGTTCCAACACGCTCACGTGGGCACAAGTGCTCGCGAATGGAAATCTGTCTGGAGCGACAGATCCTACCATTACGAGCGGTCAGACGATCCGCGGTCAGGTAACAGCCGGGGTAGGCGGTGCGGTTCCTATCGTTGCCGCTGCCGGCACCGCAGGAAACGCAGGAGGCGCCGCGAGCCTGACTGGCGGTGCCGGAGACGGCGCCGCAGCTGGTGGCGTCGCATCGCTCGTTTCTGGCGCTGGTGGCGCCACTGGAGCAGGAGCGACGACGCTCGTCACCGGTGGCGCAGGCGGGGGAACGAGCGGCGCTGCCGGTGGCGCCACGATAGCAGGCGGCACACCGACTGATGGGGCAGGCGGCGCAATCTCGATCCGTGGCTCCGACGCCGCAACGACGACTTCCGCGAACCGCGCAGGCGGCGGGATCACTCTTCTCGCAGGAACCGCGACGGGCACAGGCGCACCCGGCGCAATCTCGATCACTGCCGGCGCAGGCGGTTCCGGAAGCCACAACGGCGGCGCGATCACGATCACGGGAGGCCTGGCCGGCGCAGGAGGCGGTGCAGGCGGCGCGATCACGATCACTGGCGGCGCAGCGCAGGAAGGCAACGGCGGGAGCATCACGCTGACTGCAACCGCCGGTGTGACAGGTACGGCGACGGCGCGAGCTGGTGGAAACGTGACTCTCCAAGCCGGAGCGGCGGTGTCCGGTGGCACCGACGGCAGCGTTCGGCTTCAGGACAGCACGCTCACGAACAAGTTTGTGATCAACGCGACCGGCGTCGGTTTCTTCAACGTAACCCCCGCCGCACGTCCGTCTGCATACACCGTGACGAACCCAGTCTCGAACCGCTCATTCGACACGACGACGGTGACCACGCAACAACTCGCTCAAGTCGTGGGCACGATGATCGCCGACTTCAAGTTGTACGGGCTGTTCCAGTAGCGACCCCAGGTTCACTTCCCGGCGCAATGAGAACAGTGGGATGGAAGCGAAGCGAAAATACGGAGGCGCCAGCATCCGCACGGTCGTTCGTCGCCGGTGCCCCATCGGGCGCGCTGAGCAGCGACGGAGCAAGCCGCGATGGCGACGAGCATGCCATTATGCAGCACGCAACGACGAAAAAAGTTCGCGTCACTTCGGCGCGTCCTCTGCTGGAGCCGCCTTCTTCCTCGGATCCTCCAAGCTCGCCTCCTTGATCGCTCGCGCGAACGGCACGAGCTGCGGGCCCGCGACGCCGTCGTACCCGGTCTCGACGATGCGTCCGTCGCCCCCGAGCTGCTTCGGCTTCTCCGTCGCCTCGACGAGCCGCTGCCAATCGTCCTGATCGAGTTCGAGCACGTCGCCCGGCCCGAGCTTGTCGACCGAGATCCGGATCGCGGACGCGCTCACGATCCCCGCCATGCCGAGCGTGCTGAAGGTCGCGTCCGCCGTCCGAGTGATGATGAACTCGCGGTGCGAGATCGTGGGCTTCATGGAGCCGTCGGACTCTCGTAGGTACGGCCTCTTCCCGTCTAGAGCCATGACCGCGATGTCGGCAACGAGCGTGATGTAACGACGAACCATTGTCTTCGAGCCTTTCTGTGTCTTCGCGACTTTTTTCTCGGCGAGTCGCCGCACCTTACGTGCAGTCGATGCCATCAGGAACGGACGAGAAGCGCCAGGAGCTGTTGCTGGAGTGCGCCCACGGCTCCGCAGATTTGCAGCGTTGGAACGGGCGCGGAGCCCCACGCGAGTTTCGCCTGATGCCCGGGATTCATGATGACCACGATCGCGTAGTCGAATACCTCCCCGCGCCGCGCCATGGCTGAAAACTCCGCGAGCCGGTCCGCCACGGCGTTCTTCTCGCCGCCGCCTGGCACGAGCTGCAGGACGGGCGCGCCGCCGGCTGCCACGCGCTCTTCCTCCTCCCTCTTTTTCAAGAGCAGATCGAGGGTCTTCTGTTCTTCGGGGGTCATGGCGTCGCTCGCTGGCGCACGCGCATGCGTTCGAGGACACTCCGGAAATTTTGTCGAAGCTTGTCGTCGGTCTCGACGAGCGCCCCGTTCACGTAGAAGCCGCCGTCGCTCTCCATGACGATCGACGCGAGGCCGCCCTCGGCAGAGATGCTGACGCGCCCTTGTTCTCTCCCGATCGGCTCTTCCGGCATCGCGACCGCCGTCGTCGGCGCAGACAGCGAGTCGAGGCACCGTGTCGTCCAGTCGAGGAACGCCCGCATGATCTTTTTCGGATCTGTCTCCTCGACGCCGTACACGAAGAACTTACCGTCCTTCGCCATGCGAAGAGCGACACCGCCGCCGTTCGCGTCGCTGTCGATGAAGGTGCAGTCCCCAGTACCTGAATCGGTCATGCTTGTACGCCTTCCTTTCTGCAGGGTCACATCCTGAAATACTTGTTCACCATCTGTCCACCCATTCGACGATCACACCCTCGAACGTATTCAACAATCGTACGACACCTAGCATCCGTAACCGGGCGATTTCGCAAACGGAAATAGCTAACCCTGCGAGCAAAAGTCGAGCCGATCTAGACTGGGGACGCACCCATGCCCTTCGTCATCGGTCGTCGAGGTTACGGACGAGAGACTTATCCGTCGCCTCCGCCGGTCCCGGTCATCGTCGGCTCGGGCGTGCAGATCGTACGGTTCGCGATCGGCACGGCCGCGGTGCAGGACTCCCCCGGCGTCATTCCTGGAACCGCGATCATCCTGTTCGCCGGGCTCGACATCGCGCCCGGAGACAGCGACGTGCCGTATCCGGAAGGAACGACGATCACGATCACGAACGCCGCAACCGGAAAAGTTCTTCTGAGCGCAGACGACAACAATCCAGCGGACGCGATCTACTGGACGAAGCCGCTCGATGTCTTGTGGGGCACTCCAGCGCGCGTGAGAGCGACGGTCGGAAACGCGCCTGCTTTCGGCTCGGGGATCGTGCTCGTCGAGTACGCGCTCTGAAAGTGATCCATGGCCGGCTCTTGGACAGTCCACACCGACGCGACGAAGACCTTCGGGATGATGCTCCTCCTCACGGACGGGCGTCTCATGATCGCGCAAGAGGGCACACGGAAATGGCTCGCGCTTACGCCTGACAACGCTGGAAACTACGCAACGGGCACCTACTCCGATCTCGCTGATTCGGGGCAGTGGCAGACGTTCCTTCCCGCGTGCGTGTT
>Ga0335071_10002556_pt1 | contig 19445 bp, 12 predicted proteins | sample Lox_Sample_15_FD_206724 | JGI IMG/M metagenome (GOLD analysis project Ga0335071, IMG submission 206724) | Soil microbial communities from Loxahatchee National Wildlife Refuge, Florida, United States - Lox_Sample_1.5 | ecosystem: Environmental > Terrestrial > Soil > Wetlands | place: USA...
TGCGGCTGCGAGACGCAGGCGCCGTAGGCCCGCGGCGCCGGCAGCTTGGCCGCGGCGGTTTCCCAGCGGTAATCCGCCGCGCCCGTCCGGGCCAGGACGTAGACGTCGTCATGGTAGGATTTCGCGCCGCCCTGCCACGGCGGCCGGCCTTCGAAGTTGGATCCGCCCGCGACGATGAGACGGTCCCCGATGACGCCGATCACGGCGCCCGCCAGCCCGAGCTGTTGCGTCCTGCCGGGCGGAGGCGGCAGGGCGGGCGCTTGGCCGAACCGGACGGCAAGGGATTGAGAATCCGCGACGGCGGCCGCCGGCGAGCGTGCCGGCCCGGGGGAGAGCGCCGGCGCCGGACCGCCGACCGCCATCAAGCCGGCCATCAGGCCGAGTGAGACGGCGGCGGGCTTGTTCATCGCGTCAGGGCTTGGAGAACCACTCGGCCATGTCGAGCGCGTCCACGTCCTCGCGGAAGCGGGCGAAGGCCGCCTCGTCCATGTTCGTCACGGGCGAGCGGAACGGGCCGCAGTCCAGGCCGATGAGGCGCATATAGGCCTTGCCGACGGCGATCCCGCCGTACTTGCCCAGCAGGCGGATCAAGTCGATGGATTTCCGCTGGAGCTCCCTGGCCCGGGCAAGGTCGCCGGCGTCGAAAGCCTTCATCAAAGCCTGATAGAGCGGCGCGGCGTAGTTGTAGGTGCTGCCGATGGCGCCGCGGGCGCCGGCGGCCAGCGCGGGGAGCAGGGTCTCGTCGTAGCCCCAGAGCATGTCGTAAGCGCCCTGCCGGAACAGGAGGCAGGAGAGGAAATCCATGAAGTCGACGTGGGTGAACTTGATGCCGGCGAAGCTCGGCAAGCGGTCGGCGATGCGGCCCAGGAAATCGATCATGGGCAGGCTCACCCCGGAAAGCGCCGGGATGTGGTAGAAATAGAGGGGCAGGTCGGGCACGGCCGCGCCGACCTTGGACACGAAATCGGCCAGCGCCGCGGCGTCGGCCGGCTTGAAGTAATACGGCGCGACGACGGCGATCGCCGCCAGGCCGAGGCCGCGGCAGAAGACGGCGTTCTCGATGCATTCGCCGTACGACGTCCCGCCGACGAGGGCGATGAGGCGGAGCCGGCCGTCGGCCTTCCCGCAGGCGGCCCAGCGCTCGACGAGCCGGCGCCTCTCGTCCCGCGTGAGCGACGGTCCTTCGCCCGACGATCCGCCGATGAAGGCGCCGACGAGGCCATTCTTCGCCAGGAACGCATGATAGGCGGGGACGAGATCGAGGTTGAGGCTTCCATCCGGATGCATAGGCGTGAACGGCGCGGCCACCAATCCCTCGAATTTCCGGATCTTGTTCATGATCAACACCTTGGCCGCAGGCGGGCGAATGGCCGAGGAGCCCCCTGCGCGGGCGAATGATATGCCCGCATTCGGACGGGTGTCAAGAAAAGAGGCGGGACGCGGTGCGGCCGGGCCGGCATATGAGCATGGCCGCGCGCCGGCGCGCAAGGGCGCGGAGTGGGGACGCCGCGGGCGGCGGCCCGGGCGGCTTATTTCCCTACTTCTTCCTCGCGAATTCGAGGACGCCGGTGGAGCCGGCCGGATGTTCCCATTGGCCCGTCATCGCGTCGCCGGCGACTTTCAGCCGGAATGTGACGACGGCGCCGTCGGCCAGGGGGAAATTGAGGACCATCGTGTCGTCTTTGACTTCGAGGACCTTGATCTCGGTCCCCGGGCTGATCATGTTCACCGAATCCAGGATCGTGCCCGAGTAGACGTCCTTGTCCTTCCTGATGACGAGCTGCAGCTCCACCGTGCCCGCGCCCTCGACTTCGGTCTTCCCGTTCCAGAGGCCGGTGAAGTCGGGGCCGGGGGCGGGCTTCTGCGGAGTGGGGGCTTGGGCCGATACGGCTTGGGTGCCCAGCAGGAGGGAGGCCGCGGCGATGAAAATCAGCGCTTTCTTCATGTCATTCTCCTCGAAATGAAATCGTCCCATCTCATAAGACGAGAAACGCCCCGGGAGAGTTTCCCCGGGGAGCGCGCCTCCGGCCCTCAGGGAAACGTGAGCGTCTCGTGGGCCACGGCCATCAGGCCGGGGACGGGGAGGCCGTGAGGACAAGCGCGCTCGCACGGCCCGTCGCATGCGGCGCACGCCGCGGCATCGCGATCGCCCAGGGCGGCGTATTCGGCCATGGCCGCCTTCTCCCGGCCCAGCGTCCGGAAATAGTACTTGTAGCGCATGACGGTCGCCACAGGCACGCCCCGCGGGCAGGACGGCTCGCACGCCCCGCAGCCGATGCGGCAGGTGAGGTCGCCGTAGACCGCGCGGCAGTCCGCGAGCATCGCCGCCTCGCGCGCCTCGAACCGGCCCCCGGAGACGGCCAGGTAGGCGTCGAGGTCCTCGAAGGAGTTGATCGAGGGGCAGACGGCATGGACCTCGGACCGGTTCAAACAGTACTTGAGGGCCGCCCCGCGGACTTGTTCCGGCCCGTCGAGGCCGTGTTTCTTGAGGAACGCCTCGACCGCCGCGCCCCGCTCCTCCGTAATCTGGAATAGCTTCCGCTGGCTCTCGGGGACGTCCCGGCCCGAGGACGCGTAGCGCTCCTTGATGCGGACGATCATCTGCCGCTCCTCGGACGTCGTCAGGGCGGGATTCATCTTCATGAGCGTGACGCCCAGGCCCTTGGCCTTGCAGGCGGCGAACATCCGGTCGGACGGCGCTCCTTTCAGGTAGTTGTACGTGCAGAGGACGACGTCGAACCGGCCGTCCTCGGCCGCGGCCATGACGACGTCCTCGCACGCGTCGGCGATCGGCCCGTTGAGGCCGTAATCGGCCCCGTGGTTGGAGAGGCCCGAGAAGCGGACCCGGCCCTCGGCCTTGAGCTCCTTGATGAGCTCGTGGTAGGGCTCGTGCTTGACCTGGGCGAGCGTGCACATGTGGATCATCAGGCAGTCCGCGTAATCCGTCTTCAGGCGCTCCAGGCACTTGCCGAAGCGGCTGCGGATCCCCTCCTTGTCCACGGGCTTGAAGAAGGTGAGGTTGAGCTTCGTCGTCAGGAAGACGGATTTCCGGTCGCGGTCCTTGAGGACCGTCCCGATCGCCCGCTCGGAATTGCCGTTCTCGTAGTGCTCGGCCGTGTCGATGTAGTTCATGCCGGCGTCGAGCGCGGCGGACAGGACGTTGGCGTTGTTCAAATTGCCGGCCCCGAAGCTCACATCGGATATCTTGACGCCCGTGCGGCCGAGCGTGCGATATTCGCGGATGCGGGGCCGGGGGGCTTGTTTCACCGCCGCCGGGGCGCCGGTCGATGGCGTCTGCCCGCCGCCCGCCGCCCAGGCCGCCGCGCCGGCCGAGGCCAGCGCGCCGCCGAGGAATCCGCGCCGCGTGAGGTTTCCGGATCGCCGTGGTTGTCCGTGGGCCATTCGCTTCGTCTCCTTTTCCCCAGGGGATTTCAACTCGTAATACGTTAGCCGGTCCGGGAAGGTTGCGCAACGGATTTCGCCGGAGACCGCGCGCCGGCGCGCGCCCCGGCTCGCGCCCTCCCCGGGCCGTCGGCCTGCCCGTTAATTTTTCCGGCCGGGTGTGGTAGTCTCTAGGACACTCCATCGAGACGGAGGAGGCCCCGATGCGCATCGAACGAGTCGAGATGTTCTACACCAAGATGGAGCTCGTCTCGCCCTTCGAGACGTCGATGGGCGTCGAGACGCACGAGCACCATATCCAGGTCCGGGTCGACGGCGAGGGCCTGGCCGGCTGGGGCGAGAGCGTCGTCTCGGACACGCCGCACTATTCGCCGGAGACGGTTGAGACGGCCTGGCACGTCCTCCGCGACTTCCTCATCCCGCCGGTGCTCGGGCGCGAGATCGCCACGGCCGCCGACGTCCTGCCGCTCTGGGCCCACGTGCGCGGCCACAATATGGCCAAGGCCGGTCTCGAATCGGCCCTGTGGGACGCGCTGGCCAAGGCGCGCGGCGTCCCGCTCTCGAAGTTCCTCGGCGGGACGCGCGACAAGGTGGCCGTCGGCGTGAGCGTCGGCCTGCAGGCTTCGCCGGAGGCGCTGGTCCGCAAGGTCGCCGCGCATCTCGCCGAGGGCTACGGCCGGATCAAGATCAAGATCGCGCCGGGGCGGGACGTCGCCCTCGTCAAGGCGGTCCGCCGGGAATTTCCGGACATCAGGCTCCAGGTCGACGCCAACTCGGCCTTCGCCCTGGAGGACGTCGGCGTCTTCAAGGCGATGGACGGCGAGCGGCTCCTGCTCATCGAGCAGCCGCTCGGCCACGACGACATCTACGACCACGCCAAGCTGCAGAGGGATCTCCGGACGCCGATCTGCCTGGACGAGAGCATCCACTCGCTGGCCGACGCGCGGGCGGCGGTCGAGCTCGGCAGCTGCCGGGTGATCAACATCAAGCCGGGCCGGGTCGGCGGCTTCTCCGAGTCGAAGGCCATCCACGACTTCTGCGCCGGGGCCGGCGTCCCGGTCTGGCACGGCGGGATGCTCGAATCGGGGATCGGCCGGGCGGGGAACGTCGCCCTGGCCTCGCTCCCGAACTTCGTCCTGCCCGGCGACATCTCGGCCAGCCGCCGCTATTTCAGGCAAGACATCGTCGAGCCCGAGTTCACGATCGGCGAGGATTCGATGATGGCCGTCCCCGCCGGGCCGGGGATCGGCGTCGAGGTGTTGCTCGATCGGTTGGCCGGGGTCACGGTCAGAAAATTGGAGTTCAGGGCTTAGCCGTCATGGCGAGAAGAGTTGATGTCATGGCGGGCGGAGAAAAGGTCATTGCGAGCGAACGAAGCGAGCGAAGCAATCCCCTCTTTGGCAAGGAGGAGATTGCTTCGTCGCACGCCGTGCTCCTCGCAATGACACAACAGAAAATCGGTTAAATCCGTGTCAGTAACCTGATTTCCGAATTTCCCCCCGTTCCGCGGGCGCGACGGGCGCCTGAAGAACGCTGAGGGGTGAGGGGAGGATCGCATGAAGAACAGGGACAAGGACGCAAGGATTCCGCGCCGGGCGGCAGCGCTCATGGTCTTCGCACTCTTGCTCGTTTCCGTCCTCGGCCGCGCGGCCAACCTGCCGCAGGTCAAGCCGGCCGACGTCGGCTTGTCCGCGGAGAGGCTGGCGCGGCTGACGCAAGTCTTCCAGGACTACGCCGCCGCCGGGCGCGTGGCCGGGGTCGTGACGCTCGTCGCCCGGAAGGGGAAGGTGGCCTACCTCCAGCCCGTCGGCAAGCTCGACCTGGCCACGGGCACGCCCATGCCGGCCGACGCCATCTTCCGCATCGCCTCCCAGACCAAGGCCGTGACCAGCGTCGCGGTCATGATCCTGATGGAGGAGGGGCGGATCCTGCTCGACGATCCGGTGGCGAAATACATCCCCGAGTTCGCCGCGACCAAGGTCGCCGTCCAGGCGCCGGACAAGGGCGTGACGGGATATTCGGTCGTTCCGGCCAAGCGGCAGATCACGATCCGCGACCTGCTCACCCATACGGCGGGCATCTCGTACGGCGACGGGCCGGCGAAGGACGAATACCTGGCGGCGGGGGTCCACGGCTGGTTCCTGGCCGACAAGCCGACGCCGGTCGGCGACGTCGTCAAGAAATTGGCCTCCCTGCCCTTCGATGCCCAGCCCGGCGAGAAGTTCGTCTACGGCTACAACCTCGACATCCTGGGCCACCTCGTCGAGCGCGTCTCGGGCCTGAGCCTGGCCGACTTCATCGCCAAGCGCATCACCGGCCCGCTGGGCATGAGCGACACGCACTTCTTCCTGCCGGAGGACAAGCTCGCCCGGTTCACGCCCGTCTACGGCCTCGACGAGAAGGGCGGCCTGAAGCTCGTCGAGGATCCCAAGGACAGCTTCTACGTCAAGGGCCCGCGGATGTGCTATGCCGGCGGGGCGGGCCTCCTCTCCACGGCCAACGACTATGCCCGTTTCCTGTGCATGCTCCTGCGGGGCGGGGAGCTCGACGGCGCCCGAATCCTCAGCCCGAAGACCGTGGAGCTGATGACCGTCGACCACGTCGGGTCGCTCTACGGCGGCGAGGGCTTCGGCCTGGGCTTCTGGGTCACGGACCGGCTGGGCCGGAACGGCCTGCCCGGCACGGTCGGCTCCTTCGGCTGGGGCGGCGCCTATCACACGACGTACTGGGTGGATCCCGGCGAGCAGCTCGTCTGCGTCCTCATGACCCAGCTCCTGCCGGCGACGGGCAGCGACCTCCACGGCAAGTTCCGGACGCTCGTCTACCAGTCGATCGTCGATTCCTACGAAAAGGGCCGCTAAATCGGTGTTATAAATCGGTGTCAGTAACTCCATTTCCGAATTCGCGCCGTTCATGACGCGACGAGGAGGGGATATGAGAGGATTGCGAAAGCTCGGAGTCCGGGCGGGTTTAACGCTGGTCGGATGCGCCGCGATGGGGATTGCGGGGCTTGCCCCCGCGCTCGCGCCCGCGGCCGATCCTCCGGCCAAGGCGGGCTACGGCTATGCCCTCGCCGACGGCCCCGTCTGTTCGCTCTGGTGGGCCGAAGGCGCCTACAAGGTCATGAAGGACGATCCGGCGCCCGCTCCGCGCCCGGCCGGGGCCGCCGGGGGCGCGGCCGCGGACGCGGACGCGGCCGTCCGCCTCACCTGCGCCCGGAACGAATACGAGCCCTTCCTCTTGGTCCTCCGGCCCAAGACACGCATGGACGCCGTCCGCGTCCGCGTCTCGGACCTGATCGGGCCGGGCGGGGCCGTGCTGCCGGCCTCCGCGGTCACGGTGCGGCACGTCGAATACGTCCGCGTCGAGATTCCCACGGACGCGGCGGGCCGCGCCGGCTGGTGGCCCGATCCGCTGCCTCCCTGCGACGGCCCGTTCGCGGCGCCGGCGCTCGAGAACCATCCGCTGTGGATCACGGTCTATGCGCCTCCGGACGCCATGCCCGGCGATTACCGGGGCACGGTCGCGCTCACCTCGGGGGCGTGGTCCGCGTACGTGCGCCTCGACCTCAAGGTCCGCGGATTCGCCCTGCCGGCCACACCGTCGGTCCGGTCCTCGTTCGGGTTTTCGGCGGGCGACGTCCGCCGCTACCACAACCTGGAGACCGCCGAGGAGGTGGAGAAGGTCGTCGACCTCTATTTCAAGGACATGAAGGAGCACCGGGTCGCGCCCGCCTCGCCCTTCGATCTCTATCCGATCCGGCTCTCCTTCAGTGGCGTCGGCTGGGAGGGCGGCGAATTCGTCTCCTCGCCCGTCCACGGCGGGGCGCGGGCGCTGAAGGTCGTGGACGCGGACGCGACGCGCGCCGTGGAGGCGCACGCCACGGCCGTCATCCCCGTGGCCGCCGGCGCCGCCTACACGCTCAGCCTCTGGGCCAGGACGGAAAAGCCCGACCAGGAATTCACGGTCCTGCTGGAGGCCTCGGACGCCGACGGCGCGCCGCTCTACGGCCGCAACGTGCTGCAGGTCTTCAAGGGGACGGGCGGCTGGAAGCGAGAGGCGATCGAGATCAAGGCCTTCGATCCGGGCGTGGCCGCCGTGCGCCTCCGCCTCTTCCCCGCGTTCCGGGACGCGGACGGAACCTCTCTCGGCACGGCGTATTTCGACGACATCGCCCTGGCCCGGGCCGACGCCCCCGCGGTGAACCTCGTCCACGGCGGCGACTTCGAGATGCCGGTCGAGCTCATGGACGTCGCCGCCGATTTCCGCGAGTTCGACCGGGGGGCGAAGCGCTATCTCGACGAGTTCGGCTTCAACGCCTTCGACCTCCCGCTGGCGGGCCTCGGCTCCGGCTCGTTCTACGACCGGCGGGCGGGCGTCTTCGGCGGCTTCGCCCAGGGCACGCCCGAATACGACAAGCTCCTCAGCCAGTACCTGCGGCAGGTCGAGGCCCACCTCGCGGCCAACGGCTGGCTGGGCAAGGAATACATTTACTGGTTCGACGAGCCCGATCCCAAGGACTATCCCTTCGTCCGCGAGGGCATGCTCAACATCCGCCGCAACGCGCCGCGGCTGACGCGCTTCATCACCGAGCACCGGCCCGGGCCCGAGATCATGGACGTATCCGAGATCGGCTGCACGATCTTCGACCGCGTCGATCCGAAGGCGATCGCGGAGCTCGCGCCCAAGGGCCGCGAGTTCTGGTCCTACCTCTGCACCGGCCCCAAGAGCCCGTGGGTCACGCTCTTCATCGACCATCCGGCGGTCAACCTCCGGATGTGGCTCTGGATGAGCTACGGCTGGGGGCTGAAGGGCATCCTTGTCTGGCGGGCGAACTATTGGACGAGCGGCGCGGTCTTCCCGGCCGACGTCGTCCAGAATCCGTGGGCGGACCCGATGTCCTACACCGTCGGCTACGGCGTGCCGTTCGGCCAGGCGAATCACTGGGGCAACGGCGACGGCCGTTTCATCTATCCGCCCAACCGCGATCCGAATCGCGACAAGACGAAGTACCTGAGCGGGCCGGTCGATTCGGTGCGGTGGGAGATCCTGCGCGAGGGGATCGAGGACTACGAATACTTCGTCCTGCTGGAGAAGGCCGCCGCCGCGGCGCCCCCGGCCAAGGCGGCGCTCGCCGCCGAGGCGCGGGCCCTGCTGAAATTCCCCGCGGCGCTCTTCACGAGCGGCAAGGACTATGCGAAGGACCCGAAGGCGGTTCTCGACTACCGCGCCCGCGTCGCCGACCTAATCGACCGCCTGATCAATCGGTGACAGTAACCTGATTTCCGAATTCACGCATTTTTCGGCTTCAAAGTGTCCCCAATTTCGGATGATAACTTGTTGATAATTAATAGAATAAGACCCTCAATTTCTTATCGTCGTTTTGCTCAGAAGTTAACTCGTTGTTAATAAACGAGATAAATTAGGAAATCAGGTTACTGTCACCGAATTAAAGTTATTTACTCGATATCTCTTGACCCGCGCGGGGTGACGGCCCATTCGGGGTAGGGGACGTCGCCGCCCTTGGCCGCGTGCCAGAGGATCCTGTTCAGGATGTCCTCCGGGCAGGCGTCGGGGCGGGAGAAGTCCAGCCGGGCCGACATCGCGGCCATATTCCTCTGCACCGGGTTGGCGATCTTCTTCTTCGGCGGATTGACGGTCTCGTAGGGCACGCGCCGCGGCACCGAGACGAACGGAGTGAGATCGGCCGTGTCGGTGAACGCGTCGAACATCGGCGCCGCGGCCGCGTCGAATTGGTTCATCGGCGGCAGGCCCAGGATCTGCTCGATCGTCCGGATGAGGCTGACGGTGTTGTAGGGCGTGCTGACGACCGCGTGCCGCTTGACGTAAGGCCCGGCGACATAGGCCGTCGTCCGGTAGCCGCTCACGTGGTCCCAGCCGTCCTGGGGATCGTCCTCGATGGCGAAGACGACCGTCTCCTTCCAGAATCGGCTCCGGCCGAGCGCCTCGACGATCCGGCCGAACGCTTCGTCGTTGTCGGCCGCGAAGGCGGCCGGCGTGGGCAGGCCTTCCTTCGTCCCGCTGGTGTGGTCGTTGGGCAGGCAGATGAGGATGAGGTCGGGGAGATCCCCGGTCTTCTCGAACTCCTTGAGCTCCTTGATGAAATAGTCGGCCCGCCACGAATCCGGGATTTCCATGTTCCAGCCGATCGACTTCGCGGCGATGTGGGGCCGGAGCTGCTCGACGCCGGGCGCGCTCCCGATGACGAGCCGGCCCGTCGGGTTCTTGTATTCGGCCCAGCCGTCGCGCCAGGTGATGTCGTCTTTCCGCTTCGGATCCGCCCAGCGGACCTCGCCGATCGTGAATTCGCCGTAGTCCCGGAGCGTCCTGCCGTGCCGCAGGGCGTTGTCCCAGAGGAACCCGGTCGGGGCGTAGGCCAGGGCGTCGACCTCGTTCGCGCCCATGCCGTCCGGGTAGCTCCGCGGCCAGCCGGTGAACGCCTTCTCGACGTAGTCCGTGGCGAAGGCGGTGGTGCTCCACTCGTGGCCGTCGGCGCTCAGGACGCTGCAGCAGAACGTGTGGTCGAGGAGGGTGAACTCGCGGACGAGCTTGTGCTGGTTCGGGGTGACGCCCTCGCCGAACATGACGAGCGTCGGGTCGCCGTTCCCTTCCTTGACGTCGCCCAGGACCTGGTCGTAGGACCGGTTCTCCTTGATGACGTAGACGACGTGCTTGATGAGGCTCGGCTCGCCGATCCGCTCCGGGATCGCCCGGGCCGGCTGGCCGACCCGCGGCGGCTGCATCGTCCCGGCGATCAGCTCCTTGTGGAAGTTGTTCCAGACGGCGGCCGAGAGCCGCGGCAGCTCGGACGCGGCCGGGACGGGGATGAGCGACAGCGAGCCGTGGAATTGCCGCGAATTGAATCCCTGGCCGCCGGTCCGCTTCTCGGGGCCGGGCACGCTCTCGATCCCCTTGAGGTTGGCCACGATCAGCTTGCCGAGGCCGCGGTGGTAGACGACCGCGCCCGGGTACCAGCCGGTCGGAATGGCGCCCAGGAATTCCGAGGCGCGCTTGCCGGGCTTGAAGCGGATCACGGCCAGGGCGTTCTGCGTGCCGTTGGCCGCGTAGAGCGTCTTGCCCGCGGCGTCGAAGGCCAGGGCGTTGGGCGAGGCCCCGAACAGGTCGGCCGGCGAGGGCTTGGCCCCGATCGTCTCCACGACCGCGTCCGTCCGCGTGTCGATGACGCTCAGCGTGTCGCTGTCCGCGTTGGCGCAGACGAGGTAGCGGCCGTCGGGCGACAGGGCCAGGGCGGAGGCGTGGAGCTGGACGACGATCTCCGCGACCGTCCGGCCGGCGTCGAGGTCGATCACCGAGACCGAGCCCTCGTTGGCCACGGAGGTCGCGGGATCGACCTTGACCGTCGTGCCCTTGCCCGCGGGCCCGACCGTGTCGCCGGGCTTCGGCCGCCGGCCTCCCCAGTTGCTGACGTAGGCCTTCCGCCCGGCGAGCACGACGTCGTAGGGCGCGACGCCGACGTCGAACGTCCGGAGGGCCAGGCCCGTCGTCGGATCGAGCTCGGCCAGGCGGTTCGAGAGGTTCAGGACCACATAGAGGCGCCGGCCGTCGGCCGAGAGGGCGAGGCCGGACGGGACCTCCTCCTCGCGCTTGAGGGATTCAAGCTTCGGCAGGGGGAGGGAGACCAGGCCGGAGATCGAGCCGTCGGCCCCGACGTCGAAGACCTTGATGTTGCCGTTGACGTTGCTCATGTAGAGCCGCGTCCCGTCGGGCGAGAAGACGAGGCCGGTGTAGCTCAGCTGGCCCTTGTCGTCGGGCTTGAGGATGTTCTCGGAGGTGGGCTTGGGCTTCTTCTCGTCGGGCGGATCGGGCGGCAGGAGGACGTGTTGGCGGATCGCCCCCGCCGCCGGATCGACGACGACGACTTCGTGCGACAGACCCGCCGTGACCAGGAGCCTGTTGTCGGGGCTGAGGGCCAGGACGCGGGGCCGCATCCCGGGCAGCTCGACTTGGAGCCCGGCCGGGGTCACCACCTGGTTGACCGGCAGCGTCGTCGGCGAAGCGAGGACCGTGGGCGCCGCCGGCTTGGAGGGACCGGAGCAGGCCGCGACGAGCCCCGCGAGCAGGGCCGCGAGGACGAAGATCCGGAGCGAGGCGCTCCGGCCGGACGAGGCGGGGGAACGAGGGCTTATGTTCTTCATGAGGCAGGAATTGTATGAAAATCGCGACGGGGACACAAGGCCCGCGCCCGGCCCTTGTGGAGGCCGCTCGTCTTTATATAGAATCAGGCCTGATGCGCCGCTGTGCCCGGACCGCCTGACGAGGGAGGAAACGCCCGATGTCCATGCCCGCCCGATCGTCCCCGTTCTTCGCCTTGACGCTCGCCGCCCTGGTTCTCGGCGGCCCGGCCTTCGCCGCGGCGCCGGCGCCGTCCGCCGGACGGGAGGTCGTCCTCCTCGACCCCGGCTGGCGGTTCGCCCTCGGCCACGCCTCGGACAGGAGCCGCGACTGGGGCTTCGGCGGCGACATGGAATTCTCCACGATCAAGCACTGGAACGGCCCGGCCCGGCCCGACTTCAAGGACGACGCCTGGCGGCTCCTCGACCTGCCCCACGACTGGGTCGTGGAGCTGCCCTTCGTCGCCGCGCCGGCGAGCGACGAGCTCGACTATCACGGCTTCAAGCCCGTCGGCCAGGCATTCCCGGCGACGTCCGTGGGCTGGTACCGCCGGCATCTGGCCCTGCCCGCCTCCGACGCCGGGCGGCGCCTGGCGCTCGAGTTCGACGGCGCCTTCCGCGACTGCCTGGTCTGGGTCAACGGCGCGCTCGTCGGCCGCCATGAGGGCGGCTACGCGCCCTTCGCTTTCGACGTCACGGACTTGATGGAGTGCGGCCGGGACAACGTGATCGCCGTCCGCGTGGACGCCACGCGCGCCGAGGGCTGGTTCTACGAGGGCGCGGGCCTCTACCGCCACGTCCGGCTGGTCAAGACCGCCCCCGTCCACGTCCCGAAGGACGGGATCGCCGTCGCCCCGTCCGTGGCCGGCCGGGGCGCGGACCTGGCGATCCGCACGTCCGTGGCCAACGACGCCGCCCGGCCGGCGGTCGCGGCGCTCGAATCGCGGATCGTCGATCCGGCGGGCCGCACGGTCGCGAGGTTCACGGATTCGTCGGTCGCCCTGGCCCCCTGGTCGACCGTCGAGGTCCGCCAGGCGCTGCGGCTCGACGATCCCGTCCTGTGGTCGCTCGAATCGCCCCGGCTCTACCGCCTCGTGACGACCGTCCGCGTCGCGGGCGCGGCCGTCGACGAGGTCACGACCCGGTTCGGCGTCCGCGACATCCGCTTCGATCCCGGCCAGGGCTTCTTCCTCAACGGCCGGCGCGTCCAGATCAACGGCGTTTGCTGCCACCAGGACCACGCCGGGGTCGGCGCGGCCGTCCCCGACAGCGTCCAGCGCTGGCGCATCGCCCGGCTCAAGGAGATGGGCGTCAACGCTTACCGCACGTCGCACAACCCGCCCGCGCCCGAGATCCTCGAGGCCTGCGACGAGCTGGGGATGCTGGTGATGGACGAGACGCGCCTCTTCAGCTCGAGCCCGCTGGCGCTCGAGCATCTCGAGGCCATGGTCCGGCGCGACCGCAACAACCCCTCGGTCATCCTCTGGTCGCTGGGCAACGAGGAGGAGGACGTCCAGGGCGCGCCGCTCGGCCGGCGCGTGGCCGAGACGATGGCCCGGACCGTGAAGGCCCTCGACGCGACCCGGCCGATCACCTACGCCAGCAACTCCGGCTACTACGAGGGGATCAACCAGGTCGTGGACGTCCGGGGCTTCAACTACCACATGGACGCGATCGACGCCTACCACAAGGCCCATCCGGCCCTGCCCCTCTTCGGCTCGGAGATCGCCAGCACGCTGACGACCAGGGGCGAATACGCCCGGGACGACGCGCGGACCTACCTGCCGGCCTACGACACGAACAAGCCGGCCTGGGGCGAGCTCGCCGCGGAATGGTGGACGTTCTACGCCGCCCGGCCCTGGCTCGCCGGGGCGTTCATCTGGACGGGCTTCGACTACCGCGGCGAGCCGACGCCCTTCCAATGGCCCTGCATCAGCTCCCATTTCGGCATCCTCGACACCTGCGGGTTCGCCAAGGACCTGTTCTGGTATTACAAGAGCTGGTGGACGCCCGACCCCGTCCTCCATCTGCTGCCCCACTGGAATTGGAGGGGGAGGGAAGGCAAGCCGATCGAGGTTTGGGCCTTCACCAACTGCGACGAGGTCGCCCTCGTCCTCGACGGCAAGCCGCTCGGCGCGCGCCGGGTCGCCCCGAACGGCCACGCCGAATGGCAGGTGCCCTACGCGCCGGGGAGGCTCGAGGCCGTCGGCTACAAGGGCGACCGGGAAGTCGCCCGCGACGCCGTCGAGACGACCGGGCCGGCGGCCCGGATCGTGCTGACGGCCGTGGGCCCCGGGAGCCGGATCGGGGCGGACGGCCGCGACGTGGCCATCATCACGGTCTCGGCGGTGGACGCGGCGGGCCGGGCCGTCCCGACCGCGGACGCGGACCTCGCCTTCGACATCAAGGGGCCCGGCCGGATCATCGGCGTCGGCAACGGCAACCCGAGCAGCCACGAGCCGGACGCCGTGCCGGACGGCGGCCCCGCGCGCCGGCGCCTCTTCAACGGCCTGGCCCAGGTCCTGGTCCGGTCCCGGGGCGGGGCGGGCGAGATAACGCTGACCGCGAGCGGCGCCGGCCTGGCGCCCGCGGTCCTGACCCTGCGGGCCGAAGCCCGGTAGGGATATCGAAGAAGGAGTCGACGATGAACATGAAGAAGATTGTCTGCACGCTGTTCGCCCTGACGACCGTCGCGGCCCTGGCCGGCTGGGCCCAGCCGGCGCCGCCGGCGTCGTTCTCCGCGGACTTCATCGACAAGGCCCTGCGCCTCGACCTCTACCACGTCGGCGACGCGAAGGACGAAGTGATCACGGTCGACCGGCTCTCGCAGGAAGGGATCTGGCCCGGCACCTTCACCCACCTCATCGACCCCTACAACTACGGGCGCTACGTCCTCAAGGTCTACGACGTCGCCTCGAACCGCCTGATGTTCGCCGGCGGCTGCGACGACCAGTTCAGCGAGTACAAGACCACGACCCCGGCCCTGAACGGCGTCAAGCGGGTGTTCGAGCGGTCGATCCACATCCCGTATCCCAAGCGGCCGGTGCTCGTGGTCATCGAGTCGCGGGACAAGAAGAACATCCTCCATCCGATCTTCGACATGACGATCGATCCGGCCGATTACCATATCGCCAAAGAGACGACGGCGGCCGGCGACTGGATCTACGAGGCCCTGAAGAACGGCGATCCGCACGAGAAAGTCGACTTCGTCTTCCTGTCCGAGGGCTACACGGCCGAGGACCGGGACAAGTTCAAGGCCGACGTCGACCGGATGACGGCCTTCCTCTTCACCGTCGAGCCGTACAAGAGCGCCAAGGCGAAGTTCAACGTCCGGGGCGTCTTCCGGCCTTCGGCCGAGCGGGCCATGGACGAGCCGCGCCAGGGCGTCTACAAGAAGACCGTGCTCGACGCCTCGTTCAACGCCTTCGACCTCGACCGCTACATGCTGATCGAGAAGGACCACCGGATGCACGAGATGGCCGCCCAGGTGCCGTACGACGCCATCATCGTCCTGGTCAACAGCAAGCGCTACGGCGGCGGGAGCATCGCCCTCGACTACTGCGTCTCGACCGTGGACAACGAGCGCAGCCGGCAGGTCTTCATCCACGAGCTCGGCCACTCGTTCGGCTTCCTGGCCGACGAGTACTACACCTCGGAGGTCGCCTACAACGACATGTACCCCAAGGGCGTCGAGCCGCTCGAGCCCAACATCACCGCCCTGCTCGATCCCACCCACGTGAAGTGGGCCGACCTCCTGACTCCCGGCATCGGCGTCCCGACCGCGTATGGAAAGGACAAGATCGAGGCGGCCCAGGAGGAGCACCAGAAGAACCGGAAGGCCCAGGCCGCCGAGATCGCGGCGGCCAAGGCCAAGGGGCTGCCCGAGGCCGAGATCAAGAAGATCCAGGACCGCTGGGCCGAGGCCGACAAGGCCTTGGCCAAGACCATCGCCGACACGGAGGCCCAGTACGCGGGGCTCGCCGACAAGGTGGGCGTGTTCGAGGGGGCGGGCTATGCGGCCAAGGGGCTGTACCGCTCGCAGATGAACTGCATCATGATCAAGAACCCCAAGGACGAATTCTGCGCGGCCTGCAAGCAGGCCATCCAGCGGATGATCGACTGGTACGGCAAGCCGGATTGAGCGGCGGGAATCCCGGCGAGGACGAGAGCGAAACCATGTGCGAATCCGACGGCAAATGGGATTGGATCGAGGAATTGCCCGTCGCGGCGACGGTCTGCGATCCCGAGGGGATCATCCTGGCGATGAACGACGCGTCGATCGCGACGTTCGCCGCGGACGGGGGGGCGGCCCTTGTCGGGACGAACGTCTTCGACTGCCACCCCGAACTGGCGCGCGGCAAGCTGCGGGCGATCATGGCCGAGCGGCGGACGAACGTCTACACGATCGAGAAGCGCGGCGTCAAGAAGCTGATCTACCAGGCGCCGTGGACGGAGGACGGCGTCTACGCGGGTTTCGTCGAGCTGGCCTTCGAGATCCCGTTCGAGATGCCCCATTTCGTCCGGTAGGCCCGGCGGCGCTTCGGCCCGGCCCATTTCCCGGCTAGGCGACCGGCCTGTCCGCGGCCGGCTTGAGCCCGATCCGGCGCCGGAGAAGATGATATCCGAGGATCCCCAAGGCCGTCCCAAAGATATTGCAAATGAGGTCGCGGAGGTCCGAGCTCCGCGCCGGGATCAAGACCTGGATCGTCTCGATGGCGAAGCTGACGGCCGCTCCCAGAAGGAAGACGTAGAGATAGGCCGCCGCCGCGGGGCGCTTTCCTCCCCCGGCCATCCACAGGGCGAAAACGAAGCCGAAGACCATGAATCCGAGGATATTGAGGGCGACATCGCTGATCAGAGACCAGGTCAGGTAGCTGGAAGGCGCCTCCCATTCCAGCCAGTGGCTCTCGGCGTGGATCCGGTCGGGCACCAGCAGGGAGTTCCCGTTTCCCGAAGAATCGAAAACGACGGGCGCCGGGCCGCCGCGGAGATCGAAGCGGGCCACCAGCCCCGGCCCGGCGGGCGCGAGCGCTTCTTCGGCGACGGAGACCTCCAGGATCGAGCCGGTCCACGGATCGCCGACATCCGGAGAATTGCCCAGGACGATATGTTTGCCCCGCAGGGAATCGCCGGGGCGAAGGAGACGCTTTCCCGGAATCCGGCGCGGTTCGCGGCCTTCCTGGTAAAGCGTCGTCCCGGCCTGATCGGAGCTCACGGTCAGCCGGCTGACCGCCTGGCGGCGGAGCGCTCCGGACATGCCCACCTCGTCCCGAATCCGCCGGCCGTGGGCGCCGGCGGTGAACCACCCGACGATCAGCGTTTCCTTCCATTGCCCGAGGTAGAGGATTTCCCGGCCCCCGGCGTCGGCCAGGGCGAAGAAGTGAGGCAGCTCGGAAGAGGGCTCGACAGCGGGCCTCAAAAGGATGGAGACCGCGATCGCGCCATCGCCCGCCGGCGGGCCCCCGTCCCGGGTCCGGAGCGGCGCGGACACGGCGATTCCGCCGACCGGATGGGGCCCGCGGCCCTCCGTCCCTTCGAAATACAGGCCCCCTTCGCCGCGGTTCCAGGACACCCGGTTGACCGGAGAGAATTCGAAGGGCGTGAACCCGAAATAGGCGAAGCAGGCCAGGACGCCCAGGCCGCACACGGATATGACCCGCCGGGGGATTCTCATCATGATCAACCCGTCCCCCGGCATTATATCCGTTGTCGGTCTCCCAATCCAGGCATTCGGCGCCGCCCGGCGGGGCGCGCCCGCGCCTCGAAATTTCGCCCTCCCGATGCTATACTGTTGTGGCTTCGAGAGGCTCGGAGTCCTCCGTTCCGGAAAAGAGACCGCGTGCTTAAGCTTCCCCGCTTCCGCCGCCTGAGCATCTTCTGGAGGATCATGCTCGGCTATCTGCTGGTCATCCTCCTCCTGGCGATCGTCATCGCGAATTCCCTGGTCAATCTGGGCCGCATGACCCGGATCACCAACGTCATCATCTACGCCGACCAGCAGGCCCTCGCCCTGGAAAAGCAGATGAGCGATTCCTTCTCCTCCGTGGTCCGGAACGCGCAGAAATACCAGGTGACGAGCGACAAGGCCTTTCTCCTGCTCAGCCAGCGCAGCCACGCCGATTTCCAGGAGGCCTTCCGCCAGCTGCTGCCCAAGCTGAGCGCCGACCTGGAAAAGGGCCTGGCCGCGCGGATCCAGGCGTCGTATCTCGGCTATCACACCCTCCTCGAGAAAGCGCTGGATTCCGCCGATCCCGACTATCTGTCCGCGGACGAGCGGGAGGCCAAGGCCCGGAACGCCGACGACGTGACGGCCGCTTTGGACTCGATCTCGGCCCTCCGCCAGCGGCGCATCAACGAAGAGACCCAGGATCTGAGAGGCGTCGGCAGCCGGGCGATCCTGGTCGTCCAGATCCTCGTCGTCGTCAGCCTCCTGGCCGCGGCGGTGATCGCCTTCCTGGTCACGCGCGGGATCAACGCGCCCCTCCAGAAGATCACGAGGATGACGGCCGTCGTGTCCGTGGGCGACTTCGGCCAGCATATCGCCCTCGATTCGCCCCCCGAGCTGGCCGTCCTGGCCCGGTCCTTCAACCACATGTCCGACAAATTGAAGCAGCTCGACGAGATGAAAGCGGGATTCATCTCCCACGTCTCCCACGAGCTGCGGACGCCGCTGGCCTCGATCAAGGAGGCCAACAGCCTTCTGCTCGAGGAGGCGAAAGGCCCGATCCCGCCGGATCAGCGACGGTTCCTGGTGATCATCGAGCAGGCTGCGGCCAAGCTGATGACGCTGATCAACAACCTCCTGGACCTTTCGAAGATGGAAGCCGGGATGATGGAATACTCCTTCAGCTACGCGGACATCCGTCCGATCCTGGCCCACGGCCTGAAGGGGATCGAGGTCCTCGCCGAGCGGAAGGCCGTGAGGCTCACCTCCCAGCTCCCGAAAACGCTGCCCAAGGCCTGGATGGACATCAACAAGATGCAGCAGGTGGTGGATAATCTCTTGGGCAACGCGATAAAATATACGCCGGAAGGACAGAAGATCGAAGTGCTGGCCGATGTCCATCAGCCCGCTCCGGCGGAGGCGAAGGAGAAGAAGACCACGACGTATCTTCGCGTGAGCATCACGGACACCGGGATCGGCATCCCCGCCGAGTTCCAGGCCCGCATCTTCGACAAGTTCCTGGAGATCAAGCGGAAGGGGATCCCGGAGGTCAAGGGATCCGGGCTGGGGCTGTCGATCGCCCGGAACATCGTCCTGGCCCACGGCGGCCGGATCTGGGTGAAAAGCGCTCCCGGCGTCGGGAGCACGTTCACCTTCGTGATTCCGGTCGAAAGGAGACAAAAGCCGAGGGACTCCTCGGCCGAGAGAACGCCATGATGATCCGATGGACTCGAGCCCTGGCGGCGGCCGTCGTCGTCTTGAGCGGCGCCGGCTGCGCGACGATCCTCTACTCCGCCAAAGACGCCAAGATCAAGGAGGAGTTGGTCCAGGCGCGCTGTTTCGAGACGAACGGGGATTACAAAGGGGCCGTCGCCGCCTACGAGCAGACCCTCCGGGAGAATCCCACCCATCCCTGGCTGGACGAGACGCTGTTCAGCCTGGGCTCCCTCTACGCCGCGCCGAAAAACCCCGACAAGGACATCGCCCGCGCCTTCCTGTATTTCCAGAGGTTGAACAAGGAGTTCCCGCAGAGCCGCTTCAGCGCCGGCATCCAGGTCTGGATGGGCCTCATCGAGGAGCTGGCCGAGCTCGTGGCGAAAAAGGCCGAATGGACCGCGGATACGGCCCTGAAGGCCAGGCGGCTCAAGGATTACGAGGCGCTGATCCAAGCCCAGAAGGCCACCATCGAGGCCCTTCAGCAGCAGCTGGCCAAGATGAAGGAAATC
>Ga0335071_10002557_pt1 | contig 19441 bp, 4 predicted proteins | sample Lox_Sample_15_FD_206724 | JGI IMG/M metagenome (GOLD analysis project Ga0335071, IMG submission 206724) | Soil microbial communities from Loxahatchee National Wildlife Refuge, Florida, United States - Lox_Sample_1.5 | ecosystem: Environmental > Terrestrial > Soil > Wetlands | place: USA: Florida...
TACTCTATGAAGCGTATCCAGGGTGGTACGCCGCTGTCGGAAAAGCAGGGCTACACCCACAAACTGATTGTGCCGCATGTGGTTCGGCTGGAGGCGGGGCGCTCGTACATCGAAGAGACGGCCGAGCGCATTGATGCGGGTGAGGGAACACTCAACACGGAAGGCGCGATCGCGAAGTACATGACAACCGAGGCAGGGAATGCTGCGGCGGATGCGAGTATCCAGGCGCTCGGCGGATATGGCTATACCCGCGAGTACATGGTGGAGAAGATCAAACGTGACGTGCGTATCACCACAATCTATGAAGGAACGTCGGAGATCATGGAGATGACCATCTGCCGCGACCGATGGCAGCAACATCTGAAGACGCGTGGCCAGCACTATCACACACTAGCTGCCGAGCTTGAGGCCCTGCAGGCACGGCATGCCAATGTGGGGGCAGACGTGGCCGCGCTGGCGATGCACGCGCTGGCGGAGGTCATGGAACGGGCGCGGACGGCTCGGTTGACGCGGTTTCAGCACATTCTATTCCGGCTGGGCGAACTGATTGCTTACGCTGAGTGCGCGGGAAGCTTCGCCAGTCGCGCGGCGCGTCACCTCGAAGGCCGCCTGAACGAGAAGGCGAACGACCGGTTCGATTCCACCGCACTGGCAGCGCTGAGCCGCATCTTTGCGCGCGAGGCCGCGTTGAAAGTTGCCGAGGATGGGCTGCGCTGGGTTGCGGGTTTCGGCGGCGCCGGCAATGGGGACATGGCGGCGTTCGAGCAAGCCCTGCGGCTGAGCGAAATCCACGCGGCGCAGGCTGGAATGCTCAACGACATGGACCATGTGGCAGACGTGCTCTACAGCCGAGTTGCGAGGGAATCGGCGGTCACAGTCTAGCGTTCACGAAACCTCAGCGGGCACTCCATCCGTCAGGCCGGGCGGAGTGCCCGTTTGCTTTTGGTGTTGTATACACGGCACGCAGACTCCCCGGTGAGCCACATGTTTATTGGCTCAAACTCGACTACCGGCGCAATGCTCAAACATCACAACCAGCTGTGATACTCGGCTGCAGAGTGCCTCCTCTGAATCACATCACGACCGTCATTGGCGTCACTGACGTTGATGCTTTTCCGATAGAGACTAGACCTGAACTGGCCGCATGGGTGGCAGCGAGCCCTATGAACGGGCATTCATCTGGGCGTGAATCGCAGTGAATGCACGACAAACGCAAGTGGAAGTTGGCCGCATGCTTAGCGGTCAAGGATGGTCAAGCGCTGCTCGTCCAGGACTGCAAGTAAAGGAACTCAATACTTATGGAGACTACTGCGAATCGTGCGATAGCCATTGTGGGAGTGGGAGCTGTATTGCCAGATGCCGCGAACGTGGCGGAGTTTTGGGACAACGTGAAGACCGGCCGTTACTGCATTAGTGAAGTCCCTCCCGAGCGCTGGGATCCAGCGCTGTACTACGATCCCGACCACAGCGCCCCGGACAAGACCTATTCGAAGATTGGCGGCTGGATCCGCAAGTTCGATTGGGATCCCATGAAATGGCGGATGCCCATTCCACCGCGCGTCGTGGAGGCTATGGACGAGTCGCAGCGCTGGGCGATTGCCTGCACACGTGAAGCATTGGAAGACTACGGCTACCCCAACCGGCCGTTCGATCAAGACCGCACGGCAGTGATCCTGGGCAACGCGATGGCCGGCGAGAAACACTATCTCACGGCACTCCGGGTTGCATTCCCTGAGTATGCGACGGAGCTGTCCGCGATCTCGAGTTTCGCATCGCTGCCAGCGGAGTTGCGCAGCAAGATCGCGGACGAACTGCACGACCGCATCACAAACCGCATTCCGAACATCACGGAAGACACCATGCCGGGCGAGCTGGCGAACTGCATCGCCGGGCGGCTCGCCAACGTCTTCAATTTTCACGGTCCGAACTACGTAGTCGACGCGGCATGTGCTTCGGCCATGGCTGCATTCAGCGCCGCGACGGAAGGCCTGGTCGCGGGCGACTATGACGCGGTCATTACTGGCGGCATCGACCGCAATATGGGAGCGTCCACGTTCGTGAAGTTCTGCAAGATTGGGGCGCTGTCGGCGACCGGAACACGTCCCTACGCTGAAGGCGCTGACGGCTTCGTGATGGGCGAAGGCGCGGCGATTTTCTTATTGAAGCGTCTGGCCGATGCCGAGCGCGACGGCGACAAGATCTACGCAGTGATCCGTGGCGTAGCAGGCGCCAGTGACGGCAAGGGCAAAGGAATTACGGCACCGAATCCTGTGGGACAGAAGCTTGCCATCGAGCGCGGCTGGAGGAAAGCGGACTTGTCGCCTGCTACCGCGACGATGATGGAGGGCCACGGAACTTCGACCAAAGTGGGCGATGTGGTGGAAGTACAGAGCTTGGCGGCCGTGCTGGGAGAAGCCGATCTGCGGCATGCGTCAGTGGCGCTCGGCTCAGTAAAGTCGAACATCGGTCACTTGAAGGGTGCCGCCGGTGCAGCCGGCATGCTGAAGGTCGCCCTCGCGCTGCGTGAGAAGGTGCTACCGCCGAGCATCAACTGCGAGAAGCAAAATCCGGACATCGACTTCACGAATTCTCCGTTGTTCGTCAATACCGAACTGAGGCCCTGGGAGGAGCGCGGCGACACGCCGCGGCGCGCAGGGGTGAGCGCGTTCGGCTTCGGAGGCACGAATTTCCACATAGTTCTGGAAGAGCACATTCCTCACCGCCTCACCGGAAATGGCAAGCGGCAGATTGTAGTCACAGACGTTCCCGCATCGACGCCAACTGCGGCAGTCGCCTATGCACAAGCAGCAGCTTTCGCGGCGACTGCAACCTCGACGGTAACTGTCAAGGCTCCGCTGCGAGGGGCGCTTGTGGTGGGCGCGGCCAACAATGCCGAACTCGTAGCGCGGCTGCAGGAAATCCAAAGGGTCGCAGCGGCGGGCAACGCTCCCTCATCGGCCGCCCCGGCGGTGGCCGACTTGCGCGCCGCCGTGCGAATTGCGATTGATTATGGCAATGCTGGTGAACTGGCCGACAAACTCGGTCGCACGCTGAAGGCCATCGAGGCCAACCAGCCTCTGATGTGGAAGGCGTTACGTGCGCAAGGTGTATTTCGAGGAGAAGGTTCGGCGCCGAAGGTTGCGTTCCTATATCCCGGGCAGGGCTCGCAATACGGCAACATGATGCGCGCACTGCGCGACACGGAACCGGTAGTGGCGGAGACATTTGCCGAAGCCGACAAGGCACTGACGCCGCTGCTCGGCAAGCCGCTCAGCGATTTCATCTTTGTGGACCGCAACGACCCGGTGGCGGTTGCGAAAGCCGAAGAGGACTTGAAGCAGACGGCGATTACGCAGCCTGCCGTGCTGGCTACTGACATTGCAATTACGCGTCTGCTCGAACAGTACGGCATCACCCCCGACATGACGATGGGGCACAGCCTGGGCGAATATGGCGCACTAGTTGCGAGCAGCGCTCTGCCATTTGCAGATGCACTGGAAGCAGTGAGCGCGCGTGGCCGCGAGATGACCCGCGTGTCGGTCGATGACAACGGGCGCATGGCGGCGGTGTTCGCGCCAATCAGCGACGTTGAGCGGATTCTGCGGACAGCCGACGGGTACGCTGTGATCGCCAACATCAACAGCGACCATCAGGCTGTGGTAGGTGGTGCGAGCAGGACTGTGGGCCAGGCCATCGATGCGTTCCGCGCGGCCGGATTTGAGGTGGCAGAACTCCCGGTCAGCCACGCGTTCCACACTTCGATCGTCGCACCTGCGAGCGAGCCGTTGCGGCGCACATTGGAACGCCTTGACCTGCATTCACCTTCCCTGCCAATCGTGGCCAACGTCGACGGCAAATTCTATCCGATGGGCCCCGATGTAAAACCTAAGATGCTCGACATCCTCGCGCGGCAGATCGCTGCGCCGGTTCAGTTCGTCAAGGGCCTGCACACCCTGTATGAAACGGGCGCACGCATGTTCGTCGAGGTTGGCCCGAAGAAGGCGTTGCACGGATTCGTCGAGGATGTGCTCGGCAGTCGTGGCGACGTCAATGCGCTCTTTACCAACCACCCGAAGCAGGGCGACATTGTGAGCTTCAATCAGGCGCTGTGCGGACTCTATGCCGCCGGGTTCGGATACAAATCCGAGAGGTCTGAAGCTGTTGCCAGGACGGCTGAAGTAACAGAACCTGTAACTGCGGTTGTGTCGGCGGCAGTCACATTACCGGTTGCCAAGCGTGCTGCGACAGTTGCACCTCAGCCAGCGGCTGCGAAGATTGATGGCGAGCCCGTAACGACTCCGGTAGGAGTCGACAATGCGCCCTCCTCGGTCGAGAAAACCGACGTGGTGGTGGCGAGCGTGCCGGCGCAGTCCGTTGCGCCCGTCACTGCGCCTGATCCGCAGAGCGTTCCTGCGCCTGCACATAGCAAGGCAAACGGTGATCGCTACAGCGAACTGGGCCACTACTTTGCAAAGGTACTTGAACACGGTTGGGATATCTACAAGGGAAAGGGGTCGCGTCCCACGAGCCACGCCGTAACGATCACAGGAGCTGCGCTGGGGTTGCCCGGCACAGAACACATTTTCGATGATGGAAATCTCGCGCGGCTGCTGCATGGCGAGCAATTTATCAAGCAGGTCCCACAGAAGTTCCGCGAAGCCATGGTTTCGAAGCACATCACCCGCCTCGTGAAGAGCGAAAATGGCGGACCAACGTTTGAAACCATCACCGACGTTGCCGATGTGCTGAAGCTCGCCGGGCGCGGCGGTTCGTTCGACCTGGTCAGTGAGTTCGGAGTATCGGCCGATCGCGTGGCCGCGCTCGACCGCGTTACGGCGCTGGCCATCGGCGCCGGCTTGGATGCCTTGCGCGACGCGGGCATTCCGCTCGTGCTGCGTTACAAGACTACCAGCAAAGGAACGCAATTGCCCGATCGCTGGGGATTGCCGGACGCGCTGCGCGACGAGACTGGTGTGGTGTTTGCGTCGGCGTTCCCGGGCTATGACGCATACGCAGACGAGATGGCGCGGTATTACACCGACCGGAACTACCGCGCGCAGATCGACGATCTACGAGAGCTTCGATCGCGAGTCGCCACCAATGGCCATGCGGCGGTGGCGATGGACATCGACCGAATGATCTCGCAGATCGAAGCAGCGCTAGACAAGGCACCCTACGTGCTCGACCGGCGGTTCCTGTTCCGCGTGCTTGCGATGGGGCACTCGCAGTTCGCAGAGTTCATCGGTGCTCGGGGTCCAAATACGCAGGTGAATTCCGCCTGCGCAAGTACAACGCAAGCACTGGCGGTCGCTGAGGACTGGATTCACGCGGGGCGTTGCAGCCGCGTGATTGTCCTCTCGGCCGACGACGTTACCTCGGACAATCTGATCGACTGGTTCGGAGGGGGCTTCCTTGCCACGGGCGCTGCCGCCACTGATGACACAGTTGAGAGTGTTGCGCTACCGTTCGATCGCCGCCGTCACGGGATGATCATCGGCATGGGCGCCGCTTCGCTCGTGGTGGAGAGTATGGAAGCCGCCCGTGAGCGCGGCATCGCGCCGATCTGCGAAGTACTCAGCACGGTTACCGGCAATAGCGCGTTCCATGGCACCCGACTGGATGTGAGTCACATCAGCAAGGTCATGGAGAAGCTGATAGAGCAGGCTGAGCAACGTTCCGGGATTGTGCGTCGCGACATAGCAACAAGGACCGTGTTCGTCTCGCACGAGACCTATACGCCGGCACGCGGCGGCAGCGCCGCGGCTGAGATTTATGCGTTGCGAAATACGTTTGGCGCGGTCGCCGACCAGATCGTCATCGCTAACACCAAGGGCTTTACGGGACATGCGATGGGCGCAGGCTTGGAAGATGTTCTGGCCGTTAAGGCGCTTGAGACCGGATGCGTTCCTCCGGTGGCGAACTTCAAAGAAGTTGATCCCGAACTAGGTGCACTAAACCTGTCGAAGGGCGGCAGCTACCCGGTTGAGTATGCGCTGCGTCTGGGCGCCGGCTTCGGATCGCAGATCAGCATGTCGCTGTTGCGCTGGGTGCCGACAAAAGATCGCGTTCGGCATGCGCCCAACACTCTGGGCTATTCGTATCGCATAGTGGAGGCAGACTCTTGGCAGGCATGGCTGAAGTCGATATCAGACCAGGATTCGCCGGAACTGGAAGTGGTAAACCGCACACTGCGCGTTCAAGATTTGCGAGTACAGTTGAAGGTTGCGGCAACGCCTCCCGCGGCTGCGAAGACTGAACCGAAGCCAATTGCGCCCTTCTCCGCAGAGCCAGTTGCTGTCGTAGCCGCGCCGGTTGTGGCTGCGGCCGCAGAGGTAAAGGCGGTAGCGTCGGCAGCGCCCGCGGCCCCGCTCAGCGCTCCGGCGGCGGTCGTGAAGGGTGCTCCAGTGCCTGGTTCAGCTGCGGCGGCTGCGATCGCGAACCCCGCAGACGAATCCGTGAGGGGAAAAGTGCTTGCATTGGTAGCCGAGAAGACAGGCTATCCGCAGGAAATGCTCGACCTCGACCTGGACCTCGAAGCCGATCTAGGCGTGGACACAGTTAAACAGGCGGAAGTGTTTGCGGCAATTCGCGAGAGCTATGGAATTACTCGTGACGACAGCATTCGCCTCCGCGAATTCCCAACGCTGTCTCGCGTGATTGCTTTTGTGTATTCGCGTCGGCCCGATCTGGCAGGTGCAGCGACCGTTGCGACCGCCACGCATCAGAGAGTGGAGCCGAAACCGGAACCGACGTCTGAAGCGACAGTCGTGAGTGTTCTGCCAACCCCCTCAGTTGCTGAAAAGCCGACGAGTGTAGTGGCTTCCGGCAGAGATGCGGTCAAGGAGCGCATTCTCGAGTTGGCGGTCGAGAAGACTGGTTATCCGCGTGACATGCTGGACCTCGACTTGGATCTCGAGGCTGATTTGGGCGTCGATACGGTAAAACAGGCGGAGATGTTCTCGGCGATTCGCGGCATGTACAACATTCCACGCGATGAGAACCGCAAGCTGCGTGACTATCCGACGCTGGCGGCGGTGATTCGCTTCGTGTACGAACAGCGTCCGGATCTTGCCCGTATTCCTTCCACCGTCTCGGCCCCTGTAGAAGAACCCGCAGCAGATGTGGCTGCGTGTCCGGCTATTGAGCCGACGGCGGTTAGCGCCGCGCCGATTCCGACAACTGGCACAAGGGACGAATCAGTGAAAGACCGCATCCTTGACCTCGCAATCGAGAAGACAGGTTATCCGCGCGACATGCTGGACCTCGACTTGGATCTCGAGGCTGACTTGGGCGTCGATACGGTGAAACAGGCGGAGATGTTCTCGGCGATTCGCGATATGTACAACATTCCACGCGATGAGAACCGCAAGCTGCGTGACTATCCGACGCTGGCAGCCGTGATTCGCTTCGTATACGAACAGCGTCCGGACCTTGCCAGGGCCTCATCGACACCGCCAGTCGCTGCGACACCAGTTGAAGAAGTTGCGTCTGCCACAAACGAAACGGTCAACATTACTCCGGCGCCAGCACCCGTCGCCAACGTCGATATCAAATCGGTGAAGAAGACGGTTCTCGCCATCGTGGCAGAGAAAACCGGATATCCCGAGGAAATGCTGGCACTCGACCTCGACCTGGAAGCCGACCTTGGCATCGACACGGTGAAACAGGCGGAGATGTTTGCCTCGGTACGCGCGGCGTACAGCATTCCGCGAGACGAAAACCTGAAGCTGCGCGACTTCCCGACACTGAATCACGTCATTCAATTCGCGATCGAACGGCAACCCTGCGGTGCCGGTACAATGCCGGCGCCCCAGCCGACGGCAGCCGTGAGCACCACGCAGCAGGCGGCCGCGTCGAAGCGCCAGCGTCCCCCTATGGCGCGATTTGAAGCGGCAGAGCGTGTGCCACGCCGCGTGCCGGTACCGAACCTGCGGCCGCCGCTTGACCTGTGCAAGCCCACTGGCGTTACACTTGCCGCCGGTTGCCGCGTGGTCATCATGCCCGATAGTGGCGGGGTATGTGCCGAGTTGACGCAAAAGCTGCAAAGCCTCGGAGTAGAGACTCTCGTTCTCAATCCGGATCTCAGCGGCGAAGCGCTGACCGATTTGGTACAGCAGTGGTCCGCGCAGTCAGTGACCGGCGTCTACTGGCTCCGCGCTTTGGATGACGAAGGTGATATACGTCAGATGACGCTGGATACTTGGCGTGAGAACCTCCGCGTGCGCGTAAAGACTTTGTTCACGGTAATGCGCGCCCTGTACCAGCAGGTCGCGGGCTCGGGGACGTTCCTCGTGAGCGCAACTCTTCTCGGCGGCCAGCACGGTTACGACGAGTCTGGCGCGGTGGCTCCGCTGGGAGGGGCAGTCTCCGGTTTCACCAAGACTTATAAGCGCGAGCACACTGAGGCAGTTGTGAAGGCGGTTGATTTCGAAGCGGGCAGGAACCCATCGGATATTGCCACCCTTCTTGTGAACGAGACACTGCGCGATCCTGGTGCGGTCGAGATCGGTTACAAGGGCGGCCTCCGTTGGACCGTGGGACTCAAGCAGTTGCCCGTGACCGACGGCCAAGCCGGAACGCAGCTCGACGAAAATAGCGTATTCGTGATCACTGGCGCAGCAGGCAGCATCGTGTCAGCGATCACGGCCGACCTCGCGGTCGCGTCGGGTGGAACGTTCTACCTGCTCGACGTGGTCCCGCAACCCGATCCCGACAACCCTGATCTCGATCGCTTCGTATCGGACAAGGACGGATTGAAACGAGACATCTTTGCCCGCATCCAGGCAAGAGGCGAACGAGCCACACCGGCGCTGGTCGAGAAGGAGCTGTTGGTCGTGGAACGACTGCGGGCCGCGCAGAATGCGATCGACGCGGTTCATGCAGCTGGCGGCAAAGCCCAGTACTTTACCGCTAACCTTGTAGATCCTGCCGCAGTAACAGCCGCCATCGATCATGTGCGGCGTGAACACGGGCGAGTCAATGTATTATTGCACGCCGCCGGACTCGAGCGCAGCCACTTCCTGCCAGACAAGGACCCGCGCGAATTCGACTTGGTCTTCGACGTGAAGAGTGACGGTTGGTTCAATGTGCTGCGCGCTATCGGCGACATGCCGCTCGGCGCAAGTGTTGCCTTCAGCTCGATTGCTGGCCGCTTCGGCAACGGCGGACAGTGCGATTACAGCGCAGCGAACGACTTGTTGTGCAAGATTGCATCTAGTTTCCGCACGTCCCGTCCTGAGACGCGTGGCATTGTGATCGACTGGACAGCATGGGGTGGTATGGGCATGGCTACCCGCGGTTCGATTCCGAAGGTGATGGAACTGGCGGGCATAGACATGCTGCCTCCCGAAGCCGGCGTTCCATGGATTCGCCGTGAATTGACCGAGGGCGGAACGCGCGGCGAAGTTGTCGTCGCGGAGCGTCTTGGAATCCTCCTGCAGGAGTGGGACGAAACCGGCGGTCTCGACGTGACAGCACTTGAGTCAGTTAGCGCGCAACGTTTCTCGAACGGACCTATGGTCGGAGAGATCACGGGCATGACACTGGGCCGCGGGCTCACGATGGAAACGACACTCGATCCGTCGTCGCAGCCTTTCCTTTACGACCATCGCATCGACGGGACGCCAGTACTACCCGGAGTAATGGGGATAGAGGCGTTTGCTGAGGCTGCGGTGTGCGTGCATCCCGGCTGGTACGTCGAGTCGATTGGAGAAGTCAATTTCCTCGCGCCCTTCAAGTTCTATCGCAACGAACCGCGCACAGTGATCATTGAGGCGCTAGTCTCGCCCGAAGGCGAAAGCCTAGTGGCGGATTGCCGGCTGATTGGCCGCCGCATATTGCCAAATCAGTCCCAACCGCAAGAGATAGTGCATTTCACGGCGCGAGTGCGCGTGACGAAGCGCCGCCCAGGGTTGGTTGCGGGATCTGCGGTCCGATTGTCAGCGGAATCCATCGTCGATTCCGCCCACATATATCGCATCTATTTCCACGGTCCCGCGTACCAGGTCGTCGATCGTGCCTGGCGCGAAGGTGACCAGATCATCGGCCAGATGGCGCAAGGATTGCCCAGCGACCATCAACCTTCGGAACGGCCACTGTTGGCTGCACCGCGGTTGATTGAACTTTGCTTTCAGACCGCCGGGCTTTGGGAGATCGGCAACCATAACCGGATGGGCTTACCGCAATATGTTGAACAGCTCACCTGGTCGCGCGCCCCGGAAGCAGCCAATGGTCCTTTCTTTGCCGTGGTCACTCCCGATGACAAGCGAGGCACGTTCGACGCCGAAGTGGTGGACTCGCACGGCAACCGTTATGTGCGGATGAGTGGCTACCGTACGGCCGCGTTGCCCAACGGAGTTGACGGAGCGTCGTTGCGCGGCCTGCAGGCGGTCATGGCGTAGTTGCTATAACACAATCAGCCGAAACCAGGGCGGAAATTATGCAGTACGAATTTCAGCGAATTGCAATCGTCAATCGCGGCGAAGCCGCAATGCGCTTCATCCGTGCGGCACGTGAGTATAACCAGGAGTTCGGCACCTCACTCCGTACGATTGCGCTTTATACCGAGCCAGACCGCCACGCCATGTTTGTGCGCGAGGCGGAGGAGGCGATTTCACTCGGCCTGCCTACCCATCTGGACGCTGCGACGCAGCAGATGAAGAGCAGCTATGTGGATTACGGCAAACTGCGCAGAGCGCTGACGGCCGCACGAGCGGATGCCGTTTGGGTGGGTTGGGGCTTCGTCGCCGAGCACGCGGACTTTGCCGACCTTTGCCGTGAGATGGGTATCGTGTTTATCGGCCCCAGCGGTGAGGTTATGCGAAGGTTGGGAGACAAGATATCTTCCAAGCGCCTCGCCGAGGTTGCTCAAATTCCTATCGCCGACTGGAGCAATGGCCCGGTCGAAACGATCGACGAAGCTTGCAGGCACGCCGAACGGCTGGGATTTCCCTTGCTGATCAAGGCCACCGCGGGTGGTGGAGGACATGGCATCCGGCGTGTGCTCTCGGCGGATGACCTGCCGCGAGAGTTCGAGCGGGCCCGTGCCGAGGCTTTCAAGGCGTTCGGCGATCCTACAGTCTTCATGGAGCAGCTGGTGCGCGAAGCGCGCCATGTCGAAGTGCAGGTAATCGCCGACGGCTTTGGCACGGTGTGGGCCGCAGGTGTGCGCGACTGCACGATTCAGCGACGCCATCAAAAGGTCCTTGAGGAAGCGCCTTCCCCGGCGCTTTCTGCACCGCAAGACAAGGCGCTTCGAGACGCCGCAGTACGGCTGAGCCGTGCCGCGGGATATCGGAATGCAGGCACCGTCGAATTCCTGTACGAAAGCGAAACCGACCGTTTTCTGTTCATGGAGATGAATACGCGTTTGCAGGTCGAGCATCCAGTTACCGAGTGCACCACGGGTCTCGACCTAGTGAAACTGCAGATTCACGTAGCCCGCGGCGGGAAGCTCGAGGGCCAAGTCCCACCGACTATCGGTCATGCAATTGAAATCCGTCTGAATGCCGAGGATCCGGACCGCGGATTCACTCCTGCTCCTGGTCGGATTGAGCGCTTTCGAATATCAATGGGGCCGGGAATACGCTTAGAAACCGGAGTAGCGGAAGGCGACATGGTGCCTTCCGAATTTGACTCGATGATCGCAAAAATCATCGGGTATGGCCACACTCGCCAGGAGGCTTTGGCCAGACTGCTACGTTCGCTGCGAGAGAGTAGTGTCGTCGTCAAAGGCGGCGCTAGCAATAAAGCATTTCTCATGGAACTGCTAAGTCGGCCAGAGGTGCAATCGGGCGATGTGGACGTGTCGTGGCTTGATCGCGTTGCAGCTAGCGGAGAGTTGCTGGAAAAACGATATGCCGACGTGGCCCTAATTCATGCCGCAATCGAATCCTCCAATGTCCAGTTTCAACTCGAACAAGCACTGTTCTATGCCTCTGCGGTGAGGGGGCGGCCGCAGTTGCGCAGCGAATTGGGGCGCCACGTAGAACTTCGCTACGGCGGAAACGCATACAACATCACAGTCAATCGCGCGGGGTTGCATGAGTTCCGGCTAGAGTGCGATGGCCGCCTGATCGAGGTTCAAGTCGAACGCCTGGGGCCCTACGAGTTCTGGCTGAAAACCGGTGACAAGCGGTTCAGCATTGTCTCGGTTGCCCAGGGCATTACGTATCGCATCGAGGTGGACGGCGTTGCCCATTGCGTCGAGCGCGACGATGGCGGCGTGATTCATGCTCCCGCGCCGGCGGTGGTTGTGTCGATTGCAGTTCAGGCCGGAGATGTAGTTCAGGCCGGAGACCGTCTGGTTGTGCTTGAAGCCATGAAGATGGAAACGCAGCTCGTGGCACCATTTGCGGGTCGCGTGCGCCAGGTCATGGCGATTCCCAATGTACAGGTGGATGTCGGTGCTCCCTTGCTCCAGATCGAACCCAATGCCACGGAATTCTCCGCTGCCGCCGGCAAACGCGTCGCTATGGGGGAGTCTTTCGTCCGCATAGATGCCGGCACAGCAAACCCGCCTGTTTGGCGGCAGAACCTGATTGATCTTCGGCAACTGATGTTGGGTTTCGACATCGATCCCTCGCGGGTTGCGAGGCTCTTCGCAAACTGGAACCAGCAGCGGGCATCCGCGAAGGAAGAGGAGGAAATCCGCGCCCTCGAAGACGAAGTTCTTGCGATCTTCGTTGACGTTTGTTCGCTCTTCCGCCGCAAGCCCCGCGCCACCGATCCCACATTGGGCGAATCGCCAAGCAGTGAGGTTTACCTGTTCACCTACCTTCGAGGTTTGGACGCAGGAGGGGAAGGGCTACCCGCCAGCTTCATTCACGGCCTGCGCCGCGCCCTCGCCCACTACGGAGTGCAGAGTCTTGACCGCTCTCCACGGTTGGAAGAGGGATTGTTGCGCATTTATAGGTCGCATCAATTGGTGGATCGCCAGATCAATCCCATCCTTCGGGTGTTGGAGCGTCGTCTTGCAGTTCTCGACCCGTCCGGGGAAGATGAAAAGCGAGAAACCTTCCGCACCCTCATGGATCGCGTCATTACTAGCGCGCGCGGCGTGTTCCCGTCGGTCAGCGACCTCGCTCACGAATTGCGCTACCGTTGCTGCGACAAGCCGCAATTCGAAAATGTCCGTGCCGAAGTCTATAGACAGGCCGAGCAACACTTGGAATATCTCGCCGCCAATCCCGGTGCCGCCGATATAAGGAACCATATGCGTGTATTGGTCGAATGCCCGCAGCCAGTGGCTACGCTGCTTGCGCGGCGCTACGCGACCGCTTCGCCGGAATTGACGCGCATGCTACTTGAAGTGCTCATTGCACGGTATTACCGCCCACAAGTACTGAGCAATCCCCGGTCCGTCGACCTCGATGGCCGCACCTGTGTAATCGCTGAGTTCAATGACGATGGAAAGCAGGTCAGGGTGATCGCCACACACACCGATTACCGTCACCTGCGCGAGGCGCTCAAGAGCTTAGTTGCGTTCATCAATGAAGCCCCTTCGCGCGACAACTTAGTAGTCGATGTCTACACCTGGAACCCCGACAAGCTCCCGGATCCTGACATTGCCCAATTTGAGATTGAACAGTTGCTGAACGACGTAAATCCGCCAAATGCAGTTCAGCGGATCGTTGTGACCGTGTCGGCGCCGGGACAGGACCCAGGTATGGCTGGCATGCAACACTTCTCCTTTTTGCGCCACCAGGCCGGGTTCGCCGAAGACAGGTTCTACCGTGGTGTCCATCCCATGATGGCGCGCCGCCTGCATCTGTGGCGGATGACTAACTTTAATCTCCAGCGGTTGCCTTCAGTCGAGGACGTTTACCTTCTCCATGCGGTCGCAAAAGACAACCCCAAGGACGAGCGCCTGTTCGCCGTGGCGGAAGTCCGCGATCTCACGCCCGTGCGCGACGAATCCGGCCGCATCGTACAGCTTCCCCACCTGGAGCGCATGCTGGCCGAAGCAATTGCGGGCATTCGACAGTTCCAATCTCGACGGGAAACCAACAAGCGCCTCTACTGGAATCGCATATTCCTCTACCTCCTGCCGCCCCTCACTCTCAAGCAGGACGAGATAAGCGAAGTTATCGGGCGACTTGCGCCTGCAACGGATGGATTGGGACTGGAGCAGGTGGTAGTGGGAGCGCGCATTCCAAACCCGCAGACCGGAGAGCTGCATGAGATGGTGATACGCATCTCTGCTCCGGCTGACACGGGATTGCTGACGACGTTCCGCCCCGCCAGTAAGCTGCGTCCGATGAAACCCCTGAGTGCCTATGAACAGAAGGTCGTGAAAATGCGGCAGCGCGGGATGATCTATCCCTACGAAATCGTCAAGATGCTGACTCCTCCAAGAACCGACACGCGTGCTGAGTTCCCGCCGGGGGAATTTATCGAACATGAGCTGGTCGAGGACAACCGGCTTGTACCCGTCGCGAGGCCGTATGGACAGAATCCCTCCAATATCATCGTTGGCGTGATCCGCAATTTCACGGCCAAGCATCCCGAGGGCATGACTCGAGTCTTATTACTCGGCGATCCCAGCAACGACTTGGGCGCCCTAGCCGAGCCCGAGTGCCGACGAATCAACGCAGCGCTCGATCTCGCAGAAGCGATGCGGGCTCCAGTGGAGTGGTTTCCCATATCTGCCGGCGCGAAAATTTCCATGAACAGCGGCGTTGAGAACATGGACTGGATTGCCCGTGTATTGCGCCGCATCATCGAGTTCACCCAGGCTGACGGCGAAATCAATCTGCTGATCAACGGCATCAACGTTGGTGCACAGCCCTACTGGAACGCTGAGGCGACCATGCTCATGCACACACGCGGCATTCTCGTAATGACTCCGAGTGCTGCTATGGTGCTCACCGGCAAGCGCGCGCTCGACTACTCCGGCAGCGTGTCGGCTGAGGACAACCAGGGTATCGGCGGTTACGACAGGATCATGGGTTTCAACGGCCAAGCGCAGTACTTTGCCCACGACATCGATGAGGCTTGTCATATTCTATTCCGCCACTATGAGCACTGCTACGTCGTACCCGGCGAGCGCTTTCCCCGCCGCGCCTCTACTGCAGACTCGATTAATCGGGATGTCTGCACCTATGCCACCGGAAATGGCAAAGTCGAAGGCTTCCAACACATCGGTGAAATCTTCTCCGACGAAACCAATCCGGGACGCAAGAGTGCATTCGAAATCCGAAAGGTGATGAAGGCGGTGAGCGATCAGGATCATCAACCTATGGAGCGGTGGTCGGGTATGCGCAACGCTGAGACCACGGTTATTTGGGACGCGCATGTCGGTGGCTATCCGGTATGCCTGATCGGAATTGAGTCGCAACCGCTGCCTCGTCTGGGTTTTGTGCCTGCGGACGGTCCCGAGCAGTGGACCGCAGGCACACTCTTCCCACTCTCGTCCAAGAAGCTGGCGCGTGCAATCAATGCCGCCAGTAACAATCGCCCTGTGGTCGTTCTAGCCAATCTCTCCGGATTCGACGGCTCGCCCGACTCAATGCGATCGTTGCAACTTGAGTATGGAGCGGAAATTGGCCGCGCCGTCGTGAACTTCAGGGGACCGATGGTGTTCTGCGTGATTTCACGCTATCACGGTGGCGCATACGTCGTGTTCTCGCGCGCCCTGAATGAGCAACTAGAGGTGGTGGCGTTGGAGGGCACGCATGCCTCGGTCATCGGTGGTGCGCCGGCTGCGGCTGTCGTGTTCGCCAGCGAAGTCGAGAAGCGTGCGCGCGCCGATGTTCGCCTTGAGCCTCTGAACCAGGCAATTCTCGCTGTCGAGAGCCTGGAACAGAACCGTCTCCGCGCTGAGTGGAACGAGCTGTTTAAAGTAATTTACTCAGAGAAACTCGGAGAAGTTGCCAACGAATTCGATCAGATTCACAGTGTGAATCGGGCTCTCAAAGTCGGTGCGTTGCACCAGATTCTGCGACCATCGCGGTTGCGTCCCTATCTGGTTGAAGCCATCGAGCGTGGCATGGCGAAGGACGCATCCACGAGCGACAAAGCGCACGGCCTTATCGCTATGTCGACGGACTAGAGATGGAGATCTTGTGGTTTGAGCAAGGCAGCAAAAATGTTACGCCCGGAGACGATTGGCTGAGCGAACGAGAACTGGCTGTTTTCAAAAAGCTACGCATTTCAAAGCGACGTGACGATTGGCGTTTGGGCAGATGGACCGCCAAACGAGCGGTCGCGTTAGCCCTCTGTATGTCCCACGAATTGGCCTCGCTGAGACGCATCGTGGTTTGCGCCGCCCCCACGGGCGAACCTCAGGTTGAAATCGCTGGCTGGGATGAACGAGTGACGATCTCAATCAGTCACCGCCAGGGGCTTTCGGCCTGCGCCGTAGCCCGCGGTGTGGTGGCTCTGGGTTGCGACCTCGAAAGTATTGAACCCAAGACGGCGGCCTTCGTCGATGACTACTTCACGCCCGCCGAGCAGGATTGGATTGCTAAGGCACCAGCATCAGCTGTCGCGCTTTCCGCCTCGCTGTTGTGGAGCGCCAAAGAGAGCGCGCTGAAAGCTCTGCATGTTGGCCTCCGCGCCGATACTCGCAGTGTCGAGGTCGATACCGCGTGCCTGCATGCAACCGTCCACAAAGATTTCGAATGGCACGCCCTCGCGGTCCGTAGCGAGGGCGGCGAATGCTTCTGTGGCTGGTGGTGCTGCTCGCAAGACGTTGTCCGGACCGTGGTGAGCAATCCCGGACCATTCCGAATGACTTGGGTTGGGTGATTTTGCTGCAGCTTGCCGGAGCCTACGGCGCGCCAATTTGGAAGCGCATTACCTCTTGAGCAATGCGGTACTGGTACTTCGCGGCTGCATTCTGAATCTGAGCCTCAGTCTGCTGCAACTGCGCCTGGCTCAACTCCACGATTGAGGCCAGGCCTAACTGATAGCGCGTTTGCGACAAGTCAACAGCCAGCGTAGTTTGAACGACGAATTGCTGGGTGACAGCAATGCGGCGGTACGCAGTTTGGCTGTTCAACCAACTCGTGCGAACGTCGCTGGCAACATGGTCCCTCAGTTCACGCAGCCGTTCCTGTTCAGCCTGTGAACGCAGAGAGGCCTCTTTCGCCCTCGCCGGGTACAAGAAACCGTTAAAGATCGGAATGTTCATATTGACGCCAACGGCACCGTACCAACTCGAGAAAACTGAAATACCGGCGATGCTTTCGCTGGCAGCCGTGCGGCCGACCACACCGAGCGCCTGAATACTCGGGAGCAGCAAGTCACGCTCGGCTTTCTGGAATCGCTGTGAGGCCTCAACCTCAAACCCTTGGGCCGCGATTTCCGGACGGTTCGCAAATGCTTGATCGATGAGGGGGCCAACTGCGTCAGGTGGTGGCGACAGCTGAGAGTCGCCTTCCACGAGATCATACTGCTGTTGCGTGGTATAGCCGAGCAGTTCCGATAGCACCGAGAGTGACGCTTGATAGGCGTTCTGCGCATCGAGCAGCAGCAGATTGGCCTGAGAGAGGTTGGCGCTGGCGAAACTGACGTCAAGTTGTGACTTAAGTTTGTTGTTAAATAGCGCCGTCACCTGTTCGCTGACGGCCTTCCGTGCTTCCACGGTTTGACGCGCCACCATCAGTTCCGCATTCGCTTCCAGAGCGTTGTAAAAGGCTTGGTCCACCGCCAACTTGATTTGCGCGGCCGTCGCCGCAGCATTCATGTCGGCGGCCTTGGCTCGAAGCGCAGCCGCTGCGACGAGGTTGTTGGTGCGTCCAAAATCGGTGAGGAGCTGCGAAAGAGCTACACCGCCTGCGGCGCGCTGGTAAACAATTGGATTGTTCAAGTAGCCCGCTGCGATACGGCTGCCTTCATTTCGCGGCTCAGCTGCAGTAATACTGCCATATACGGTTGGGTAGTAAGCGGCCTTTTGTTGCCGCGTGACTTGTAGGGAAGACAACGAGAGCAAGTGCGCAACAGAAATCTGAGGATTGTTCTTCACTGCCAGCGCTTCGGCGTCCTGGACTGTTAGCCGCTGCGGCGTTGCAGGCGGAGACGCGGAGGTCGGGCCCTGCGCGTTACAGACCAGTGCCGCAGTCGCCACCAGCGGTAACAACCTGATCGTTGCTCTCACGCCCGCACCTCCGCTTGCTCTTCTTCTTTTCGATGAATCAGCAGATAAGCTGCCGGTACTAGAAAAACTGTCACGACAACCGACGCGGTCAGTCCCCCAATAATTGACCGTGCCAGCGGTGCATACTGTTCGCTGCCCGCTTCGAGAGCTAGTGCCATTGGGATCAAGCCAAGAATCGTTGCCAAGGAAGTCATTAAGATCGGGCGCAATCGCACGCGACAAGCGAGAGCGACCGCGTCGCCAATTGGCATTCCCTGTCGGCGATATATTCGCGTCACGTCTACGATCAGAATGCTGTTGGAAACTACGATACCGGTCATCATGATGACGCCCATCAGCGACATCACGTTCAGTGTCGTGCCCGTGACAAGTAGAAAGACGAGCACGCCCGTTACTCCTGGCGGAATCGCCAGCAGGATGATGAACGGGTCGATAAACGATGCGAACTGAGCCATCAGAATGAGGTAAACAAGCACGATTGAGAGCAACAGTCCGAGGCCGAAACTCTTGAAGGACTCACGCATACCCTCTACCGAACCCCGCATGGTGACTCGCACATCGGAAGGGACTTGCGTTTCGGCGACCACTTTGTCCACCCGGTTGGCGACGCCGCCGAGGTCCTCCGACGACGGAGCTACGTAGACGTCGATCACGCGTCGCAACTGGTAATGGTCCACTTCAGTCGGTGTGTTGATGACCTTGGCGCTCGTCACGGCCTCCAGATCAGTCGTGTTTGGGTTGTTGCCGGCGCGAAGCGGAATCTGCTGCAGATCAAGCATCGACTTCACTTGCGTCTCGGGGTACTGCACCGTCAGCAGATAGTTATTGCCGTTCCTGGGATCGACCCAATAGCTCGGTGCGATCATGCCGTTCGAGGTCAGCGCGGTGATAACGTTGTCCACGACTTCTTTCGATGACAGTCCGAGGCGCGCTGTCATTTCGCGGTTCACATTCAGATCGATGCCGGGATAGTCCAGATCCTGGGGTATGAGAACGTCACTGACGCCGCGGACCTTTCGAATCTTTCGCGCCAGGTCCTGAGCCGTCACAAACGCCGTACGGAGGTCGCTTCCGCTGACCTGCAAATCAATGGGGGCAGGCAAGCCCAGGTTGACCACAGCATCGACCAGCCCGCCCGCCTGAAAGTACGTGGACAGTTCCGGCAGGTCGTTCGCCAGCTTGCGCCGCACGCTGTCCATGTATTCGTAGCTGCTGACCCGGTGGCCTTCGGTCAGGCTGACCTGTACGAAAGCCGTGTGCTGGCCCGAGTTACTGGTGTAGATCGCCGAAAAGTCGGGTGTAATGCCGATATTCGATACGATCATTCCCAGGTCACGCGGA
>Ga0335071_10002558_pt1 | contig 19434 bp, 15 predicted proteins | sample Lox_Sample_15_FD_206724 | JGI IMG/M metagenome (GOLD analysis project Ga0335071, IMG submission 206724) | Soil microbial communities from Loxahatchee National Wildlife Refuge, Florida, United States - Lox_Sample_1.5 | ecosystem: Environmental > Terrestrial > Soil > Wetlands | place: USA...
CTCCAGTTCCAGTTTTTGTTTTTGTACTTCATATATGTAAGACTTGATGCTTTTTGACTGGTAATAAGCCCATTGATTTGTCTCCTGTCCCTGATTCAAAATAGCCCGGGACGAGTACTTCCCCAGATACAGGGTTGTGATTGCGGCAAAGACTGCCATGATCGCTATCGCAAGAGCAACCCATGAAATCCATTTTTCGGGTCTAGTTTCAGACACGCAGCATAATCTCCTGAAGCAAAGATATAGGCAATCTACATTACCCTCGATATTAAAAAAGGGTTAACCAGTATAAGCTAACCCTCAAATATTTTTTGGTGGAGCTGACGAGGATCGAACTCGTGACCTCTTGAATGCCATTCAAGCGCTCTCCCAGCTGAGCTACAGCCCCCAACAAGCGCATCTTCAATATAAACGAACCTTTAGCATACGGTTTTCAAGCTTGTCAATACATTTTTCTTGACATTTGATAAGCCCTTATATAATCACCAAACTGTGCCGGAGTGGTGAAATTGGTAGACGCAGGGGACTCAAAATCCCCCGCCCGCAAGGGCATCCCGGTTCGACCCCGGGCTCCGGCATCATTATTCTCAATAGATTAAGAATTGACTACTTGACCCCTCTTTTTTTCAATATGGGAGATAGAGTTTATTTTGTGCTTGTCCTGTCTTTTCAGGTAATTTTCATGCTTCTGTTCCGCCTATTTATCCAAGAAATAGCTGCCGCTTTCAAAGGGAATAGTTTTGTTACAAAATTAATTTTGTTCATATCCCTGCTACTTATCACTTTCGCTACTTTATTATTTCCCCTTTCATTCAACTGCAATGCGGCTTCAGACAAAGAAGTATATAAGATGGAGGAAATGTGCGGTAAGAAAGCCCATGAGCGTTTCACTCAACGCAACGGCATAATAGAAACCAAAAATGGAATGATGCTGATCAACTATACATATCACTACAATAAAAAAATGAATAAATGTTTTGTTTTATTGGAAACAACGAATTACAAAAATAATGAAGCCGTTTCAAATAACAAAGAGTTGTGGGACATTAATGAAAACGAGAACTACGGACGATTTTTCAAGTATGTAAAGGACGATAAACCATTCGCTTGTAAAGTGGCAAATAGAAGATGCACCTCCGAATATGTCTGGAATTCACTTATAAAGCCATATATGGAAGAATGACGAGAGAAAATAAGAGGTCAGTCATTTCTGACTAACCTCCTCAAATTTTCAAAAGTATCCGATCAAATCCCTGCTGTTTTATTTTTTAGCTGATTTCTTGTCGACCGCGGCATTGAATTTATCCGCATTTATAACAAATCTTTCATGCATTGCCGCAGATACCTTTTCCGCGTCATCGTATGCTTCCAGTGAAAAAGTCAATTTACGTCCCTCAACTTTTTCCAGTTTCCCCTTTACTGTAATTGTCATTCCAGCCGGAGTAGCCGCTGTATGGGTCATGTTTATGCCGATACCGACGGTTTGCTCATTGGGCCAGTCGAGATGGGGGTTAAGCGCTTTGATACAGGAAAATTCATATAGTCCTACAAGGAATCCCGTCGCAAAAACTTTCGGCATGACCTGGCCTTCACCAAATTCCGGATAAAGAAATGGGACGGTCTTGTTTTCGGGTACTTTAAACTTAAACTCAACGGTCAGTCCGGGCTTCAAGGAATCTTTCATAGTATACCTCCGTTCTGAAATTTGATCTGTGTCTGAGGCAATAAAGCTAAATTTTTGAAATAAGTCAAACATAAAAACATCCTTTTGACACTTTATTAAATGGTTATTTGTCTAAAAACAAAATTGACAGACCCACGGTGTGAATTGTGGTAGTATGCATTGAGATCAACAGCATTTAATAGAATAATGAGAATCTCTATGGATGATCACATCGCATTGAGTCAACTTGAAGGACTGGCCGACCAGCTCGGCATACAAATACGATATGAAAAAATCGTGGAAGAAGAGTTAACGAGCGCGGGTGGTCTCTGCCGGTTGAAGGGGGAATGCTTTATTATTGTTAATTCCAGGGCAACCACAAAAGATAAAATTCAAGCACTGGTTAAGGCCCTGAAAAACTTTGATCTCAATGACATCTATATTCGACCTGCCTTAAGAAATTTAATAGAGAATATTGAATAGGTCGGGTTCGGTTTGCTTACGGTAGTTAGTAAACAAGCAGAATAACATTGACTGTTACAGATGGGGGTTACAGATTTCTATATAAAGTTGTTCTTCAAATGATCCCGGGTAAATATGGTACCACTGCGCATCCGGGGTTTGACTTGATTTTAAAACAGTTTCTCTTTTATCAAAATAATACGTAACGACAACCCTTGCCAGTTTTTCACTGCAGTCTATATCAAAAAGTTCCTGCTTATGGTGCCAATTTTTCACAGGCTTATCAGTCTTTACAATTTCCGGTCTCTTTGCCTCCGCTAAGAGTATCTTTTTCGGCTGGTCCGGTTTGTCTGTGGATGTCTTTTGATTTTCTTTCCCATCCGTCATTAACGGCAGCGGTTTATTATTTACTGCTACCGTTTGACCTCCTTTATTATTTTGCGGTTTCGCAGTTTGTGGGTTTTTTTTCTTAAATTTCTTTTTTATCTGAGGTCGCTGGGTCGTTTCATTTTTCTGAGTCTTTACATCCTGATTAAGGCGGGAAGATGAGCTTCCTTCGTCCTTGGCCGAGACCTGTTTTGTATCCCCACCGGATTTGGTTGAGGAGTTTCCCGTTTCTGTATTGAGATTAGGGGATGAATCTCCTCCAATCTTGGTTAAGGCATTCTTCGCACGCATGTCGCTGGGAGATGATTTTGCCCCTATCTTGGCCCAGATCTGTCCCGTATACATCGACGGGTATCGGATAGACTGCTTGTCATACGACTGTGTTGGCTCTGCGGCACATACAAGTGACGGTAAAGCAAAGATTCCAACCAGAATGCAAACAAACGACTTTACGAATTGTGTTTGATGTTTCTTTTTTGTAAATGACGCAGATTTCATTACTATATAGGTCTTCCTTGGATCTCTGATATTACATACTTGATAATCAATTTCGTATAATTCCTTGTTATTAAACAGCTTTGAATTCTCTTTATGATGAGATTTATATCCTATATATCGGAAATTCTTTTAAATAACTTTAAAAAATAAATGGAGCTTTCTGTTTATATATTAAGCAACTTCGAAGACTCGTATTCAAGCTTCAGTGATATCATCAGAAATCTAAAATACTTTTTAATATTGGGATGCCCGTGTTACTTACTTCATGTAACGGATTGTACAAGTAACGGAGGTAAACGGATCCCTCATATCTCCACTGTGATCGAAAAAGATACAGGGTTCATATTGACTCTGCCATTTTCACATGCTTTAGCAGGATAGGTCTGCCTGAATCCAGCTAGATTGGACTTCGTGGCATATGAAAAAGAAGCGGGGTTAAAGTAGTGAGTCGATTTGTATGCCCCGTAATTTATCATGGAACGGTCTCAAAAAAATTCAGAATGATCGTCAGTCACTTCTTTTTGACACATAACTCGTCCACGTCTTTGGTTTTTTGTGCCCTTCCCGTAATGTTGTTTCTTTAATTGAGCTGTCCCACACATGATTCAAATCGGACATATATGAAATACGACGTCATAATATCAAAATAAGAAATTTGTTTGTCTCAAAGCAACACTAATTATATGCCAGTATTTTCCACTATATCATCTTGTATTTACGCTAAAGTTTCAAAATCCACATGACGATATTAATAAAGAGCTCATACGTTGTCATATATCAAATGTAATGTAGGAATAAAAGTGAATGACTATGCAAAGCAATTGAGAGATATGTTTCACTCATTCTTATTAACGTCATCTGAGGCAGTTCTAAAGGCATAGGAAATGGCAAATGGTCAGAAATTAAAATCAGAAAATATGAAGAATAAAGCTTCTATGGTGGTTTCGAAAAAAATCACGGACTGTAAGAATGCTGAAGAGCAGCTGAAAGAGAGTGAAGTGAGATACAGGACTCTCTTTGATAATGCCAATGACGCAATTTTTATCCTGAGAGACGATAAGTTTATTGACTGCAACACAGTTACTCTGAAAATGTTCGGCTGTACCATGGAACAAATAGTTGGAAGTTATCCTTATGTGTTTTCACCGCCTTTTCAACCCGACGGCAGGGATTCAACAGAAAAGGCCTTGGAAAAAATAAATGAGGCCCTTGCAGGGGAAACCCAGTTTTTTGAGTGGAAACATTGCCGGTACGATGGGACCCCTTTTGATGCTGAAGTGAGCCTCAATAGCGTCAAGGTTGGTAATGAAATCCTGATCCAGGCCCTTGTTAGGGACATCACCGACCGTAAACGGGCAGAGGAGGCCATCCGGGAAAGTGAAGAAAAATACCGAACCCTGATCGAATCAACGCTGGACTTCGTTTTTACAGCTGACCGAAAGGGTACGTTTACCTATATTAATCCCAGATTTGAAATGGTCACAGGGCGTACGGCATCTGAGCTGTTCGGGCAGCCGTTTACCGATGTAATAGCTCCTAAAGACAGGATCATAGCCGCTGCTCAGTTTAAAAAAGGCATTAGAGGAGAGAAAGGCACTCCCTATGAAATTGAAATCATCCATAAGAGCGGAAACAGGATTCCTGTGGAATTTAACGTTACCACATTGCGAGACGGAAACGGTCAGCCAGTCGGCCGCTACGGAATCGGCCGCGATCTGACAGAACGAAAACGAACCGAATCGGCAGTCAAGGAAAGCGAAGATAGATTGCACAGCATCGTTCAGGGTTCCCCTATTTCCACTTTCGTGATTGACAAAGACCACAGGGTCATTTACTGGAACCGGGCCCTTGAAGAATTAAGTCAAATCAGTGCCGTTAATGTAATCGGCACTGGAGGCCACTGGAAGGCATTCTACAACAGGGAACGTCCCTGCATGGCAGACCTTCTGGTCGATGAAGCTTTTGATAAAATACCTGAATGGTATGTAGGTAAGTACAGGAAATCGGACCTGCTCGAGGAGGCTTATGAGGCTTCAGATTTTTTCCCGGACCTGGGCACTGACGGAAGATGGCTGCGCTTTACGGCTGCGGTCATCCGGGACACGACAGGAAAACTGATTGGCGCCCTGGAAACACTTGAAGACATAACTGATCGCAAACAGGCAGAAAATGAATTAAAGGAATCCCGGCGAAGGTTCTCAGAAATCATCGAGTTCCTGCCGGACGCCACCCTTGTCATTGATAGGGATGGCAAAGTAATAGCCTGGAACAGAGCGATAGAGGCCATGACCGGGGTCAAGGCAGAAGAAATGCTGGGTAGGGGTAATTATGAATACTCTATCCCTTTTTATGGGGAGAGGAGACCAATAATCATTGATCTTGCCCTTCACCCTGATCATGAAATGGAAAAGCAATATACATCGATCCAGAGGATGGGGGACATCCTTTTTGGTGAAGCCTTTACACCGAATCTGCCCCCCGGTAATGTTCATCTTTCTGCAACCGCATCCGTATTGCGAAACTCTAAAGGCGATATTATCGCGGCAATAGAATGTATCCGTGACAACACTGAGCGTAAAAAGCTGGAAGAGCGTTTGCATCGCGCGGAGAAGATGGAAGCCTTAGGAACCCTGGCAGGAGGTGTTGCTCATGACCTTAACAATGTCCTGGGAGGGCTTGTCGGATATTCTGAACTGCTTCTAATGGATATTCCGGAGGGGAATCCATGGAGAAAGCACGTTACCAACGTGCAGCAATCCAGCCTTAGAGCGGCTGCTATCATTCAGGACCTGCTGACATTAGCCAGAAGAGGTGTGGAGGTCTCTGAGGTTGTTAACCTGAATAATGTGATCTCCGACTATTTCAAGACGCCCGAGTTTGAAAAGTTGAAAGCATATCATCCGAATGTTACCTATAAGACAAACATTGCTGAAGATTTATTGAACATCAAGGGTTCTCCGGTTCATTTGGAAAAAACCATCATGAATCTAATGTCCAATGCGTCGGAAGCCATATTCGCCAGAGGAGAAGTACTGATTGGGACGGAAAACCACTATCTCGATAAACCCATCCGGGGTTATGATTACATGCATGAAGGCGATTATGTGGTTCTGACCGTTTCCGATAACGGGAAAGGTATTTCTTCCGCAGACATCAAAAAGATATTTGAACCTTTCTATACGAAAAAAGTTATGGGCAGGAGCGGGACGGGGCTGGGACTGGCAGTGGTATGGGGGACGGTAAAGGATCATAACGGGTACATTGATGTGCAAAGTGAAGATGGAAAAGGAAGTACTTTCAAGATATATTTACCTGTTACGAGGGAGGAATTGAGCAGGAGTCAGCAGAAAATATCTCCCGATCAATACATGGGCGATGGGGAATCTATTCTGGTGGTGGATGACGTGAAGGAGCAGCGAGAGGTAGCTACCAGTTTGCTTGCAAGGCTCGGCTATAGGGTTTACGCTGTTTCCAGTGGTGAGGAGGCGGTGACTTACTTGACGGAGCAAGAAGTGGATCTGCTTGTTCTGGACATGATTATGGACCCGGGCATTGATGGTCTGGAGACCTATCAACGGGTTCTTAAAATCAACCCAAGACAGAAGGCTATTATTGTGAGCGGTTTTTCAGAAACTGATCGAGTAAAGAAAGCCCAGAAATTGGGTGCAGGTGCCTATGTCAAAAAGCCCTACATGTGGGAGAAGATTGGTATGGCAATCAAGAGCGAGCTATTTAAAGATATAAACAAAAATCCTCAGGACCAACTATGCGATGAATGTGCAGATTTGTTATGAATAACTGCGCTTCTTGCCAGGAAAAGAGAATTCTCAACCTGACAGTTGCCTCAATGCGTCCCGTTGTTACTTTTACGCCTTGCCCTTTTTCTCTTTCAGACTCTGCTTGGTTTTTTCAATCTCCTCGAGGGTAACACTTTGCCTGATTTGTTCCATGCGGTCCATGACCTGCTGGAAGCGAAGGCCTTCCGCCGCGCTGATCCACTCCAGCCCGAGCCTTTCGGAGCGGAGCCCTAATTTTTCCATTCTCTTCCAGATCCTTTTCATGCGCCGCTCCGTCCATTGATTGGCATTGATATAATGGCAGTCGCCGATATGGCACCCGGAAACGAGGACTACCGGAGCCCCCATCTCAAAGGCGCGCCAGATAAACTTTTCATGCACCCGGCCCGAGCACATGGTCCGTATCAGGCGGGTGTTGGGCGGGTAGAGGAGACGTGAGACGCCGGCGAAATCCGCACCCGCATAGGAACACCAGTTGCAAGCGAAGACAAGGATTCGTTTGGCCGCGTCTTTATCCAGGATCGCATCGATCTGGGCCTCGATCTGCGCATCGGTGAAATGATTCATGGAAATGGCAAGAACAGGGCATTCCGCCGCACAGGTTCCGCAGCCCGCGCATGCAGCTTCAATAACCTCTGCCGCCGTCTTCGCCTTCGTGTCCACGCTTATGGCGTGATATGGGCATACCTTTGCACACACGCCGCAGGAAGTACAAAGTTCCGTATCTACCTGTGCAGTGATAGCCTCTACAGCGAGCGTACCAGGATTCATAAGACGCATGGCCCTGGCAACGGCCGCGGACGCCTGGGTAACCGAGTCTTTTATGTCCTTGGGTCCTTCGGCACAGCCCGCAAAAAATATTCCACGGGTGGCCGAATCCACGGGCTGCAGCTTCGGATGGGCCTCAAGGTAGAAGCCGTCCGGTGTTGTCTGTAAAGCGAGCATCTCCTGTATTACCTTCATATCCGCAGTCGGTTCAAGTCCGACAGCGAGGACAACCATCTCAGCGCGGTGGGTATCCAGCTTATTTGTTGCTGTGTTTTCCACCGTCAGGATCAGGTTCCCGCTGGCGGCATCCTGCTTTATGTCACCGGGCAGGCCTCGAATATAGCGGACACCCATACCCTTGCTTCTCCGGAACAGGTCTTCGAACCCTTTGCCGAAGGCCCGGATATCAATGTAAAACACCTCAATCTCCATTTCCGGATAATGCTCTTTCAGCATGATCGTGCTCTTCACCGTATTCATGCAGCAGATGTTCGAGCAGTAAGGCCGGCCCCGCCGCTGTGAACGCGACCCTACACACTGGATGAAGGCAACTGATTTCGGGACTCTGCCGTCCGTCAAACGGATGACCTTACCGCTGGTAGGTCCGCCGGCATTGATCAGGCGCTCCAGCTCCATGCTCGTCAGCACGTTCTCAAAACGCGCATATCCGTATTCGTCGAGGATGCGCGGATCATAGGGTTCCATCCCTGTGGCTACGATGATGGTGCCTACATCAAACTCCAGTTCCTCATCATTCATGTCAAAGTCAATGCAGCGCTTCTTACAGGCTTCAATGCATTTCCCGCAGATGATGGGGTTATGGCCGAGGCACTGGGTGATATCCACGGCATAGGCCGAAGGGACTGCCTGCGGAAACGGTGAATAGATGGCCCTGCGGGAGTTCAGTCCCATGTTGAACTCGTCGGGAACGATCACCGGACACACGGGAACGCAGTCTCCGCAGGCCGTGCATTCCTTCTCACTTACGTACCTTGCTCTTTTCAGGATGCGCACATGGAAGTTCCCCACAAAGCCCGTGATCTCCTTTACTTCACTCATCGTCAGCAGCGTAATGTTGGGATGCCGACCGGCATCCGTCATCTTCGGCCCGAGTATTCAGATGGAACAGTCCATAGTGGGAAACGTCTTGTCCAGTCTGGCCATGATACCGCCGATACTGGGCTGTTTCTCGACGAGTATTACCTTATACCCCGCATCCGCTAAGTCGAGGGCGGCCTGAATGCCTGCCACACCGCCTCCTATAACAAGTGTGGCTGGCGTAACCTGGACGTCCATTTCCGTTTGTGCGTTAAGCAGGCGTACGCGTGCCACTGCCGCGCGCACCAGGTCCCTGGCCTTGGCTGTAGCCTCCACGGCATCGTGGCTGTGAACCCATGAGCATTGTTCGCGGATGTTCGCCATTTCCAGCAAGTAGGGATTAAGTCCCGCCTCGCTGACACACTGCCGGAACGTTGCCTCATGGAGCCGCGGCGAGCATGACGCAACCACTATACGGTTAAGACCGTATTCCTCTATATCACTCTTGATCTGGTTCTGACCCGGCCCGGAGCATGTGTAGCCCTGATTGCGGCAAATCACTACACCCGGTAAATTCTCCGCATACTTTGCTACGGCTGCGCAGTCTACCACACCGGCGATGTTCGATCCGCACTGGCACACATATACGCCTATTCTGACATCTTCACTTGTCTCTATATCCTTCATCCTCTCCTTCCTCACAAATAACTTCAGCACCAGCAAGATAGATGAAACGTCTACCCTGCTGAATTAATCGCCTTTCCCCTTCTACCCGCTATATTCGATCTGGTCGGCAAGAACAGACACCAGATCCCTTATCTCCATTTTTAACTTTTTCCCTTGCCGGAGCGGATCCCTGATAGTGCAGGTCAGGTGGATCATGCATTTGGGACACGCAGTAACGAGCAGGTCGGCGCCAGTTGCCCGAGCCTCTTGAAGCCTCTGCACTTGAATCTGCTTGGAATAGGCATCGCAATTTATGAAGCCGCAGTTCCCGCAGCACGTTGCACCCCTGCCCGAATTTTCCATCTCCAGAAGCTCAATTTCAGGAACAAGGCCGAGCAATTCCCTGGGGCCAGAATAGCGGTTCAGCATGCGTCCAAGCCTGCATGGATCCTGGAAGGTTGCCTTCACTTTCATTGGTTTAAAGGCTATCCCTCCGATACGCATTTCCCGCTGCAGGAGGTCCAGGAGCAGCGTTACCTTCATATCAAAACCGGGTATGACCCGCGGCATTTGTTCACTAAGAACATGAAAGCATTCGGGACACGAAACAATAATCTCTCTGATTCCGGCATCCTTAAAAGCAGCATAGTTCAGCATGCAGAGGGCTTTAAAGTTTTCCGTATCTCCAGACCAGAGCAGATCATGACCGCAGCAGCGCTCGTTCGGCAAGACGACCGGTTTAATGTCGATGAAGTTCAACAGCCTTATACTGTCTCTCGCGATGGAGAGCGTGTCTACATCGATGCCGGAAAAGAAGACATTGAAGTAGGGAGCACATCCCGTGAAGAATGCCATGTCGCCGGATGAAGCAACCTGGATGCCCGGATCCAGCCAGTCGAGTCGGTTCTGCTTGAGACCCGGAGACGTCATCATCCTCATCCAGGAATGGATGGCACCATCATGCGCCCGGTAACCTTTCAGACTCTTTGTTTCCGCAAGGAGAGTTCGCATCTCCAAAATGAAATTGTTGAAATCGACACCTGACGGACAACGTTCGCGACACATGCCGCAGGTCAGACATTCCCAGACGGCGTTTTCGATATAGGCTTCATCTTCCCGCTCGACAATCACCTTGTGCGCCAGAAGCCGGGGGGAGTACTCCTTACCGGAAAGCCTTCGTGGACACGATGCCGTGCACTTGCCGCATTCCAGGCACTGATAGAGCGACATGTTCACAATCATTTTGTCGATTCTCGGGTCGTTCACTTCTTCAGCTTCTCCGGTTTCCTGTTGTTTTCCTCCATAAAAGGACCCAACGTCTTTATATCCTCTGCGAACTTCCACAATATCTGGACTAACTCATCTTTTTCATGAGCACCGAATGTGCACTCCACTAACCGCTCCTGGCGAATGCCGAGCAGGTGAAGTATCCTGCGTACGCGATGCACGTTCTCATGCCCCACCTCCGGGCCCGGGCCATAACGGCAATCCTCGTCCTTGCATTCCAGCAGGATCACCCCATCCGCCCCGAACTCAAAGGACCTGAGGATCAAGGCCTGATTGATACGTCCGATACACATTACACGCACCAGTTGGAAGTTCGGCGGCATTTTCATCCCCGTCATCCCAGCCGCATTATAGCAGGCGAAAGGACTCCAGTTACAGCATATCCCCAAAATACGGACCGGTTCCATCACTTCTCCCCAGCCAGTGTTCCTGCCACGATTTCTTCGAGGAGGCAATTGGTAAAGTACGGCATATCCATGGCCGTCACGGGGCAGCGTCCCACACAGCCGCCGCATCCAACACAGTTGTAGCGAAGTACCTGCGCTGTATAAAAGCCGTGTTCATTCGGAACCAGCGTCACCGCGTCGAATGGGCATATTTCGACGCAACGTCCGCACCCGCGGCATCTCTCCTTATTGACCTTAGGGCTGAGTTCATGATCCTTCAGAAAAGCTTCGGCTGCAGTTGTTGCCACATGCGCAGCCAGGGCAGCACCAGCCTGGAAGGCCGTCACTCTCTTGAGCGTCCTGGGCATCACTCTGTATATGCCGATCTGGGGGCTGTGGAAGAATTTGAAGTTGTAACGGTAAAACTTCTTGAGGCCGAACATACCCTCGGAAATGGCCAGGGCAAGGACATTCAGGTCGGCGAGGCACACAATATCCGCATGGTAATGCTTGCGGACACCATCCTCACGGACCGTAACCGTAAAATCACCGAGGTGGCCATTGATCCCCTCAATAACAGCTTCCTCAACATGCGTGATGAACTGGCCTGCAATGCGGCTTACGGGTCTTGACCGGATTTCTTTCGGCAGGATGGGATCATCCTTCAGGGAACATCGATGAACGAGGCGCACTTTGAACCCCTGCATATTCAGGTTAAGCGCACAACTCAAACCCACTTCCGACCCGCCCAGGATCAGGATCCTGTTTCCGATTTTGGTAACACTCTGACGGAGCGGTCCCATAAACCGGGCCCGGATGAATGCCTCCCTCAGAAAGTCGCGCATTCTTGCTACGAGCATATCCTCGGCCCTATCCCCGGACTGATACTCGAACTGACCAGCGGCGCCGAGATGATCCTTTATGTTAATCGTTTCGAACCGACATCGGTCGAGGCCGAGCCTGTCAAACAGATGGATACGGGCGCGGTTTCTCTGATCGTTGCACGAGATACACTGGAACTCCAGGGGACAGCATACACAGGATGCCAGCACGACCCTGTTCAGTTTATGCTCACGTACAACCGCGGCAATCCGATCGGCTCCACGGGGATGGCATGCCGAAAAAATTAGTTCGCTGCGTACTACTCCAGGCATCTGCCGCCCCATTTCCTTTAACCGCTCGAGGGTGCGAGACGGCGCCAGGGTTTCATTACATGTACAGATGAATACGCCAAAACGCAAATCCTGATCACGTTCTACGGACTGTGGCTTACCGGGAGGGCTGATTATCCTTAATGGCGAACATTCTGCCATAGCCTGGCCTGCTGAAGTGCTGCCGGCTATCAATACATTCACGAGGTCAGTAGCGTTTCGGAAGTCTCCTACATGATAAACCGCCTCCTGATCTCTTAAATCCAGGTGGGCTACTTCTTCATCACTGGCAACAATCAGTGTGGGACTAGATATGGTCGTGATCCGCGGGTTTCTGAAATGATTAATAGCGCCTATTTCACTGCATTCACTTTCGCAGAGGCGGCATTCACAACAGGAACTGCACTGAACGCAGCGCCCTGCTTCTGTAACCGCCTGTTCCCTGGTGAAGCCCAGTTCCACTTCTTCAAAGTCCCGCCTTCTTATCTTCGGTTGTCTGTGGGTCATCTTTGGCCGCCTCATGCGCGGGGTGTCCGCGGAAATCTCTATGTGTTCTCCCGCGCCTCTCGACTCATCCGGCTGCAGTGCCCAGAGGGGAGGCTCTCCTGTAAGATATTCAACCACCCTGGCCGCTGCCTGCCTGCCCTGGGCCATGGAACCAACGACGGTATCAGGCCCCGTAACCGCATCTCCGGCAGCAAAAACACCCTGCTGCGATGTAGATAGTCTTTCATCAACATTGACCCTGCCGCCCCTTCCTATAAAAAATTGACCGCCAAGACCTTTCTCTTCAAGGTGGGACTGCTGTCCTGTCGCAACAATGACGGTGTCGGCATACCGGAAAAACTCTGAACCCGCAACCGGTTCCGGTTTTCCCCGTCCGCTTTCATCAAGGGCGCCGAGCTTTATGCGGACCATATCGAGGCCGGATACTTTTCCTTTTCTCTCAGTAATACGGATTGGCGCTACCAGATATTCAATTTTTACACCTTCTTCGATGGCCGCCTTGATCTCGGAAGCATGAGCCGGCATATCTTTGCGTTTCCGGCGGTAGCAGATGGTAACGGTCTTCGCACCCAGCCGGACTGCGGAACGAGCGGCGTCGATCGCGGAGTTTCCGCCGCCGATGACGACAACGTGCCCATGAACTTTCGGGTCTTTGCCTGTGTTAAAGCTCTTCAGCATCTCAAGAGCGCCAAAGACACCGTTGGTATCTTCACCGGGGATATTGAGTCGGAGGTCCCGGTGGGCACCGGTGCACACGAGTACAGCCCGGAATCCCTTGTCAAACAGGCCTTTGATGGAGCGGACCTTCGTATTTGTTTGAATCTTCACACCGGCATCGACAATCGCCTGTATCTCCGCATTCAAGACAGAGCGGGGAAGTCTGAAGGCATTGATCCCAATGCGCAGTATTCCTCCTGCTTCCTGATGTGCTTCAAATATCGTAACATTGAAACCTTCTCTATTAAGAAAATAAGCAGCAGTAAGGCCGGCCGGGCCGCCACCGATTATCGCCACTTTCTCTGGCCTTGCGGGTTTTTTAGCAAATGAGAGCTTAGGCCGACCGCCAGTCATTTCCTGATCGGCAAGAAAACGCTTGACGCTGCATATTGCCACTGCCTCATCCAGGGTGTTTCGGCGGCATGCGTCTTCGCACGGGTGGTGACAGACCCGCCCACAGATGCCCGGCAGGGGATTGTCTTCTTTTATTATACTGAGGGCCTCATCGAATCTGGAAGCCGCGGTCAGAGCCATATAGGCCTGAACATTCACACCCAAAGGACAGCTTGTCCTGCAGGGAGAGAGTTTTCGCTTTTCCAGATCCAGAGCCCGCGAAGGGCAATATGCCGGGGTTCTTTTCAGGGGAGGACGGTCATTATCATTAAGCGGGCAGACTTCCATACAACGTCCGCAGCCAGTGCAAAGATCATAGTCCACATACATGGGATCCTGAACAATGACGGCCCTGTATCCATCAGGGCCGCGTTTGATGGCTTCGACCCTCGCGTGCGTCATGGCCGTCACTAGCGGATGTCTCGTCACCTGAAGATAGAGGGGACGGAACTGGAAGTCCAGATCGTCGGGCCATTCGGTAAAGTGTTCCACACCGCCGGGCAGTTCCAGAAAATGAGTGGCCTTTGTAACCCATACCAGCGGCAGGCCGGATTGGGAGAGGTCCTGCGCCACCTTTAAGGCGCCGTAACCGGAGCCAATCAGCAGTACAGCCTTTTTCTGATTATTGAATAACGGGCGTCTGCGCATGGCTACTTCCCGATCTTGGCCTTCTTCTCCCGGCTTTTGAGAATAGCCTCGCCATACTCAATACCCCGATTAAAGGCTTGTAAATTAATTTCCCTTGTTGCTTGCGGGACAGAGGCCAGAACAGCATCACGCATTGCCTTGGTGCTGACAAGATTATAAGCCGCTGATAAAAAACCGAGCATGACAATGTTCGCCATCATCCTATTGCCCAGCTCCTCGGCAAAACGGGTAGCCGGCACGTGGTATATAATAACGCCGGAATGAGGGTTATTTATATGCACAAGGTCTGTGTCTACGATCAGGATTCCGCCGTCGCGGAGGCTCCCGACATTTTTGGAATAGCCCTCCTGACTCAGGCATATTAGAACCTGAGGTTCCTTCACGTAGGGAAAGAGTATTTCTTCCTTGCTGATGATTACCTGAGCTGAGCAGGCGCTGCCGCGGGCCTCGGGTCCGTATGCCTGCGTCATTGTGGCAAACTTATGATCGTACAGGGTGGCGGCTCTTCCCATGATGTCACCGGCTAGGATGATCCCCTGTCCGCCGAAACCCGTTATAAGGACATGCTTTTCGTGCTTCAACAACATATCCGTCACCGCGTAGTCTGACTTTCCGGCATGGCCGTACCATTAAAATCCGGCCAAACGCCAATATCATTTTTGCACACGAACTGATAATTGTCCATGAAGGTCGGCCTTTCCGTGTCCACAAATTTTCCCACCACTATATTACTGCTGAAATCCACAGGTGCGTCTTTCGGATCGATATCATTACGGATGACAGAGCGTTCATGATAAAATTTTAAAGTCTCCAGAGCGGTCCCCATTCTGTTGCGTCGTCCGAATGATGTGGGACATGGGGTCAGTATCTCGACAAAGGTGAATCCGCGTTTTTGCATTGCTTCGGTGATGGAGTTCGTGATTCTGCGGGTATGTAAGGTCGTCCATCTTGCGACATACACTGAACCGCACGCAGAGGCAAGGTAACAGAAGTTAAAAGGCTCTTCCGGGCAGCCCGAGACGCTGCTGGTGGTCTTCGCCCCGAAAGGCGTGCTCGGTGCCATCTGTCCGCCCGTCATTCCATAGTTCAGATTGTTCACGCATATAACAGTGATGTCGATATTGCGACGGGCCGCGTGGATGAAATGATTACCACCGATAGCCAGCAGGTCGCCGTCGCCGGAGATGACAAGCACCTTTATTTCGGGCCTGGCCAGCTTCAAGCCAGTGGCGAACGCTATGGCACGGCCATGTGTGGTATGAAATGAATCCAACCGGATATACCCGGCCATACGCGCAGTACAGCCGATACCGGAAACGACCGCAGTCTTATCCGGATCAAAGCCGGATTTCTGAACGGCTGCTATCACGGAACTGAATACAGTACCGATCCCGCAACCTGCACACCAAATATGCGGGAGCCGCTCGCTCCGAAGCAACGCCTCCATAGGATGCGGCGGTATAATCTTTTTGGCCTTATTGTTTTTCATTATCTTCTCCTAGCTGACTGGCGGGACACCCGTTTTACGTGTGTTTTTTTATTTTTCAAACGAACTTTTGAGGTTGCCGCATTTTCAATGGCGTCAAGGATAGTCCTGGGATGGATGATTGAGCCGCCTAAGTGGGATACTAAATGCACGGGACAAGCACCGCCTGCACACCTCTGTAATTCAAGGACCATCTGGCCCGCATTAATCTCAGGCATAATAAGGGCACGCACGCGAGCGGCCACATCCCGGATCATGTCTTCGGGAAACGGCCAGACTGTTTCGAGTTTAATGAGTCCGGCGCGCAAGCCGTTGGCTCGCGCCTCCCGGACGGCCTGCTTGGCCGACCGTGCGCTGATTCCGTAAGCCACTACTACGACCTCAGCATCATCTAGGTAAATATTTTCTGTTCGGATAATGTCGTCCGCGTTGCTTACAATTTTCTGAATCAGGCGATTTACCATCTGTGCCTGCGTCTCCTCATCCATCCCCGGATAGCCGCGCTCATCATGCGTCAGCCCCGTAATATGGATCCGGTAACCATCCCCGCAGTTTGCCATAGGGGTAACCCAGTCCCGATCCGGGTGATAAGGCAGGTAATTGCCCGGAGGCACCTTGGGTTTGCGCCGCTCGATAAGTTTAATCTCCTTCTCGGGTGGAATCATTACCCGCTCAGTCATATGGCCGACTACTTCATCAGCCATAATAATCACAGGAATACGGTACTTCTCACTCAGGTTAAAGGCACGGATGGTAAAGTCAAACATCTCCTGGGGGCTCGAAGGGGCGAGTGCAATGATCTCATAATGGCCATGCGATCCCCAGCGTGCCTGCATCATGTCTCCTTGGCCAACCAAAGTCGGAAGGCCTGTACTCGGTCCGGCCCTCTGCACATTACATACAACACACGGCGTTTCTGTACAAATGCCCAGCCCGATATTCTCCATCATAAGAGAAAAGCCCGGACCAGACGTGCTGGTCATGGACTTCACGCCTCCCCAGCTTGCTCCGAGAACAGCCGCCATGGATCCAAGCTCATCTTCCATCTGGATGTATATACCACCGAGTTCAGGAAGCCTGCGTGACATGCGTTCGGCAACTTCTGTCGCCGGGGTGATCGGATATCCGGCAAAAAATCGGCAACCAGCAGCCAGAGCGCCCTCGCAGCAGGCATAGTCGCCATTCATAAAATGCATCCCGGTTAATACGGCTTTATTGGCCAAGTAAACCTCCCTAAAAACTTCATGTTGTTTCTGTTGTTTCGATAGAGTATATTGCAAATTCGGGACACAGCGCTTCGCAGAAATGACAGTTGACGCATTTTGATTCATCAGTCACCGCGGGCGTATGATAACCTTTTAAGTTGAATGCCGGTGACATGCAAAGAACATTCCGCGGACAGTATTCAACGCAGAAGCCACAGCCCTTGCATCGGTCCTCAATAATAATCACCTTACCCCGGCTCGCCTTTATATTTTCCAAGTCCAGGGGTTTTCTCCAGTATTTCATACGGATTTCCTCGTTTTCAATTTACCACTCTAAGTAAACTTGAAAAGAAAATATATTATGGGAAATAAGGGTGCATGTCAATAGTGTTCTGTTGCCCTCAAAAGTTACGAGGTATGTCAGAGAATAGGATATGCTTTTACTTGACAGGAGATGTAATTTACGTCATTTCTCATATGACTACGACAAATAATCACCCTTGGAAAGGAGGGTTACCATGGATAGATATGATATATATATTGGCGGTTCTTTTCAAAAAACCGATAAAGTTTTAAAAGTTACTAACCCATATAGCAGCGAGGTCTTCGCTGAGACATATTTAGGCGGAGAGGCTGAACTTGAGACTGCAATTTTAAAAGCCCTGTCAGTGGAAAATGCCTTGAGGGTGATGGGTTCTTTTCAGCGATTTGAGATTCTCCGGCACATTGCGAATGCTATAAATCAAAAGAAGGATCATTTGTCAAAGGTGCTGGCAAAGGAGGCAGGGAAACCTTTGATGTATGCGGGGGGCGAAATTGACCGCTCAAGCCAGACCTTTCTCGTAGCAGCAGAAGAGGCAAAAAGACTCCCCAGGGAATATATCGGTCTCGACTGGACACCCGCCGGCAAAGACAAGGAAGGCATCATAAAATATTTTCCCGTTGGTTTGGTGGCAGGCATATCACCGTTTAATTTCCCGATGAATCTAGCCGCACATAAGATCGCCCCGGCAATAGCTGCAGGCTGTCCCATTATTTTAAAGCCCGCATCCGCAACCCCTTTATCCACACTGGAGCTGGCAAAAATTATCGACGAGACTTCACTGCCGAAGGGAGCGCTGTCCGTCATCCCTATGGACAGGACAACAGGGATGAAGCTTGTAACAGATGAGAGGTTCAAGCTTCTCACATTCACCGGCTCACCGGATGTGGGATGGAGGATGAAGAGAGAGGCGGGCAAAAAAAAGGTGATCCTCGAACTTGGAGGGAACGCCGGTGTCATTGTAACAGGAAGCGCCGACATTGACTTTGCCGTAAAAAGGTGCATCTTCGGCGGTTTTGCCTATTCGGGGCAGATCTGCATTCATGCCCAGCGGATATTTGTTGAAAGAAAGATTTTCAATGAATTTTTAGAGAAATTCATGGTGTCTGCGTGCAGTTTAAAATGCGGCGATGCCCTTCATCCCAAAACTCAGTTTTGCGTTATGATCGATGAACCCAATGCAAAACGGGTTGATGACTGGGTAAGAGAAGCAGTAGCGAACGGTGCGAAGCTGCTATGCGGGGGGAAAAGACAAGGTTCATTCTTTGAGCCCACCGTCCTGACAAATACAAATAGATCCATGAAGGTAAACAATCTGGAAGTCTTCGGACCGGTTGTTACTATAGAACCATACACAACTTTTCACGACGCAGTCGGCATGGTGAACGATACTAATTTTGGCCTGCAGGCAGGAGTTTTTACCCATAATATGAACGAAATAAACTACGCATTTATGAACTTGGAAGTCGGGGGTGTCATAATTAATGATGTCCCCACTTTTCGTGTGGATCACATGCCATATGGGGGGATAAAAGATTCCGGTCTGGGGAGGGAAGGTCTCAAATATGCCATTCTGGATATGATGGAGCCGAAAATACTGGTAACGGACACCCGTTAATGTTATAAACCCTGCCACTCCGGGAGCTGTATAAATTGCTGTTTAATGGAAACGACCGAAGTGGGTGTGTGTTAATCTCCATATTCAAAATGAATTTGAGATTGCTTCGGTCGTTTAGCTTCCTGTTTCTGCTATACTTCTTTATTTAGCAGACATCTTGTAGCGTTCTTCCATCATCTTTGCCAGATCGAGTCCTGTCAGGGTCTTCATCTGCTCGAAGAAGGAGTTCACCGATCCGGCCAGGTTTCCCACTAGGTGCGGAAGACCTCCGCCTCCGCCGCTCCCGCTTCCGCCGTCCACTACGGTCAGTCTTTCCACATTCAGGTTGGAAGCTATTACCTTGGACACATGTCCCACCAGCTCCGGCAGGAGCTGGATCATGAACAGGTCCTTGCTGTTCGGATGCTCCCACTGTTCACGGAGCAGCTTGAGGGC
>Ga0335071_10002559_pt1 | contig 19431 bp, 16 predicted proteins | sample Lox_Sample_15_FD_206724 | JGI IMG/M metagenome (GOLD analysis project Ga0335071, IMG submission 206724) | Soil microbial communities from Loxahatchee National Wildlife Refuge, Florida, United States - Lox_Sample_1.5 | ecosystem: Environmental > Terrestrial > Soil > Wetlands | place: USA...
CCGCTCCGCGGCGAGACGCTCGTCCTCGACGAGGTGCAGTGGGCCGAGGACGAAGAGCGCGGCTCCGCGTGGACGCGCCTCATGCTCGGCGGCGAGTACCGCCACATCCTCCTCCTCGGCGCCGTCGAGGCGCTGCCGCTCGTGCAGCACGCGTTCCCCGACGCGGAGATCCGCTTCTTCGAGCGCAAGGCGCCGCTCGACTGGCTCGGCAAGCGCGCGATCACCGGCCTCCACGCCGGAACCGTCGTCGTCGCGTTCTCGCGCCGCGCCGTGATCGGCCTCGCCGGCGAGCTGAACCAGCTCCACCCGGGCCGCGTCGCGTGCCTCTACGGCGCGATGCCGCTCGCGTCACGCCGCGTCGAGATCGACCGCTTCATCGACGGCCGCGCCGACGTCTGCACCGCGACCGACGTGCTCGGCCACGGCGTGAACCTCCCGTGCGAGACGCTGCTCTTCGCCGAGACGACGAAGTTCGACGGGAAGGAGCGCCGCGACCTCGAGCCGTGGGAGATCGCGCAGATCGCCGGCCGCGCCGGACGCTTCGGCTTTCACGAGCGCGGCCACGTCGGCGTCCTCACCGGCGTCCCGTGGTCGGACCCCGATCCGGAGCTCGTCCGCGACGCGCTCACGCCGCACGTCGAGCTGCCCGGCGGCCACCACGGCTACCGCGTCGTCGACAGCGGCCGCCTCCGCCCGCAGCTCTCCGACCTGAACGTCGCAACGGTGGACGAGCTCGAGCCCGCGCTCCACGCGTGGCGCCAGGCCGCGCTCTCGTACTGGAGCGTCGACGGCTGGCTCCAGGTCGAGTCGATCCAGCCGCTGCTCGCGCGCCTCGACGCCGTCCGCGACGCGCTCCACCACAGCCGGCGCCGCCTCGAGCTCGCCGACGTCTGGAAGCTCGTGCAGGCGCCGATCGACGAGGACGGCCTCCCGCTCCTCGGCGCGCTCGCGTGCGCGGTCGCCGGCGACCGGCCGCAACGCACGGTGATCCAGTGGATCCTCGATCCGAGCCGTCTCGCCGCCGCGTCGCTCGAGGAGGCGGAGCAGGCGGCGCGCGAGGCGTCGATCCTCCGCTGGTTCGCGCTCCAGTACCCCGGCGTCGCCGGCGTCACGATCGAGAAGGCCGCCGCGCTCGAGGAGGCGGCCGCCGCGCGGGTCGTCCGCGAGCTCCGCGCCGAGATCGACGACCCGTCGATCGGCCGCTGCCGCGTCTGCGGGTCCCGCACCGCGCCGTGGGCCTCGCTCTGCGACCGCTGCTTCATGGCCCGGGGCTACCGCTCCGGCCGCCGCTGATCGGTCCTATCCCCCGACAGGGTGTTGCCAGCCGGAAACGCGCGGCGCACCGTGAGCGCATGCCCGACCGACGCGACCCGAGCCTCGACTGGCGCGACGAGCTACGGCGGATCGCCGCCCGCCTCCCGGAGCTTCCGGCCGGAGCACGCCAGGCGGTCGAGGACGTCGTCGCCGCGTTCGCCCGCGAGGACGCGAAGGACCCGGCCCTACACTTGGCCGCATGGCTCGGGCAAAAGGCGAGAAGCTGATCGCGGACAACCGCCGCGCTCGGCACGACTACCACCTCCTCGATCGCGTCGAAGCGGGCCTCGTCCTGACCGGGACGGAGGTCAAGTCGCTGCGCGAGGGCAAGGCGACGCTGCAGCAGGCGTTCGCCGAGGTGCGCGACGGCGAGGCGTGGCTCCTCGGACTCCACGTGCCCGAGTACGGCCAGGGCAACCGCTCGAACCACGAGCCGGACCGCTCCCGGAAGCTGCTCCTCCACCGCCGCGAGATCGACAAGCTCTACGGCCAGGTGCGGGAGAAGGGCGTGACGCTCGTCCCGACGAAGCTCTACTTCAAGGACGGCCGCGTGAAGGTCGAGCTCGCGCTCGCGAAGGGCAAGGAGCTCCGCGACAAGCGCCGCGACATCGCCGAGCGCGACGCCCGCCGCCAGATCGACCGCGAGCTGAAATCGCTCCGCAGCTAGAATTCGAGCACTACACATACGGGGGCGACCTGGTTTCGACGTGGTCGATACATCCGGTTGAGTCGCAAGCCGAGGTCGCCGGTTGGCCTCGTAAATCCACCGGCACAACGCAAGTGCGAACGACAAGCAGCTCGCACTCGCTGCCTAATTCCGATTAGGTAGCGACGCCCTTCCGGGTCGGGCCCGTGGCCCGGAGGCGGCGCTAACGAACGGGCTCGGCGCCGAGGGAGAGCCATTCGCCCGGAGCGCGACACCAAAGGATGGCTAGCCCGTCGGTAGGGCGGCCGTACTCCGGCCGGCGGGCGAAGTCCAAGTACGGCCTACGCTTGTAGACGCTCAGCCGGTGCGGCTGCGGACGCGGGTTCGATTCCCGCCGCCTCCACTCGCATTGCGAGCCGGCTGTGCCGGCTCGCTCGCTTAACGGGGGAAACCATGTTTCCCCCGTTGGCCCCCTTCTTCTGGTCTCGCGGCGAGCGTGGTCGGGCCGCGCCCGCGCATGTCGGTCGCGGCGGCGGAGCGCGTGAGCGCTCGGGGACACGTCCCAGGGTCAGACCCGGGGTCGTGTCCCGCACAGGCCCCCCGATGGCGAAGTAGCCTGCCGGGGCGATGAGCCGGGTGGCGAAGCTGTTCGTGATCGACCGGAAGGGCATCAACCTGCGGCGTGGTCTGGTCGCGACCGCGGTGCTGCTGGTTCCGTTCCTCGCGCTCGCGGTGTGGGGCAGCGAGAAGTACTGGCTGAGCGTGTCGTTCGGGGCGTTGTTCGTCGGGCTGAGCGATCCCGGCGGCTCGTACCGCGTGCGCTTCAGGACGATGGCGGCGGTCGGGCTGATCGGGGGGCTCCTGACTGCGCTCGGGTTCGGGATCGGCGGCGGCCCCTGGCCGATCCTCCTCGTGATCGCGTTCTCGCTCACGTTTCTCAGCGGCCTCGCGATCAAGTTCGGCGCGCACACCTATACAGCGGCGCTGATGCTGCTCTCGTGGTTCCTCGTTGCGATCTCGGTGCCGGCGGGCGAGCACCTCAGCCCGGCCCATTCGGGCTGGTGGCAACAGGCGCTCGCTTGGCTCGTCGGCGCCGCCGGGTGGATCGCAATCACCGCGATCGCCTGGCTCCTGCGCGGGCGCAAGGCGCAGGCGTCGAACTTCCCGGAGATTCCGGCCGACGAGGGCGAACGCGCGCTGACCCGGCCCGTGATCCTGTTCAGCCTGATCAGGGCAGTCGCGATCGCAATCGCGGTGGCGATCGCATTCGGGCTCCATCTGCCGAACGCCGACTGGATGCCGATCGCGACGCTCGTCGCGATGAAGACCACCCTCGGACAGGCCGCGCTCGCGTCCGAGCAGCGCCTCGCCGGTGCGCTGATCGGAGCACTCGTGGCGACTGCGTTCCTCCTGACCGTGGACGGCCGCCACGCGTTGGAGCTCGTCATCGTCGTCGCTGCCGCCTTCGCGGCATCCTTCCGGGCCGCCAACTACGCGCTCTATTGCGCGGCGGTGGCGACGGTGGTCCTGATCGCGGAGGACATTCCCCATCCGTCGAACCTCGCGACAGAGGGCCGCCGCGTGCTCTTCACCTTCCTCGGCCTCGGGATCGGCATCGTCGTGCTGCTGCTCGCGGGGCTGCTGCAGCGCCGCACGGCGAAGGCCCCTCCGGCGGCGGCCCACGCCGACTGACGCGTGAGCGGCTTCTTCACGTCGACGAGCGCCTACGACCGGTTCATGGGGCGGTTCTCCCAGCCGCTCGGGCCGCTCTTCGCGGACTTCGCCGGCGTCGCGGCGCCGGGGCGCGCGCTCGACGTCGGTTGCGGGCCGGGCGCGCTGACGGCCGAGCTCGCGGTGCGGCTCGGCGCTGCGAACGTGGCGGCGGTCGATCCGTCGGAGGCGTTCGTCGAGGCGGCGCGCGAGCGGAATCCCGGGGTCGACGTGCGGCACGCGCCTGCGGAGGCGATTCCTTTCGCCGACGACACGTTCGACGTTGCGCTCGCGCAGCTCGTCGTCCACTTCATGGCGGACGCGGTCGCCGGTCTCCGCGAGATGGCGCGCGTGGCGCGGCCCGGCGGCGTCGTCGCCGCGTGCGTGTGGGACCACCACGGCGGGAGGGGGCCGCTGTCGCCGTTCTGGACGGCGCTCGAGGAGTTCGACCCGGCGGCCGAGAGCGAATCGGATCTCGCCGGCTCGCGCGACGGGCATCTCGGCGAGCTCTTCCGGGACGCGGGGCTTGCAGACGTGCACGAGTCGTCGCTCTCCGTCGGTGTCGAGTTCGAGAGCTTCGAGGAGTGGTGGGCGCCGTACGAGCTCGGCGTCGGCCCTGCGGGCGCATACGTCGCAACGCTCGACGACACGCGGCGCGAAGAGCTCCGCGAGCTCTGCCGCACGCGCATGCCTCAGGCGCCGTTCACGGTCACGGGGAAGGCCTGGGCTGCGCGTGGCTCGAGACCTGCAGCGCCTTCGTGAATGCGCCCCTGAACGGGCCCGCGAGCTGCGCGGAGTAGAGGCCGGTGAGATGGCTGTTGTCCATCCAGACGATCGTTCGTCCGACGACGGCCGGGCACTGCCGCCGGTAGCACACGAACCCTCGGGTCGGAAGGAAGCCGATGTCGAGCCGTTTCGTCTCGCGCGCGACCGTGTCGTAGGCGGTGAGCGAGGAAGGCGGCCACGTCGTCATGCAGCTCGCGAGACTCGCGTGCGGCCGGGAGACACAAGGCCTCGGGTCGAACGCCGGGCCCTCCGGGTCCCCGACGACGACGAGGCGGCCGAGCGGCCTGAGCGCGCGCGCCGTCGCGATCAGACCCGTGGTTGCGGATCGCGTCTCGGACGAGGGCCGCTCGCCGATGCTGCCGGTGAGCAGCGTCGCCGTCGGATGAAGGCGCCGGATCTGCTCGAGCGCCCACCGGTGCCACTCCCCGCAGACGCCGCCGTTCTGCGGCGGGATCCACTTCCCGGGAGTGCAGCCGAAGCGGATGAGAGGAACGACGGCCCAGTCGTCGCGACGGGCCATGACGAGGATCGCCGGCAGCCACATGAACGCGTGCGAGTCTCCGAAGACCACGAGCAGCTTCTTGCTCGACGGCCGGCCGACACGGCAGATCTTGCTCATCGTCTTCGTGCTCGAGTCGTGCGAGAAGCAGTCGGGTGGAATCCGGTACCGGCGCGGGAACATCCGGATGGTCGGGATCGCCTGGGCGAGCGGATGAGGGATCGGCGCTCCGTCTCGTGCCGCGTCGACGGCGCGGACGACCGACGGGAGCGCGGGCGGCGATTGCGCACGACTCGTCGCAGCGAGCGTGGATACGCAAGCGACGAGAGCGAGGGCCAGCGCCGCGACGCGGCGGCTCCTTCCCATGACGAGAGCATCTCGGCACGACCGCGTCACGGCAAGCGTCGTTTCTACCGATGCCGCGCGGTGCCATGGCCGGGGCCGCGCGCGCTCCCGCTGGGTGCTCGTCGCGATCAGGGCGTTTCTCCTCGGCGGACTGGCGGTCGAGCTCCTGTCCCGGTTCGACGTGCTCGGCGGCTCGTCCGGCTCGACCGCCACCGAGGGATCCGGCGTCGCGGCGACCGCTCGTCGTGGCGGTGACCAAGATGCTCCCCGAACCGCTCACGAGTGCGCGCACGTCGCTCGCGACGAGCTGTGTGAAGCGCACGAGTCCGGACGAAGAGCGTCACCGGAAGCGGGGCGATCACCGGAGGCCAGGCGCGTGTCGCCGCGCTGTTGCGATGATCGGCCATCGCGACCAGCTCACTCGTCTCCGTTCTGCTCCCGGTTCGCGACGGCGAGGCGTTCCTCGACGACGCGCTGCGGTCGATCGCGGAGCAGACGCACGAGAACCTCGAGGTCGTCGTCGTCGACGACGGGTCGCGCGACGCGTCCGGGGACATCGCCCGGGACTGGGCCGTGCACGACGCGCGGTTTCGCGTCGTGCGACAGGAGCCGCTCGGCTTTGTCGCAGCCTCGCAGCGCGGGTGCGCCGAGGCGCGCGGCGGCTATGTCGCGGCGATGGGCGCCGACGACGTCGCGCGGCCGCGGCGGCTCGAGCTGCAGCTCGCGGTGCTGCAGGACGAGGGCCTCGACGCGTGCGGCGGCGGCGTCTCGTACTTCCCCGACGCGACGGACGGGCTGCGGCGGTACGAGCGGTGGCTCAACTCGCTGACGACCGTCGAGGCGGCGGCGCGCGACCTCTTCGTCGAGTGCCCGATCGGGCATCCGACGCTGTTCGCGCGCGCGGGTGCGATCTCGTATCGCGCGGTCGACTGGCCCGAGGACTACGACCTCGTGCTGCGCCTCTGGGCCGCGGGCGGGCGGTTCCGCAACCTCGACGAGGTGGTGCTCGACTGGCGCGACCATCCCGCACGCCTCGCGCGCACGGACGAGCGCTACTCGCTGACCGCGTTCGCGCGCTGCAAGGTGCACTACCTCCGCGGGCACGTGCTGCGCGGCCGGCCGGCGGTCGTGTGGGGCTCGGGCCCGGTCGGGAAGCTCCACGCGCGGGCACTGCTCGACGCCGGCGTCGCGGTCTCCGCGTTCGTCGACGTCGACCCGCGGAAGATCGGGAAGCGGATCTACGGGATCCCGGTTCGTGCGCACGACGACGGCCCCCGCGACGGCGTCGTCCTCGGCGCGGTCGCGGGCGAGGAGGGCCGGGCGCGGCTCCGCGGGCTGGCGCGCGAGCAAGGCCGGCGCGAGGGCGACGACTTCGTCGTCGTCGCGTAGTCGCGACCCTGCGAACATCTGTACGCGGCCCGGGTTGACACTTGCCAGCGCCCGGACGATGTGCCAGTTTGAGCCGGTCCGGCTGGACGAGGGCAGGAGTTCGGGGTGATCTGGAGCTGCGGTGTCGTTCGTCGTGCGGTCGTCACGCTCGCTGCGGCCGTTCTCGCCGCGTGCGTCGTCTCGCCCGCCCTCGCGGCTGCGCGCTCGAGCCAGACCGCCGGATCGGGCCTCTGGCTCGTCACCGCGACCGGCCGCATCGTGGCGCTCGGCGGCGCGCCGTCGCTCTCCGCGCCGGTCGCGTGGACGCGGCAGCACGTCGTCGTCGCGGCCGCGGGGACGCCGTCGGGGAACGGCCTGTGGCTCCTCGCCGTCGACGGGAGCGTGCAGCCGGTCGGCGACGCCTCCTCGTTCGGACCGGTTCCCGTCCCGACGAGCGCTGCCCGGCGGGCGGTCGGCATCGCGGCGACGCCGGACGGCGGCGGCTACCTCGTCGCCTACGCGGACGGAAAGGTCGCGGCCGCGGGCGACGCGGTCGCACGCGGGAACGCGAGCCCTCCGGCCGGGGTGCTCCACGGGATCGCCGCGATCGCGATCACGCCGACGGGGAACGGCTACTGGCTCGTCGGCACGGACGGGCACGTGTACCCGTTCGGCGACGCGCCGGCACTCGGGCAGCCGCCCGCGCGGCTCCTGGACGTCGCGACCGCGGTCGCGACGACGCCGACGGGCCGCGGGCTCTGGATCGGGTTCGCCGACGGGCACGTCGCGACGCTCGGCGACGCCGCCGCACTCGCTCGGACCGGCCGCGCGCTCGTCGGCCCGCTCTCCGCGCTCGCGCCGACGGCGAGCGGCGCCGGCCTCTGGCTCGCCGGTCTCGCCGGCAGCGTCGAGGCGCGCGGCGACGCAGCGGCGGTCGCTCAGTCCGGGATCGTCCTCCCGGTCGTCGCTGCGGTCGCCTCCGCACCGACGGGGACGCTGACCGTGAACGTGTCCGAGCTGCCGGCGGGTGCGTCCGGAGCGGTGACGGTTGCCGGGGGCGGTACGCAGTTCGAACTGCACACCACGGACACGCTCCGGCTGAGTCCGGGCGACTACGACGTCACCGCAGACACGGTACGCGTGGGCACGACGACGTATCGGGCGAATGTCACGGGCAGCCCGGCATCGATTCCTGCCGGCGGCGACGTGGCGGCGACCGCCGACTACGTCTGGATGATTCCCGACACGACGAAGGACATTCCGGCGGGCGCGGTCGAGACGGCCTCCGGCGATCCGACGACCGGCCTGACGCTCACCCTCGACGCTGCGACCGCGCCGTCGCTCGCGGTCGGGAACGTCGTCGTGATCGGGTTCACCGACGCGACGCCCAACGGCTGGATCGGCAAGGTCGCGTCGTTGTCGGCGAGCGGAGGCGCCCTCATCGCGTCGACGGTCCCGGCCTCCGTGGAGGATGCGTTCCCCCGCGGCCAGATCGACGTCGACTTCGGCTCGGACGGCGGCACGACGGTCGACGGGTCGGCCGTGCGCAGGACTCAGGCTCATGCCGACGACAGTCAGGACGAGACGTTCGCCGAGCGATTCCTGGAGAGCCTGACGTGCGGCGGCACCGCGAACGTCAGCGGCGGCATCACCGTCACGAGGGACATCCACCTCCAAGCGTCATGGAGCATCCTTCACGCCTCCTTCAGCGCCGGTCTGCATGCGTTCGTCGAGACGCAGGCTCACGCCCGCTTCGATGCGAGCGCGGCGGCCGGATGCACGCTCGCCCCGACGCCGTTTGCAGAGCTCCCGCCCATCAGGGTCCAAGCAGGTGAGGTTCCGCTCGTGCTGATGTTCGGGCTCGACGTGAGCGCGGGGATCGACGCACATGCAGCCGTCTCGGCCGGTGCAACCGCAACGGAGCTGATGAGCCTGAACGACACCTGGAGCACCTCCGACGGGCACCACTTCGACAACGACATTCGCCCGCCGCAGTTCGTCGCCGCCCCGGCCCCGACCCTCGATGCGGACGCCGAAGCCTGGGTCAAGGTCGGCCCGCGGGCGACCTTGCTCATCGGCGGCGTCGCAGGCCCGTACGTCGACGTGGACGCCGGTCTCAAGCTCGGCGCGAGCACGGCGGCGACGCCGTGGTGGACGCTCGACGGGACGCTCGACGCCGACATCGGGCTGTCGTTCCTCGGGATCTTCGACGTCGCGCAGATCGACCCGTGGCACGAGGACTTCCCGCTGCTCCAGGCGAGCGGCCCGCCGCCCGACAACGGCGGCGACGGAGGCGGCACCGGCGGCGGCGGCACCGGCGGCGGCGACGGCAACCCGCCGCCGACGCCGGCCACCTGCGACGCCTCGGGGGCGCCCTTCCCGCTCATGCCGGGCGACGACGTGCCGGTCGAGGGACACGACTTCCAGCCGAACGAGACCGTCGACCTCGCGCTCGACGACGCAAGCGGCAGGAGCCTCGGGACGGCGACGACCGATGCCGACGGCAACTTCTCCACGACGGTGACGCTGCCGGCTGACGCGACGGCGTCCGACGCGGCGATCGTCGGGACGGTCGCCGGCGGCGGCGACCGATGCAGCGCGCCGATCGACGTCTACACGGGGCCGCCGCCCGGTTGGTCGCAGTCGGGGTCCGACGCCGGCTCGTATGCCTCCACGCTCGCGTCCGAGCCGCGCACGGTCGACCAGCTGACTCCGGCGTCGCCGAGCTGGCCGCATCTCTCGTCGAACGTCCTGCCGGGCGACGTCGTCTTCGCCGTGACCACCAGGGGAGGCTCGCTCGGGACGGTCGTCGACACCGAGGGGCCGACGATCGTCTCCTACGCGGTCGTGACGGGGGACGGGTCGGGGATCGACCTCGGCGGGCTCGGCCCGAGCGCGGTGGTGACGGTCGTCCGCAACATCGACCCGAACGACCCGGTCGCCGGCCACACGGTCGGTGCCGCGCGATCGGCTCCCCCTCTCTTCTACACGACGCCGTTCTACTACACGTTCGACGACGCGGCCGACTGCCCGTACGGCGTCGGGCCGCCGTGCACCATCAGCGCCGACCCGAAGGTGATCGGGGACGACCTCTGGGCGACACCGCCGGTCGACGTCACGGCCGGGCAGGGCCTGCTCGGGTTCGAGGCGATCGAGAACGACTCGCAGGCGCTCGCGTACGCGACGTGCGGGTCACTGCCGGTCGTGTCGTGCCCGTACCCGGCTCAGGGCAACTACAGCGGCTGGCTCCTGCTGGGCGACACGGCGTCTTCCTCCGGCACGGGGAGCTCCGACCCGACCGGCGTCGACGAGACGGTTGCCGGCCCGAACGGCGAACCCGCGGGCGACTCGGCGACCGCGAAGGGCTACATCGACAGCGCGATCCTCTGCAACCCGCACGGCTCGTACCCCGTCGAGCTGGGGATCCAGGTCGCCCAGGACTCGCTCGCGCCGTGCCAGGCATGGGCGGACTCGCCGCTCTCGCTCGGCCTGCTCGTGCTGAATCCACGGCCGGGCCCGAGCACCGACGACGACGTGCCTCCGACGACGCCGCTCGGCATCACCGTGGACGTCGAGGCCACGAGCGTCACGCTCAACTGGGAGCCGTCGATCGACAACACCGGCGTCGTCGGGTACGCGATCTTCCGCGACGGAACGTGGATCGCGACGGTCACCGGCACGTCGTACACCGACACCCGCGTCGATCCGTTCAGCTCCCACCACTACGCCGTCGTCGCGATCGACGGCTTCGGGAACTCGTCCGGCGGCGCCACCGAGGACGTCGTCACGCAGGTCACCGGCGGCGGTGGCGGCGGCGGCACGCCGGGCGCGTAGCCCGATCCGCCTAGCGCTTCGCGAACCTCCAGGCGCAGCTCTTCGTCACGGTCGCGGCGCCCGGCTGGAACGGCCCGAACGACCCGTGCACCGTCGTCGTCGGCATCGAGCCGGAGACGCTCGTCGCCGTTCCGCGCGCGACGATCGGCGGGAGCTGCGTCTCGAACGCCTCGAGGTCGACCGGGCCCGGGTTCTGCGCGACGCCGCCGACCGTCTGCTTCTGCGTCCCGGTGATGCCGTGCGCCACGCGGAGCTGCGCGTTCGCCTGCCCGATCACGAGCTTCCGGTCCGACGCGCGGACGACGAACTGGAACTGCCCCGCCGCGGACGCGTTCACGTTCCACGTGATGTCGCGCGTCTGGTCGCCCTGCGCCACGTGCGACGAGCCGCTGCCCGTGTCCGTCCAGTGCGACGGGACGAGCCGGAACGCGCCGCGGGTCGTCGTCGGCCCGGCGACCTGCCAGCGCTGCGTCTCCGAGTGCTCGTAGCCGGGCCCGGTCACCGAGATCGTGCAGGACGCGGAGCCGGACCACTTCGGCGACGAGGCGGCGGAGGCCGGCGCGCCGGCGAGCGTCAGGGCGGCGGCGACGAGCAGGGCGGCGCGAGGCACCGCCGGAGTCTCGCATGCGGCGCTAGCCGACGGTCGCGACGAGCAGCGTCTCTGCGCCCTCGACGCGGACGGTCGCGCGTCCGAGGATCCGCTGCAGCAGGCCGAGAGCCGGACGGTTCGAGGTCTGCACCCACGCGTCGACGCGTCTGATCCCCGCGGCACGGGCGTCGGCGAGGAGGAGCTCGACGAGGAGCGATCCGATCCCGCGGCCCTGGTAGTCGTCGGCGACCTCGAAGGCGATCTCGCCCGCCGTGCGGTCGGAGGCGTCGCGCACGAGCCGCGCCATCCCGGCCGGCAGCGGGTCGCCCTCCACGTGGGCGACGAGGACGTGGCTGTCGGGGCCGACCTGCGCGAGGTACGCGAGCTCGCGGGAGGTCAGCCGCGGCTTCGCGGCGTGGTAGCGGCGTTCGCGGGAGGCCGGGCTCATCCGGTCGAACAGCGCGGCGACGGTGGCGGTGTCGCCGTCGGCGAGCGGGCGGACGGTGACGGTCTTGCCGAGCGAGCGGTTGTCGAAGATCTGTGTGTGCATGCGCCGCACTCTCGCGCGCGCGGCGCCTGACGGCTTCGCCTCGACCGGCCATCTTGCGATGGCCGGAACGGGCCATTCGCTCCTAGATCAGCCCGGCGCGCGCGGCCGCCGCGGCAGCCGCGGAGCGGGAGTGGAGCCCGAGCTTGCGCCGGATGTTCGCGACGTGGCGGTGGACGGTGTGCGGGCTCAGAACGAGCCGCTCGGCGATGTCGGCGTCGCTCAGCCCCTCGGCGACGAGACGGAGCACCTCGCGCTCGCGCTCGCTCAGCTCGCCGACGCCGTCGGGCGCGGCGTCCCGCGCCGGCTCCGGGACGGCGAGGAACCCGGCGACGGCGCGCACGGAGTCGCCGACGTCGCCGTGCCACGGAAGGTGGGCGTCCCCCGGGATCCCGACGAACTCGGCGCCGGCGACGAGGCCCGCGACCTCCCGGCCCGCGCGCGCGGGGATCGCCCGGTCGCTCTCGCGATGGACGACGAGCGTCGCGGCGCCCATCGCCGCGAGCGCGTCGCGCACGTCGTACTCGAAGACGAGGCGCAGGAGCTCCGCCGCCGTCTCCGGCGTCGCGGCGGCACGCTGGTACGCGGCCATTGCGCGGCGTCGTTCCGGCGGGACGTTCGGCGTGAAGACGTCGACGAGCATCTGGCTGCCGAGCCCCCACGCGGAGCGCACGATCTCGACCATCGCGGCGAGCGCGTCGGGGCGCCCGAGCGCGCGGCCGTTCGCATACGCGCCGTACAGCGCGACACGGTCGACGAGCTCGGGATGCCGCACGCTGAAGACCGCGGACGCGCACGCGCCGCACGAGATGCCGAAGAGGCAGAGCGACGCCGGCTCGAGCGCGTCGACCACCGTCTCGAGCTGCGCGACCTCGTAGTCGAGCGTCAGCGTGTCCGCGGGCCGCTCCCGGTCGGACAGGCCGGTGCCGAGACGGTCGTACCGCACGACGCGATAGCGGCGCGCGAGCGCCTCGACGAAGGAGCGGAAGCCCGGGTCCCGCCAGTCCTCGACGAGGTGGCTCACCCACCACGACGGCATCACGAGCAGCGGCCCGTCGCCGACCGTCGCGAAGGCGATCCGCCGCCCGTCGAGCTCGACGAAACCCGTCTGCTGCTCCACCGCGTCCAGACTACGCCGTAGGCTCACCCCGTGGCCTGGCTGCTCCCCGTGATCGCCGTGACGGTGCTGCTCTACGCGGCCGTGTCGCGGAAGCTCGAGGGGACGTCGATCACCGCGGCGATGGTCTTCACCGGCGCCGGGCTCCTCGTCGGCGCGAAGACGCTCGGGCTCGTCGACCCGACGCCTGCCGGCGAGACGGTGAAGCTGCTCGCCGAGGCGACGCTCGCGGTCGTCCTCTTCGGCGACGCGGCGCGGATCGACCTCCGCGCGCTCCGCGGCGAGTACAAGGTGCCGGCGCGCCTGCTCGGGATCGGGCTGCCGCTGACGATCGCCGCGGGCTTCGGCGTCGCGCTCGTCGCGTTCGGGTCGCTCGGCTGGCCGGAGGCGCTCGTGCTCGCCGTGATCCTCGCGCCGACGGACGCGGCGCTCGGGCAGACGGTCGTGACGCTCCCGAGCCTCCCGTCGCGCATCCGGCAGGGGCTGAACGTCGAGAGCGGGCTCAACGACGGTCTCTGCGTGCCGGTGTTCGCGATCGCGGTCGCCGTCGCGTCGACCGAGGCGGGGCTGATCGGCGAGCAGCACGCCGTGACGCTCCTCGTCGAGGAGATCGGCTACGGCCTCCTCGTCGGCGCGGCGGCCGGCGCGGCCGCGGCGGTGGTCGTCGTCCTCGCCGGCGCGCGCGGGTGGGTCGAGCCGACGTGGCTCCAGGTCGTCCCGGTCGCCGGCGCGGTGCTCGCGTACACGGCGGCGGACGCGGTCGGCGGGTCGGGCTTCATCGCCGCGTTCGTCGGCGGGATGGTGTTCGGCGGGGTGCGTCGCCGGATCGGCGGCGAGGTCGGCTACCTCGTGGAGGAGCTCGGCGGGCTGCTCGCGGCGGCGACGTTCGTCGTCTTCGGCGGCGCGCTGCTCGGGCCGGCGCTCGGCGACGTCACGTGGGCGGTCGGGATCTACGCCGTGCTCAGCCTCACCGTCGTCCGGATGGTCCCCGTCGCGATCGCGATGCTCGGCACGCACGCGCGGCCGCCGACCGTCGCGTTCCTCGGCTGGTTCGGGCCGCGCGGGCTCGCGTCGATCGTCTTCGCGATCCTCCTCGTCGAGGAAGAGGGCGATCTCCCGCACGAGGGCGTCGTCCTCACGACCGTCTTCGTCACGATCGGGCTCTCGGTGCTCGCCCACGGCGTCACCGCGGCGCCGCTCGCACGCCGCTACGCGGGCTGGTTCTCGACGCACCCGCGCGCCGACGAGCTTCGCGTCGAGGCGGGCGAGGTGCACCAGCCCCGCTGGCGCTCGTCGCGCGTCTAGGTCGTCGCGTTCCGCTGTTCCCAGCGCTTCTGCGACATCCGCCCCGAGTACGACAGGAGGTCGAGGAAGACGCCGAGCGCGACGGCGATCCAGCTCGCGCCGTGCACGCCGCCCGGGCTCCACACGATGACGTACATCAGCGTCGTCCACGGGAAGAAGATCAACCCGAGGAGCGGCCACCACCAGTGCGCGAACGCGTGCTGGATCCGGTGGCCGAAGATCCACTCGACCGCGAGCACGAAGCGCGGCCCGATCGCGAAGAGGGCGAGGAGGAAGCAGCACACGCCGCCATTCTCCACGATCTCGGCCCTCTGGTAGAGTACGACCGTTCGTACTAACTAACGCCAGGGGTGGTAGGCATGGCAGGCATAGCTCCGATCATCGTCCTCGTCTCGTCCGAGACGGCCGTGCTCGAGGCGCTCGAGCGCGACCTCGACCGGCGGTTCGGGAACGACACGCGCATCCTCGCGGCGGGCGGGCCGGCGGCCGGGCTCGAGCGGCTCGAGGAGCTCGCGGCCGGCGGCGAGCCGGTCGCGCTCGTGATCGCCGACTGGCAGATGGACGAGATGGCCGGCGTGAGCTTCCTCGCCGGCGCGCACGCGCTGCATCCGCTCGCGAAGCGGATCCTCCTCGTCGAGCGCAACTACACGTCGACGAACCCGATCGTCCCGGCGATGATGCTCGGCCAGATCGACTACCACCTCGTGAAGCCGTGGTTCCCGGAGAGCGGGCTCTACCCGGCGGTGAGCGACTTCCTTGCGGCGTGGGTGCGGTCCGACCCGACGCGGTTCGCGATGTTCCGCATCGTCGCGCCGGCGCACAGCGCGCGCGCACACACGATCCGCGACCTGCTGACGCGGTTCAGCACGCCGTTCGCGTTCCACGCCGCGGAGTCGCCCGAGGGCGCGGCGCTGCTCCACGAGGCGGGCATGATCGGCTCGCGGCTGCCGACCGTCGTGCGGCACGACGGGCGCGTGCTCGTCGACCCGACGGACGGCGAGATCGTCGAGGCGCTCGGCGGCGGGACGACGCAGCTCGGCATCGACGTCTACGACGTCGCGATCGTCGGCGCGGGGCCCGCCGGCCTCTCCGCCGCCGTCTATGCCGCGTCGGAGGGGCTCGAGACGATCGTGCTCGAGCGGCTCGTCTCGGGCGGACAGGCGGGATCGGCCTCGCGGATCCGGAACGTCCCCGGCTTCACGTGGGGCATCGGCGGCAACGACCTGACGTACCGCGCGTGCGAGCAGGCGTGGCTCATGGGCGCGAACCTCGTCTTCGCGCAGCAGGTCACGGAGCTCGACACCGCGGGGCCGCATCACGTCGTGCGGCTCGCCGACGGCGGGACCGTCGCGGCGCGGACGGTGCTGCTCGCGAGCGGCGTCGCGTGGCGGCGGCTCGGGATCCCGAAGCTCGAGGAGCTCGTCGGCGCCGGCGTCTTCTACGGCGCCGCGGCGAGCGAGGCGCGCGCGATGCGCGGGCGGCACGTCGCGATCGTCGGCGCCGGCAACTCGGCCGGCCAGGCCGCGGTGCATCTCGCGCGCTACGCGGAGAACGTGACGGTGCTCGTGCGCGGCGACTCGCTCGAGAAGAGCATGTCGGAGTACCTCATCCTCGAGCTCGGTGCGACGCCGAACGTCACCGTGCGGCTCGGGGTCGAGGTCGTCGACGGCGAGGGCGACGAGCAGCTCCAGGCCGTCGTCGTCCGCGACCGGGAGACCGGCGAGCTCGAGCGGATCGCGGCGGCAGGGCTCTTCGTGATGATCGGCGCCGAGCCGCGGACGGAGTGGCTGGACGGCGTCGTCGAGCGCGACGACCGCGGCTTCATCCTCACCGGCGACGACGTCGAGGGCGACGACGGGGAGCGCGACGCCGCGCTGCTCGAGACGAGCGTCCCGGGCGTCTTCGCGATCGGCGACGTGCGCCACGGCTCGGTCAAGCGCGTGACGACCGCGATGGGGGAGGGCGCGACGGCGGTGCATCTCGTCCACCGCCACCTCGAGCGCGAGCGCGCCGCGGCGGGCTAGCGCCTCAGGCGCCGGACGATCGTCGCGACGGTCGCCGCGGTCATCGCGGCGGCGGCGGCGCCGGCGACGACGCCGGCGACCTTCTTCTTGCTCTCGACGCCTGCGCGCAGGTCGCCGAGCGCGGTCACGAGCTGCTCGCGCTCGGTCGCGATCTCGCCGCGGATCTCGGCGTCGGTGCGGCGCGGCTCATCCGGCACGGCTGCTCCTGAGCGCCTGCTTCGTGAGCTCGAACTCGGCGATCGCCTGCTCCGGCTTCATCGGCGTCGCGCGCTTGAACAGCGTCCGCGCGACCATCACGAGGAGCACGAGGAGCAGGACGAGGGCGACGAACACGATCACGAGCGCGAGCCACCAGTCGACGACGAGCGCGAGCGCGGCGGCGATCGCCGCGAGCCCGAAGCCGATCGCGAACGGGAGGAAGAGGATCGCCGCGACGACGAGCCCCGCGCCCGCAGCGAACGTCGCGCCCTTCTGCTGCAGCTCGTACCGCGCGAGCTCCTTCTCGAGCTCGGCGAGCGAACGGAAATGCGCGACGACGCGCTTCGCGGAGTCGACGATGCCTTCGGCCATCGCCTGGACGATAGACGAGGTCGGTCACGCCCCGCGCTCGGCGAGCTCGCCGAGCCGCCGGTCCGCGGCCTGGAGCTGGGCGCGGATCGCGGCGATCTCCTCGTCGAGCGGCGTCGCGTCGGTTGCCTTCTCCGGCGACCGGTCGAGGTGGAAGAGCGACGCGAGGGAGCCTGCGAGGATCCCGAGCACGGCGACGCCCGTCAGCATGATCGCGACGCCGGCGAGCCGTCCCGCCGTCGTCTTCGGGACGATGTCGCCGTAGCCGACGGTCGTCAGCGTGACGATACCCCACCAGAACGCGTCGCCGATCGTCGCGAAGCCGGGATTCGTCTTGTGCTCGGCCTCGTACGCGGCGAGCGAGCAGACGGTGAGGACGAGCGCGGCGACCGTGGTGACCTTCCCGAGCCGGACGGCAAACCGCCGCAGGCCGCGGGTGGCGAGCAGGACGCGCACGACGCGCGCCAGGCGCGCGAGCAGGAGGATCGCCGCGTAGCCGCTCGCGCCGGGGAAGACGTAGTACGGGAACGTGAGGACGACGATCGCGATGTCGACCCGTCCGTCGCGCAGGTGGAAGTAGTTCGGGACGATGCGACGCCGCACGACGAGGTCGACCACGAAGACGAGCCACGAGCCGAAGCCGATCGCGATCTCCACCCACTTGCTCTCGGGCGACGTGATGAAGAGCGGGACGAGCGCCGCGAGCAGGATCGGGATGTTGAACTTCGCCCGCCAGCGGTCGAGCGCCTCCGACTGTGCGGTGTGCATGGACATCCGTCGGATTTTCGTTTTCGCAAAGCACAACCCTTCCGGACCGCTCCGTAGTTTCGGGCAAGCGGCGCGCTCGCTTTCGCCGATGCCGCCGGCCGGCGCGGCGGCGATGCTCGACCCTGCGAAGGTCCGACCCGGGAGCCGCTCGCCATCCTGGCTCGGGCGTGGCCTCCGTGGCAGGAGGTGAGTGCGATGACACTCAGGCAGGGGGTTCTCGCCTCCGTCGCGCTCGTCGCCGCCCTGGCCCTCGGAGCCGCAACGTCGCACGCGGCCCGGAGCGGGCCGACGGCGGTTGCGGCGAACTCGGCGAGCTACACCGATCAGGTCGGCGACGCCACCGGCGGTGCGCCGGACATCAGCGGCATCACCGTGACGAGCGACGCGACCGGGATCGTCACGTTCACCGTCACGACGGGCGGGTTCGGCTCGCCCACCGACGTCGAGGTCAACCTCGACACCGACCGGAACAGTGCGACGGGCGACCAGGACGGCACGGAGGTGTCCCTGGCGGCGATGAAGATCGGGTCGATGGTCGTGCCCGGCGAGGTGAAGTGGGTCAACGGCGCCTGGACCGAGGTGCCGATGCCGCCGAGCTTCACGGTCAAGATCGACGGCTCGGTCGCGACGCTGACGGCCGCCGCGAGCGACCTTGGCGTCACGACCGGGTTCTCGTTCTGGGTCGGCACGTACCTGTACGACACCAGCACCGGCAAGACGGCCGGCATGGACGACGCTCCGAACGGATCCGGTGTGTGGGCGTTCGACCTGAACGCGCCGACGAAGACGTCGACGGTGCAGGCGGTCTACAGGGCCGTGATCGGGCCGGCGGTCGCGGTGCCGGCGCGGGCTACAGCGGGGAAGCGTCTCACCGTGACGTTCGCGCTGTCGCGCTCCGACAACGGCCGGCCGCTCACGGGCGGGACGATGTCGTGCACGCCGACGATCGACGGGAAGCTCGTCGCGCACACCGACTCGATGAGCAACGGCACTGCGCGGCTCTCGCTCGTCGTGCCGAAGAACGCGAAGGGGAAGACGCTGAAGGTGAAGCTCACCGTCACAGCCGGAGGATCGACCGTGACGAAGTCCGCGAGCTTCCACATCGGCTGATCGGCGGGCGGCTCCGGCCTCGCCTCCCGCGGGGCCGGAGCCGTTCTACGAGACGCGGAAGTACGGCCAGCCCGAGAGCCACGCGCGCAGCATCCGGCCGCCGACCTCCGTGTCGAAGCGCAGCGTCTCCGGATTGCCGGGGTCATCGCCGACGCGGTAGACGTCGCCGTCGAGGACGAGCGGCGCCTCGTCGTCGAAGCCGTCCGGCGCCGAGCTGAACACGAGCCACGGCTTCCCGCCGCGGTCGAGCACGGCGAAGTTCGTCGTCCACGGATTGTGCGAGCGGTAGGTGCCCGCGATCGGCGACCACCGCGCGGGCTCGGGATCCGTCACAGGACCGGAGCCCGGCGCCTCGCCGCGAAGGCCGATCGCCATCCGCGCAAGGCGCATCGGGGCGGCGCCGTAGCCGTTCTGGAGCACGATCGCGCCGAGGCCCGCGTCGACGTCGACCTGGAGGCCCGCGAGGTAGCCGACCATCCCCCCGCCGTGGCCGATGATGCGGCGTCCCTCGAGCTCGCGGATCAGCAACCCGTAGCCGTACGCGGCGGTATCGGTGACGCGCGCGTGCCCGGCGCTCATCCGTGCGAACGCATCGGCGCCGAGCAGCGGCTCGCCGCCGCGCAGGAGCATGCGCGCGAACGCGCACATGTCGCGCGCGTTCGAGGCGATCGAGCCGTCGGCGGTCGCCGTCTCGAGCCACGTCGCCGGGACGAGCTCCGCCTCGCCGGGCACGGCGACGACGTCGTCGTGGAGGTAGTCGTAGCCGACGGCGAGGCGGCGGCGGATCTCGTTCGTGATCGCGGGCTCGGTCGCCGTCATCCCGAGCGGGTCGAGGATCCGCGCACGCAGCAGCTCCGGGTAGCTCGTGTCCGTGACCGCTTCGAGCACGAGCCCGAGCGCCT
>Ga0335071_10002560_pt1 | contig 19422 bp, 14 predicted proteins | sample Lox_Sample_15_FD_206724 | JGI IMG/M metagenome (GOLD analysis project Ga0335071, IMG submission 206724) | Soil microbial communities from Loxahatchee National Wildlife Refuge, Florida, United States - Lox_Sample_1.5 | ecosystem: Environmental > Terrestrial > Soil > Wetlands | place: USA...
TCCCTGACCCATGCCTCTACGCGAGACCACCCGTAAAGCGGACAGTTCACTTGCTCTCGGGAGCGGACAGATCATGTGCTCCCTACAGCTCGCCCGCGTGCCCCTTGACGCTGCCGGGAGGCCCCGCTAGCATGTCGCGCGAGCTCATCGGACCGCGAGGATCGGCCGGAGTGTCCGCGGGACCGCCAAAGGCAGGTGACGACGTGGGACGCTATCGGCTCGGCATCGACATCGGCGGCACCTTCACCGACTTCAGCCTGCTCGACGAAGCCACGGGCGAGCTCGCCAGCTTCAAGTCGCCCACCGTGCCCGGCGATCCCGGCCGTGGCGTCCTCGATGGGGTGCGCGCGCTCGTGCGCGAGCGGGGCTTCGACCCCGGCGCCATCGACTATCTCGTCCACGGCACGACCATCGCCATCAACACCGTCATCCAGCGCAACGGCGCCTCCTTGGGTCTTCTGCTCACGGCGGGCTTCGGCGACCTGCTCGAGATCCAGCGGCTCCGGCTCGCCAGCCCGGTGAACTTCACGGCCACGCGGCCGCTCCCGCTCATCCCGCGCTACCGCGTGGGCGAAGTGACGGAGCGCATCCTCGCGGATGGGACCGTCGACACCGCGCTCGACCATGCCGAGCTCCTGCGCGAGGCGGCAAGGCTCCTGGAGCGCGAGGGCGCCGAGGCCCTCGTGATCTCGTTCGTGAATGCGTATCGGACCCCCGCGCACGAGCTGGAGGCGCGCAAGGTGCTTGCGGAGCGCTTCCCCGGCGTGCATGTCACCTGCTCGCACGAGGTCTGGCCGCAGATCCGCGAGTACGAGCGCACGATGGTGGCGATCCTCTCCGCCTACGTGCGGCCCCGCGTGGACCAGTACCTGGGCCGGCTCGAGCGGGAGCTGGGCGGCGCCGGCGTGCGGGTCCCGCTCTACATCACCAAGTCGAACGGCGGCGTCACCACCGCCCGCGATGCGCGCCAGGCCACGGCGGAGACGATGCTCTCCGGCCCCGCGTCGGGTGTGATCGGAGCCACGTCCGTCTGCGTCCGCGCCGGCTACCGGGACCTGATCACCTTCGACATGGGCGGCACCAGCGCGGACATCGCGCTCGTCAGAAACGGGCGGCCCGTGTACTCGACCGACGAGACCGTGGGCGACTTCCCGATCGTGATGCCGGTCGTCGGCGTCTCGTCCATCGGCGCGGGCGGCGGATCCATCGCGTGGATAGACTCCGTGGGCGTGCTCAAGGTCGGGCCGCAGAGCGCGGGCGCCGATCCGGGGCCGGCGTGCTACGGGCGCGGGGCGAAGGCGCCGGCGCTCTCCGACGCCTTCCTCCTGTGCGGCTTCCTCAACCCCGACAACTTCGTGGGCGGCCGTCTCCGGCTCCATCCCGACAAGGCCGCCCTCGCCATGCAGCCGCTCGGCGAGGCCCTCGGACTCGACGTGGACGCCACGGCGGAGGCCGTGATCGAGGTGGCCACGTCGAACATGTACGTGGCCTTCTCCAACGTGCTGGCCCGCCACGGCCTCGATCCGCGCGACTTCGCGCTCGTCGCCTTCGGCGGCGCCGGCCCCGTGGAGGCCTGCTTCCTCGCCGAGGAGTTCCACATCCCTCGCGTCATCGTGCCGCCGTCTCCCGGCACGCTCTGTGCGCAGGGCGCCATGACCGCCGATCTCAAGAGCGACTACGTGAAGACGATCCACCGCAAGCTCTCCACGATCCCGGGCACGCTGCTCACCGCGGAGTGCGCGGAGCTATCCACCCGCGCCCGGCGCTGGCTCAGCGAGGAAGCGCCCGGAGCTTCGGCCAGCGCCATCGCCCACAGCGCCGATCTTCGCTACGTGGGCCAGGCCTTCCAGATCGAGGTGCCGATCGATCCTGGGTGGCTCGACGATGCCGGTCCCGAGCGTCTGCGCACCGCCTTCCACGAGCTTCACGAGCGTCTCTACGCGCACGCCGACCGGGCTGCCGACGTGGAGCTGATCGATCTGCGCGCCACCATCACCGCCGCCACGCCGAAGCCGGAGCCCAGGCCCGTGCCGAGCGGTCATGGCGCGGCGAAGGCGCACGGGCGCCGATTCATCCACTACCGGAAGCAGCGCTACGACGCCGCCGTCTATCTTCGGCGCGATCTCCTGGCCGGCCAGCACGTCGATGGGCCTGCCGTGGTCGAGCAGGAAGACACCACCACGCTGGTGCCCGCAGGCTTCCGGGCCACCGTCGACGGCTTCGGCAATCTCGTCATCGAGGTGCGGTGATGGCCATCGACCGGGTCACGCTCGAGATCCTGCGCAACCACTACCAGGCCGTGGTCGAGGACATGGCGCGGATCATGGAGCGCACCGCGTACACCACCTTCGTGAAGGAGACGGCGGACTTCTCGACCGGGCTCGTCTCGAGCGGCGGCGAGTACGTCGCCTATCCCTGGAACCTGGGGGCCTCGTCGTACCTCGGGCTCAACATGGCCCACACCCTCGCCTACTTCGACCGCTACGACGAGGGCGATATCGTCATCTGCAACGACGCCTACCTGTCCGGGCCGCTGTGCACGCACCTCCCGGATATCCATATCCTCCGTCCAATCTTCCACGAGGGGCGGATCATCTGCTGGGGCTACGCCTTCGTGCACTCCTCGGACATCGGGGGCGCGGTGCCGGCAAGCGTGTGGCCGCGCGCCACGGAGATCTTCCAGGAGGGCCTGCGCCTCCGGCCCACCAAGCTCTACCGCGCGGGCGTCCTCCAGGAGGACGTGAAGAACCTGATCGGCGACAACTGCCGCATCCCCGAGGTCAACTGGGGCGACATCAAGGCGATGGTGGCGGCGGTCAGCTCGTGCGACCGGCGCATCCACGAGATGATCGACAAGTTCGGGGCCGCCACCGTGATCGAGGGGATCGACGCGGTGCTCGACTACGCGGAGCAGCGGGCGCGCGCGGCCATCCGGAAGATCCCCGACGGCACCTACCGGTTCACCGAGTACATGGAGGACGATCTCCGCTCCGAGGTGCCCATCCGCATCCAGGTGGCGCTCACCATCGAGGGCGGCTCGATCCACCTCGACTTCACGGGCACCGATCCCCAGGTGAGCTCGGCCCTCAACATCGCGAGCCACGGGGTGACGCACCCGTTCCTGTGCCAGGCGATCAACGCGTACATCGTCACCGACGACCCGGGCATCCCCAAGGCCTCCAGCATTCTCCGCGCCGTGCGCGTGACGGCGCCTCCGGGCTGCCTCGTCAACGCGCTCTTCCCCTCGCCGATCGGCGTGCGCTACGGCACGGTGCTCCGAGTGTTCGACGCGGTCCTGGGCGCGCTCGCCCAGGCGCTGCCCGGCCGCGTGCCTGCCGCACCCGCCGGAGGCATCTCGCCCGTGGTCGCCTCCACGCTGGACCTGCTGACGGGGCAGCGCCAGGTGCAGGTCGTCGAGCCGATGCTGGGCGGCGGCGGGGGCCGACCCGAGATGGACGGAATCAACGGCGCCGATTCGACGGCGGGCTTCCTCCGGAACACGCCGGTCGAGAGCATCGAGGCCGAGGTGCCGATCGTCATGCGCCGCTACCATCTGATCCCCGACACGGGGGGCGCCGGAGAATATCGCGGCGGGCTCGCGGTCCGACTCGACTTCCAGGTGTTCCATCCCCACGCCATCGTGACCGCGCGCGGGATGGAGCGCTGCCGGCTGCAGCCGTGGGGCGTGGCCGGCGGCCGCGCCGGCACGTCCGGAAGCTGCGTGGTCAACCGCGGCACCTCTCGCGCACGTGACATCGGCAAGGTCGACGTGCTGCACCTCGAGCCCGGCGACGTCGTCAGCTTCTTCTCGCCGAGCGGCGGCGGCCACGGCGACCCGCGCCTCCGGGATCCGGAAGCCGTCTGTGCCGACGTGCGCGCGGGGTTCGTGAGCGTGGAGCGCGCCCGCGAGGCGTATGGCGTCGCGGTCGTGAGCGGCAAGGTCGACGCGGACGCCACGGATCGGCTGCGCGCCGCCATGCCGGCGCCATCCGGGGGCGGATTCGATTTCGGCGAGCGTCGCGCCGCGATGGAGCGGCTCTGGTCGCCCGCCATCCAGGACGCGTCCCACCGCCTCCTCGCGAGCGTGCCCCCGGCCGTGCGCGACTGGGGCAAGCATCAGATCTACGAGCGGATACGGGAGATCGCGGGCAGCCGCCCGCCCACCACGGCCGACGTGGACGCAGCCTGGAGCGACATCCGGTCGCGCCTGGCCCGCGCCCTCGGCGCGAGCTGATCCCTCACCCTTTGGCGGAGGTGCACATGAAGATCCGCGCCCGTCTCGTCCTGGTACTAGGCCTCGCCCTGCTGCTCGCATCCCTGGGCCTGCCGGCGGCCCACGCGCAGAACACGCAGGGGATCACCGACACCACCATCAAGATCGGCAACCTGGGGCCGTTCACGGGCGACGCCTCGAGCTTCAGCGCCCTCAACTACGGGCCCGTGGCCTACCTCCGCTACATCAACAGCCAGGGCGGCGTGCACGGGCGCAAGTTCGAGATCGTCACCGCCGACGACGCCTGCAAGGAAGCCACGGGCATCGCCGCGGCCAAGAAGCTCATCTACCAGGACAAGGTGTTCATGATTCTTGCGACGCCGTGCAGCGGCGTGGCCATGGCCATCAAGCCCACGCTCCTCGAAGAGGGGCTGCCGTGGATCGGGGTCTCCGCCAACCCGAAGCTGACCACGCCCACCGTGCCGAACATGTTCCACGTCACCTACACGGGCGTGTACTCGGGCCGCGCCATGGCCGGCTTCGCCTTGTCCAAGCCGAACACGAAGAAGGTCGTCCTGGTCGCCCACACCAACGACTGGGCGCGAGGCTACTGCGATCCTGCGACCGAGCTCATGAAGGAAAAGGGCGTGGAGCCGATGATGAGCCTCGCCCTCGAGCGGGGCTCCACCGATGCCACCGCGCAGGCCCTCCGCATCAAGGGGGCCAATGCCGACTTCGTGCTGGGCTGCCTCTACGAGGCGGAGCTGGCCATCCTCCTGCGCGACCTGCACAAGTACGGCGTCTCGGTGCCCGTCATCGGCGCGCTCGGCGCGGACTTCGAGAGCACGCACAAGCGCGTGAACAACCCCGCCGCCATGAAGAACTTCTACCTCCCGTACCAGTTCAAGGCGCCCATGGGCAGCCCCGAGATGAAGAAGTGGGAGGAGATCTTCGTCAAGAACCTCGAGAAGAGCGAGCTCCCGGAGAACGGCATCCCCACGAACTTCTACTACTTCGGGCTCCCCACGGCCGTCGCCACCGTGGAGGCGTTCAAGCGGGCGGGGCCCCAGCCCACGCGCGAGAAGTTCATCGCGGCCATGGAGACCCTCAAGGACTTCGACACGGGCGTGCTCGCCGACAAGGTCACGATCACGCGCGACAACCACGTGGGCGTGCACGTCATGTACGCGGTGGGGCTGAACGGAGAGGGCAAGCAGACCGTGTTCACCGCCTGGGGAAAGCCGCTTCCGTGAGGGATCGGCGACAGGGCTGAGCCGCGCCCGCGCGTACCCGTGCTGGCGCAGCTCATCGTGAGCGGCATCGCTCAGGGCGTGCTCTACGCCCTCGTGGCGCTGTCCATGACCATGCTCTACCGGGCCACCACGGTCGTGAACTTCGGCCACGGAGACCTGGTCATGGGCGGCGCCTTCGCCGTCTACGTCTTCGTCGTCTACGCCCACCTGCCGTATCTCGCGGGAGCCCTGATCGCCCTCGCCCTCCTCTTCTGCGTGGGCCTGGCCATACATCAGGGGCTCATGCGGCGCATCCTGACCGGGCCGCATCTCACCATCGCCATGATGGCGCTGGCTGTGGGCTACGGCCTGCGCGGCGGCGCGCGCATGCTCTGGGGGCGCGAGGTGCTGCCGTTCCCGCGCATCTTTCCCGACCACGCCTGGACCATCGGCAACGTGGTGGTGACGAGCGACAACGTGATCGTCTCCGGGACCGTGCTCGGGCTCATGGCCGTGCTCGCGGTGCTGTTCAACGTGACCCGCGTCGGCCGGCTCTTGCAGGCGGTCTTCCAGAGCCAGCGGGGGGCCGCGCTGATCGGGCTGAACGTCAACGCCGTGCACGCCATCGTGTGGGGCGCCGCCGCCGCCCTGGCCGCGCTCGGCGGCGTGCTGCTGGCGCCCATCACCCTGCTCTATCCCGACATGGGCGTGTGGGTGCTCGTGCGTGGCTTCGCCGCCATGACCCTCGGCGGCTTCGGCTCGCTCCCGGGCGCGGTGCTCGGAGGCGTGATCCTCGGGGTGATGGAGCTGGTGCTCGGCGCGTATCTGTCGACGGCCTTCATCGACATCTCGGCCTACGTCATCGTGATCGCCGTGCTCCTGCTCCGCCCCGACGGCCTTTTCGGCCGCCACGCGGTCGTGCGGGTCTGAGTCACCGATGCCCGGCCCCGCGTCCCCCGCCGTTGCGAGAAGCGCGAGCCCCTCCCGCTGGATCTTCCTCCTGCTTCCTCTGCTTGTCCTGCCCGTGCCGCTCCTCGTGAACCGCTACATCCAGTACGTGCTCAACCTGATCCTCGTCTACGTGCTCGTCGGCGTGGGCTTCAACATCGTCATCGGCAACCTCGGGCAGCTGGCCTTCGCCAACGTCGCGCTGTTCGGCCTCGGCGCCTACGCGTCGGGCATCCTCGTCGTGCACGCGGGCTGGCCGTGGTGGATCACGATCGTGCCCGCCGGGCTCATCGGGGCGCTCGCCGGCATCCTGGCGAGCCTCCCCGCGCTGCGGCGGATCCGCCTCTTCTACCTGGCGATCATGACCATGGCCTTCGGCGAGCTCCTCCGCTGGATCTACATCCGCGCGGAGCCGCTCACCAACGGCTCGATGGGGCTGGCGGTGCCGCCGCCCGTGCTGCTCGGGCTCACCCTGCGGAGCGACCGGAGCAAGTTCTACGTGTTCCTCGCGCTCGTGATCGTGGTGGTGCTGCTGACCTCGAGCCTCCTGCGCTCGCGCTTCGGCCGCGCGTTCATGGCCATTCGCGACAACGAGCTGGCCGCCGCGGCCATGGGCATTCCCACCGATCGATACTTCGTGCTGGCTTTCGCCTGGAGCGGCTTCGTGGTCGGGGTGGCGGGCGCGATGTACACGGCGCTCGTCGGACACGTGACACCCGAGGCCTTCAACCTCCTCGAGCTGATCCTCCATTTCGCCATCGTCATGGTGGGAGGCCTGGCCAGCCTGGCCGGCTCGGTCATCGGCGCCATCGTGCTGACCACCACCCCGGAGCTGTTCCGGAGCTTTCCCGGCGTGCAGGAGCTGGTGCTCTCGGTCCTGATCATCGGCGTCCTCCTGTTCCTGCCGCGCGGGCTCGTGAGCCTGCTCGCCCGGCGCTGGCCCCTCTTCCACGAGCGGTACTACCGGGAGTAGCGGTGGCTCTCCTCGAGCTGGACGACGTCACCGTGCGGTACGGCGGCCTCACCGCCGTCGCCGGAGTGTCCCTGCGCGTCGACCCCGGCGAGGTGCGCGCCATCATCGGCCCCAACGGGGCGGGCAAGACGACGCTCTTCAACGCGATCACCGGGCACGCCGCGCTCACCTCCGGCGCCATCCGCTTCCGCGACGAGCGGATCGATCGCCTCGCTCCCGACGTCGTCTCCGCGAAGGGCGTGCGGCGCACGTTCCAGAACGGCGGGCTCTTCGGCGAGCTCACCGCGCTCGAGAACGTGCTGGCCGGGCTCCACACCCAGGTGCCCACGGGGTTCTTCGGCGTGCTGTGCGGGCTGCCTCCGGCGCGCGCCGCCGAGCGAGCGGCGACGGCGCGGGCTCGGGGGCTTCTCGAGCTGATGGGCATTTCTCATCTGGCCGACCAGCCCGCGCAGGCGCTGTCGGGCGGGCAGCAGCGGATGGTCGAGATCGTCCGCGCCCTGGCCACGAGGCCGCCGCTGCTCCTCCTCGACGAGCCGGCCGTCGGGCTCGCGCCGGCCGTGCGCGAGCAGCTGCTCGACGTCATCCGGCGCCTGGTGCGGGACGAAGGCATCGCCGTCGTCCTCATCGAGCACGCGATCGAGTTCGTCATGACGGTGTCGGACCGCATCGTCGTGCTCAACGACGGGAAGGTCATCGCGGACGGCACGCCCGCGGAGGTGCTGCGCAATCGCGACGTGCTGGAGGCCTACCTTGGCCGCTGATGGCCCCCTGCTCGCCGTCGAGGGTCTCGTCGCGGGCTACGGGCACATCCAGATCCTGCGCGGCGTCGATCTCGCCGTCCGGCGCGGCGAGGTCGTGGCGATGCTGGGCGCCAACGGCAGCGGGAAATCCACCGCGCTCAACGCCATCAGCGGCTTCATCCGACCCACGGCGGGCCGCATCAGCTTCCTGGGCGAGGAGATCGCGGGGCAGCCGCCGCACCGCACGTTCCGGCTCGGTGTCGTGCAGGTCTCGCAGGCCCGGGACCTCTTCCCCGACATGTCGGTCGAGGACAACCTGCAGCTCGGCGCGGCTATTCGCGGCGACGCGCGCGGCGGGCTCGCGCGGGCCTACGATCTCTTTCCGCGGCTCGCCGAGCGTCGGCGGCAGAGCGTACGCTCGATGTCCGGCGGCGAGCAGCAGATGGTGGCCATCGGCCGCGCCCTGATGGGTAATCCCACCCTCCTGCTGCTCGACGAGCCGTCGGGCGGCCTCGCGCCCGTGTTCGTGACCGAGATCGGGCGCGTGGTCCAGCGTCTCAAGGACGAAGGCACGACAGTGCTGATGGTGGAACAGAACGTGCGGCTGGCCCTCGCGGTCGCGGACCGCTTCGTGGCGCTGCGCGATGGGCAGGTGCTGGCCCAGGGTCCGGTCGCCGACCTTCGAGGCAACTACGAGGACCTCGCCCGCCGCATTTATCTCTAAGGCGCGCTAGAATCGGCAGGCGGACCCGGAGGACGCACCTGTGCAGATCGGCGTCGACATCGGCGGCACCTTCACCGACATCGTGGCCCTCGACGAGAGCGGCCGCCTCGTCCTGACCAAGGTTCCCAGCACGCCAAGGGACCTCCTCGAAGGCATCGCCATCGCCGTGCGCCGGGTCCTCGCGCAGGCGGGCGCGCCGGCTTCGGCCGTCGAGCGCTTCATCCACGGCACCACGGTCGCCACCAACGCCGTGCTCGAGCAGAAAGGCGCCGTCACCGCCATGCTCACGACCGAGGGCTTCGAGGACGTGCTCGAGCTCGGGCGGCAAAAGCGCTCGCGCATGTACGACCTCGAGATGGACACGGAGACGCCGACCTTCGTGGCGCCCCGGCGCCGTCGGCTGGGCGTCCGCGAGCGGCTGGATGCCCGCGGCGCCGTGCTCGTGCCGCTCGACGAGGCGCAGCTGCGGCGCCAGATCATCGCGCTCCGCGACAACGGCGTGCAGGCCATCGCGGTGTGCTACCTCTTCTCGTTCGTCAATCCCGCTCACGAACGGCGCACGCGGGAGATCTGCCGCGAGGTCGCGCCCGAGATCATCGTGTCGCTCTCCTCCGAGGTGGACCCGACGTTCCGCGAGTACGAGCGATTCTGCGTCACCGCCTTCGATGCCTATCTGGGCCCGGTGGTGAAGCGCTACCTGACCGGTCTGGCCGACATGCTGAAGAGCCTCGGCGTGCCCGGGGTGCCGCTGGTGATGCGATCGCGGGGCGGCATCGTGTCCGCGAGACTCGCCGCGCGCCAGCCCGTGACGCTCTTCCTCTCGGGGCCGGCGGCCGGCGTGATCGGCGCCCGCTTTGCCGCAGAACGATCGGAAGTGCGCGACTTCGTCTCCCTCGACATGGGCGGCACGAGCAACGACGTGTCGCTGGTGAGGGAGAGCCGGCCCCTCATCACCTCGGGAGGGTTCATCGGTCCCTTTCCGGTGCGTGCCCCCATGGTGGACGTGAACACCATCGGGGCCGGCGGCGGGAGCATCGCGTGGATCGACGGCGCGGGCGGGCTGCGCGTGGGCCCGGTCAGCGCCGGCGCCGACCCGGGCCCTGCCTGCTACGGGCGCGGTGGCCACGAGGCGACGGTCACGGACGCCAACCTCCTCCTGGGCTACCTGAACCCGGAGCGCTTCGCGGGCGGGCTCATGACGCTCGACCGTGCCGCCGCGGAGCGAGCGGTAGGCGCCGTCGCCGGCAAGCTCGGCCTCGACACCATCGCGGCCGCCGCGGGCATTCACCGCGTGATCAATGCCCGGATGGCCGACCAGATCCGCCTCGTGACGATCAAGCGCGGGTACGATCCGCGCCAGTTCGCCCTGCTGGTGCTGGGCGGCGCCGGCCCGGTGCACGGCGCGGCTCTAGCACACGAGATGGGGATGGCCGAGGTGATCGTGCCGGAGGCGCCCGGCGTGCTCGCGGCGTTCGGCCTGCTCGCGGCCGCCATCGAGCACCACCACGCGCGCACGCTCCACTGCCGCGCCGACGACGTCGACCTCGAGGCGGTCAACCGGTGTCTGGGCGAGTTGGACGAGGCGGGCCGCGCGCGCATGCGTGAGGAAGGCGTGCCGCTCGCCGGCGTCGAGGTCGGCCATGCGGCCGACATGCGCTACGTCGGGCAGGCGTACGAGCTCGAGGTGGCCATCGAGGCTCCGATGGATCCCGCTCGCGTGGCCGACGCCGTTCGCGGCTTTCACGCGGCGCACGAGCGCATCTATGGCTATGCGCGCGCCGACCAGCCCGTGGAGCTGATCAATTTCTCCGCCGTGCATCGCTACCCGCTGCCGCGGCCCGTCCTGGCTCCCCCGGCCGCCGCGGCCGGGCGAATGGACGACGCGCGGATCGGAGAGCGGCGTGCCTACTTCACGCCGGGCTTCGTCGCCGCCGCGCTCTACGACCGCGCGCGGCTGCCCGCGGGATCGCGAGTGGCCGGACCCGCTATCATCGAGCAGGCGGACACCACCAGCGTGATTCCGCCCGGGCACATTGCCCTCGTCGAGCCCTCGGGCAATCTCCGGATCAGGAGGATCTGATGAGCGGGTATCCGGCCATCGACCCCGTGCTCCTGGAGGTGCTGCGCAACCGTCTCGAGGCCATCGCCGACGAGATGGAGCTCACCCTCCTCAAGAGCGCGGCCTCGCCCATCGTCAAGGAAGGACTCGACGCCTCGGCCGCCCTCTTCAACGTCCAGGGCGAGACCATCGCCCAGGCGGCGGCCATCCCCATTCACCTGGGCGCGCTCCAGTGCGCAGCCCAGCGCATCGTGCGCGCCTTCCCGCCCGATCGCATGCAGGACGGCGACGCCTTCCTCCTGAACGACCCGTACGACGGCGGGACGCATCTGCCGGACATCACGCTCGCCCTGCCCGTGTTCTCCGACGGGCAGGTCGTCGCGCTCGCCTGCACCATGTGCCATCACCAGGACGTGGGCGGGCGCACGCCAGGCAGCGTGCCGACCGACGCCACCGAGCTCTACCAGGAAGGCATCATCATCCCGCCCACCCAGCTCTTCCGCGGCGGCGAGCTCGACCAGAACCTCTTCGATCTGCTCCGGCGAAACGTCCGGCTGCCGGACGTGTTCACGGGCGATCTCATGGCGCAGGTGGCGGCGGGGCGCCTGGGCGGCGCGCGGCTGCGCGAGCTGTTCGCCGCGCACGGGACGGACAGCGTCCTCGGCTACATCGACGAGCTGCTCAACCGGGCGGAGATCCTGACGCGCCGCCAGGTGGAGTCCATTCCCGACGGCGAGTACCGCTTCGAGGACTATCTCGACAACGACGGCGTCGATCTCGGCCGGCGCGTCAGGATCGCGGCGGCGGTCAAGGTGCACGGATCGTCCATGACGTTCGACTTCACGGGCACGGATGCCCAGGTGCGCGGGCCCTTCAACTCGGTGCCGGCTTCCACCCTGTCGGCGATCTACTACGCGATCCGCGCCATCTCGGATCCGTCCATCCCGAACAACGGCGGGTGCTTCCGCGCCGTGGACGCCGTCTTGCCCGAGGGCTCGGTGGTGAACCCGCGGCCGCCCGCGCCCGTGAGCTGCCGCACCGCAACCATCAAGCGCATCGCGGATGCCATCCTGGGCGCGCTCGTGCGGGCTCTGCCCCATCGCATGCCCGCGGCCAACTCCGGCACCCTGCTCGTCATGGCCCTGGGCGGCCGCGATCCCGGGACGGGCCGCGCCTTCGTGGCCAGCGAGCTCGCCGCGGGCGGCATGGGCGCGCGGCCCGACCGGGACGGCATCGACGTCATCGAGACGGACGTCACCAACTGCATGAACATTCCCGTGGAGTCCGTGGAGATGAGCTTCCCCGTGCGGATTCCCCAGGCGGCGCTCTGGAAGGACTCCGGCGGGGCGGGACGGTTCCGCGGCGGCCTCGGGCTCGTGAAGGTGTTCGAGGCCACGACGACCGACGTCCTGATCTCGCACCGGGGCGAGCGCTTCGCGTCGGTCCCGTGGGGGCTTCACGGCGGCCAGCCCGGCCGTGCTGCCCGCGCCTTCATCCTCCGTCGCGACGGCCGGCGCGAGGAGCTTCCGTCCAAGCAGATGATCGAGCTGCACCCGGGCGATCAGCTCTGGGAGTACATCGCGGGCGGCGCCGGCTACGGCGACCCTCTGGAGCGCGAGCCGGCACTCGTGCTGGCCGATCTGCAGGACGGCAAGGTCTCTCTCGAGGCCGCGCGCGAGGCCTACGGCGTCGTGCTCGGCCCGGACGGCGCGCATGTGGACGAGATCGGCACCAAGGAGTGCCGGGAGGCGATGCGCCAGCGGCGCGGCCCGATCACGTGGACCTTCGACCGCGGCGTCGACGGCCGCGACGGCGGGTGTGCCTCGCGACCTGGCTAGGTCTGCTGCGTCAGGAAGTCCAGGAGCAGCGCGCTCACCTTCTCGGGCTGCTCCTGCTGCACCCAGTGCCCGGCGCCATCCACCAGATGGCAGCCGCGCATGTCCGTCACCGCCTTCTTCTGCATCGCGATCATGTCGCCGCCGGGGCGCTGATAGATTCCCCAGTCGCTCCGGCCCGCGATGAAGCACGACGGCACGTCGATGGTGCGCCCGGCGAAGACCTGCAGGTCGGCGGCATTCCGCCCGCCCGTCGAGCACCGGTACCACTGCAGGCCGCCCTGGAAGCCGTGGCGGCCGTACTCCTCGGCGTAGACGGCCAGCTCGGGCTCGGTCAGCCATCCGTTCGCGGCGATCTCGGATGCCGACGGCATCTCCTTCGCCACCGTCTCGGCCATGCCGTCGTGGAGATCCATGATGTAGTACGTCGGCATCTTCGCGAGCTCGCTCGCCGTCCAGGACTGGAGCGGGTGCGGGCGGTTGTCCTTCCAGTCCGCGCTCTTGTGGTGATAGTAGGCCCGCAGGAACGCATGCACGCCCTGCGGGCACTTCCACATGTCGTCGTTCGCCTCGCGCGTCGAGTAGTACCACTGGTAGTGCTTGCGCGGCCGCGGCAGCGCCGCCAGGTCGTCGTGAATGCTCCGCGCGGCCGGCGGGGCCACGCCCAGGCGGTCGGTGTCGAACGGAAACGCGGGCGGGCCACCGAAGGGCGCGCTCATCATCGCGACCGAGCGGAACACGTCGGGCCGGATCAGCGCGGACCAGGCCGCCACGCTGGAGCCCGCGTCGTGGCCGAACACGGCCCGCACGGATCGATGGCCCAGCGCGAAGATCAGCGCCATGGCGTCCCGCATCAGGTTGTAGGTGCGAAAGGGGGCGATATCGCCGTCATAGCTTCCATCCCAGCCGGTGGTGCGCCCGTATCCGCGCTGATCGGGAGCCACGACGTGAAAGCCCGCTCCGGCGAGCGGCAGCATCACCTTGCGCCAGCTGTACGCGAGCTCGGGGAACCCGTGGAGCAGCAGCACGAGCGGCCGGCCCGCCGGGCCCTCGACGCCGGCCTCGAGCACGTGCATCCGGAGGCCGTTCACGTCCTCGACGAAGCGAGAGCGGATGCCTGGCGGCAGCACGGATGGAGCAAGGGGCCCGGGCACGGCGGCGGCCATGGTGGAGGGATGCTAGCGAGGGCGCGGGAGCCCGTCAAGCAAGCCTGACGAGCCGGCGGCGCATCTCACGGGCCCGCATCGATCGCGCGCCGTCAGCGCGGCGGCGCATCCAGCCAGGCGACGATGCGCTCGGCGATCTCCTCGCCCTTGTCCTCCTGAAGGAAGTGCCCGGCGCCCTCGATCACGACCATCGTCCCCGCCGACGGGATGCGCCGCTCGAAGATCCGGCCCGCGGCAACGCCGAGGACGGGATCCTTGTCGGCGAACATGAGCAGACACGGTTTCTTCCAGCGCTCGAGCGTCTTCCACGCCTCGCGATTCTCGGCGGCGCCCGGCATGTCCGGCGCGACCGGGACGAGGGCGGGGAATGCGTGCGCTCCCTCCTTGTACGTCCGGTCCGGAAAGGGCGCCTCGTAGCCGGCGATGATCTCGGGCGCCCGCCGCGACTCCTGGACGATGGCACGGCTGAAGAGCTGGCCTATCGGAAGGTCGGGGGAGCGCGCCACGTAGTCTCGCCAGGCGAGAAATCCCGGGCCCACCTCCTCGCTCCCGGTCGGAAGGGCGGTATTCATGATGACGAGCCGGGCGAATCGATCGGGAAGCTGCCCGGCGAGCTGGAGCCCCAGAAGCCCGCCCCAGTCCTGGCACACGAGCGTGATGCCGGTGAGGCTCAGCGCGTCGAGAAAGCCCAGGACGGCATCGCGGTGCATCCGGTAGGAGTACTCCCCGCGTTCCGTGAACTTGTCGGACTTGCCGAAGCCGAAGAGATCCGGGGCGAGCACCCGAGCCCGGCGGGCGAGGATGGGAATCATCCGCCGATACAGGAACGACCAGCTCGGCTCGCCGTGCAGGCAAAGCACCACCTCGCCCGTGCCTTCATCGAGGTAGTGCATCCGCGCCTCGCCCGTGCGCCCGATGGCGCGCGCCAGGTCGACGTAGCGCGGCGCAAACGGGTAGTCCGGCAGGTTGGCGAAGCGCGACTCCGGAGTCCTCAGGACGGCCATGGGCGAGCCGGCTTCGCGCGGCTTTCCTCCCTAGCGCGCGTCCTTGATCGCCTGCGCGAGGAGCTTCGCGCCCTCGTAGTTGCGCTCGGGCGTCTCCCAGCTGTAGGCGAGGCGAATGAACTCCTCGCCGCCGCCGTTGATGAAGAAGGCGGGCCCCGCTGTGTACTGGATGCCGTGCTTGATCGCCGTCTCGCGGAGCCTGGTCGTGCTCGTCCCGGTGGGCAGCTTGATCCAGATGAAGAAGCCGCCCTCGGGCTTGCTGATCTCCACGTCGCTGCCCTCGAGCACTTCCCAGAGGCCCTTCAGCATGGCGTCGCGCTTGGCGTGATAGATCTCGGCCAGGCGCGTCACGTGCGGCACCAGGTTGTCGCGCATGTAGTACGTCGCCACCCGGGAGACGTAGGGGTTGACGCCGCCGCCGAACAGGAAGCCCTGGAAGACGGGAATCATCTGCGTGGGCGCGCACAGCCAGCCGAGCCGCACGCCCGCCCCCAGGATCTTCGACAGCGTGCCGGCTCGGATGGTGCGGCCGCCCGGGTCGAGAGCATAGAGCGACGGATGCGCCTTGCCCTCGAAGCGAAGCTCGCCGTAGGCGTCGTCCTCGAGAATGAGCGTGTCGTATTCGTGGGCCAGCGCGACCAGCTCCTCGCGGCGCCGGCGCGACATGGTCGGCCCCGCGGGGTTCTGGAAGTTCACGATCGTGTAGATGAGCTTGCAGCGGCTCCCCTCGCGGCGGAGCTTCTCCAGCTGCTCGCGCGCCGCCTCCGTGATCATGCCCTCGTCGTCCATGGGCACGTCGAGGACGCGGGCGCCGTGGCGCCGGATCGTGGCCAGCGTGCCGGAGAACGTGGGGGCCTCCGAGAGGATGGCATCGCCCACGTCCACGAAGGCGCTGAAGGCCAGCGACAGCGCATGCCCCGAGCCGTTCGCCACGATGACGTTGTCCGGCGACACCTCCAGGTTCTCGAAGAGCCGGTACTTGTGGCTGACCAGCTCGCGGAGGCCCTTGTAGCCCTGGTACTCGCCGTAGGACAGCGCGGGAGCGCCCTCGGCCTTCATGACATCGGCCGTGGCCTCGACCATGCCCTCGTATGGGAAGGAGCCGGGATCCGGATGGCCGGCCCCGAACTCGAAGCGCGCCTCGGTGACGGGTCGAGCCGGTGGGAGGGAGGCGCCCCAGCCGATCCGGGCGCGGGTGGACAGGAGGTCGTCGAGACGGGGGTTCGCTCGTGTGGTCATGGGTGGTAGCATACGTCAACTTGAGCCCATGGCGAGACTGAGCCGGTATTCCCGCTGGGACGGCACCCAGGCCGTCCCCGACCTCGACGCCGACGAGCTGCTGTCCGCCATGTCGGACGACCTCCTCGCCGAAGGCGACCTGATGAGCGCGCTGCGCCGGCTCTTCCAGCGCGGCGCCCGCGATCCGCAGGGCGGCCGCATGCCGGGGCTCCAGGACCTCCTCAAGCAGCTCCAGCGAGAGCGCAAGCAGCGCCTCGAGCAGTACGACCTGAGCTCCGTGCTGGACGACATCAAGCAGAAGCTCGAGGAGATCCGCAATATCGAGCGCGCCGCCATCGAGCGCGAGGTGCCGCCGGGCGCGAAGCAAGAGCAGAAGATGAACGCGCTGGAGCAGCTGCCGAAAGATCCCGCCGGGCAGATCAAGGCCATGCAGAGCTACCCCTTCCACAGCGCGGAGGCGAAGCAGAAGTTCGACGAGCTGATGAAGTCGCTCCAGGAGCAGATGCTCAAGCCCTTCATGCAGGGGATGAAGCAGGGGCTCCAGAACCTCAGCGCCGACGACCTCAAGCGCATGCGCGAGATGATGCGGGACCTGAACAAGATGCTCCGCGAGCGCGCCGAGGGCGGCGAGCCGGACTTCCAGGCCTTCAAGGACAAGTGGGGGCAGAACTTCCCCGGGGCGGAGAGCCTGGATCAGCTCCTGGAGCAGATGGGCAAGCAGATGGGCCAGATGCAGTCGCTCATGCAGAGCCTCACGCCGGGCCAGCGCCAGGAGCTCCAGGAGATGATGCAGTCGCTCTTCGCGCGCGACGAGCGGCTCGAGGCCGAGATGGCCCAGCTCGCCATGAACCTGGAAGATCTCCTGCCCATGGACGCGCTTCGCCGCCCCTACGACTTCAGGGGCGACGAGAACGTGACCTTCCAGGACGCCATGCGCGTGATGGAGGAGCTCCAGCAGATGGACCAGCTCGAGCGCGAGCTGCGCCGTGCCCGGGATCCCGGCGATCTCGACGAGATCAACCGCGCCGACGTGGAGCGTCTGCTCGGCGAGGAGGCGGCCCGCGATCTCGAGCGCCTGAAGGAGCTGGCCAGGAAGCTCGAGGAGGCCGGCTATCTCGAGAACCGGGGCGGCCGTCTCGAGATGACGGCGCGGGCCATTCGCAAGATCGCCGACAAAGCGCTCCGCGACGTGTTCTCGCACCTCAAGCGCGACCGTTTCGGGCGGCACGCCGTCTCGCGCCGCGGCGCAGGCGGCGACCGCACGGACGACGCGAAGCGCTACGAGTTCGGCGATCCGTTCCTGCTCGATCTCAAGGAAACGCTCATGAACGCCGTGGAGCGCAATGGCGCCGGCACCCCGGTGCGCCTGTCCCCCGACGACTTCGAGGTGTGGCGGACCGAGCTCTCCACGCAGGTCTCCACGGTGGTCCTGCTCGACCTGAGCCGCTCCATGCTCTACAACGGCTGCTTTGTGCCGGCCAAGAAGGTGGCGCTGGCTCTGCAGGCCCTGATCCGCGGCCAGTTCCCGCGCGACACCCTGCACATCGTGGGCTTCTCGCTCTACGCGCGAGAGTTCAGCCCGGCCGAGCTGCCGCACCTCTCGCCGAGCGGCACCAACATCGGCACGAACATGCACGCGGCCTTCATGCTCTCGCGCACGCTCCTGGGACGCCAGAAGGGCGGCAACAAGCAGATCATCATGATCACCGATGGCGAGCCCACCGCGCACATGGAGAACGGCGAGGCGGAGTTCGCCTACCCGCCCACGCGCCGGACGCTGCAAGAAACCCTCAGAGAGGTCCAGCGCTGCACCCGCGAGGGCATCACCATCAACACCTTCATGCTCGACCGCAGCGAGATGCTGACGGCGTTCGTCGAGCAGATGGCCCGCATCAACCGCGGCCGCGCCTTCTTCGCCACCCCGGAGCGCCTCGGCGAGTACGTGCTCGTGGACTACGTCAGCAACAAGCGCCGCGCCGCCTCCTAAGTGTCGGCGATCCGCCTCGAGCACGTCAGCCGCTCCTGGGGGCCCATCCGCGCGGTGGACGACGTGAGCTTCGAGGCGTCGGCCGGACAGATGCTCGTGCTGCTCGGACCGTCAGGCTGCGGCAAGTCCACCACCCTCCGGCTCGTCGCGGGGCTCGAGCAGGTCTCGGCCGGCCGCATCCTGATCGGCGGCGAGGACGTGACCGAGCGGCCGCCGGCGGCCCGCCATCTCTCCATGGTCTTTCAGTCCTACGCGCTCTTCCCGCACCTGTCCGTGGCCGAGAACATCGTGTTCGGCTTGAGAGTGCGCCGGGTGCCCGCAGCGGAGCGTCAGGCACGGCTGGCCAGGGTCGCCGATCTGCTCGGGTTGTCGGCGCTGCTCGCGCGCAAGCCGTCCCAGCTCTCGGGCGGCCAGCAGCAGCGGGTGGCGCTGGGCCGCGCCATCATCGCGGAGACGCCCGTGTGCCTGATGGACGAGCCGCTGTCCAATCTGGATGCGCAGCTGCGCCTCGACATGCGGCGGGAGATCCGGGCGCTCCAGCAGAAGCTCGGCGTGACCATGGTCTACGTCACCCACGACCAGACGGAGGCCATGAGCATGGCGGACCAGGTCATCCTCCTCCGCGAGGGCCGCGTGGAGCAGGACGCCTCGCCGGCCGAGCTCTACGCCCGTCCCGCCAGCTCGTTCGCCGCGCGGTTCATCGGCACGCCGCCCATGAACATTCTGAAGCTCGCGGACGCTCCGGCCGGCGCCGTCGTCGCGGGCACCGACGGCCCCGCGCTGCTGCCGGGGCGAGGCGGCGGGCTCCTGCTCGGCGTGCGGCCTGAGGAAATCGCCCTGTCCGCGGCCGGCGGCGTCGGCGCAACCGTGAAGGCCGTCGAGTATCTCGGCGCCGACTCCATCCTCACCTGCGAGGCCGGCGGCCAGACCCTCGCCGTCCGTGCGCCGGGGCGCGTGGAGCGTCCCGCCGGCGCCACCGTGCGCCTGGCATGGGGCAAAGAGCACGTGCACGTCTTCGACGCGGAGACAGGGCGGCGCCGAGACGACGTTCCGACCGCCGGCACTTGATGATTCCCGGGCCCGACACTTCAACGACGAGGAGAATGCTCATGATCTCGACATGGACCCGCGCGGTGGCCGCTGTCGCCCTGCTCGCCTGTGTGGCCGGCGGGGTGACGCCGGCCCGCGCCCAGGCACCCGTGGAGCTGTCCTTCTACTATCCCGTGGCCGTGGGCGGGCCCGTCACCAAGATCGTCGACCACCTGGCCGCGGAGTTCGAGAAGGAGAACCCCGGCATCAAGG